>Ga0187771_10001701_pt1 | contig 14918 bp, 15 predicted proteins | sample 0116_SJ02_MP15_1_FD_133139 | JGI IMG/M metagenome (GOLD analysis project Ga0187771, IMG submission 133139) | Tropical peat soil microbial communities from peatlands in Department of Meta, Colombia - 0116_SJ02_MP15_10_MG | ecosystem: Environmental > Terrestrial > Soil > Wetlands > Peat | place...
AGAGCTCTCGAAGGCGAGGCGGGGCGCAGACCTCGTGCTCTCGTACGGTAAGAAGGCGGTAGTCGCCCAGACGGTGTACGGCATTGGCCCGCAGACTGCCTCCAGGATACTCGCAGAGATGCGAGACGACGAGGAGGCGTTCTACAGGGACCTGCTGGAGGCCAAGATCAGGTTCGTGACGACAAGGCAGTTCTGGGGAAACTGAAAGGCCATAAGCAGGAGACGGCGGGGGCGGGACGGATTGGTTCTGGCAGGCAAGGTCTTTCTAGTCCGGGAGAACTATGAGCTCGACACCCTGACTGAGAAGCTGAAGGCGTTCAGAATCGAGACGGAGACGACGGTGGAGGAGAAGGAGTTCAAGCTGTTGACCGAGATTACCGACCTCAGCGTGGGCAAAGTGAGCCTAGAGGGGAAATTCTCATTCGACACGGTCTTCGTTATTCCCCACAGGGGGGAGTCCATCCCTGTGCCCCGAACCTTTGAGGCGCCGTTCTCGTTCAATATGCACAACGACAGGATGTTCCTCACGGTCTATGACAAGAAGAACAGGGCGAACAACGTCGCCAACGAGATGAGCAAGGCGGTTTTCATGAGCCTGGGGCAGGTGGTGGAGGCCAGGATAGACCCCGAGACCCTGAGGAAGTTCCACGAGGCGAACTTTGAGGACACGAAGGTCATATTCTACTCAGAGGTGGATCTGCCAAACATATCCAAGCTTTCTCTCTACGGGGCCGAGCTGGGCAACACCAGCCTCTACAGCGACTACCTGACTCATGGGAAGCTATGGTACATTGTCTTCAAGAGCAAGGCCTACGGCTATGTCTTCGGGCTCACCCGCAATTGCATACTCACCGCCTTCAGCAGGATGGAACTCTCAGAGTTCAAGAACTTCGTTAATACGCAGATCTTCCCCCTGATCGCCTAGATGCTGAAGATAGTCCCTGGCGAAGCGGCAATCGTCTTCTCGAGCGCCGGCAACAACACCCTCCTGATCTCGGACCTTCACCTCGGGCTGGAGAAGGAGATGGCAAAGAAGGGATTCCTCCTTCCCGCCTACTCGGTGAAGATGGTCGAGAGGGTGAAGGACATCGCCGAAAGGTACGGGACCAAGAGGCTCGCAGTTCTGGGGGACGTCAAGCACACCGTCGGGAAGGTCGAAGACATCGACTGGGGGGTGGTGCCCTGGTTCTTCGACACGATGCTCGACCTCTTCGAGGCCGTGGATGTGGTCCCGGGGAACCACGACGGGAATATCAGGACCGTGCTCCCCCAGAGGGTGATCCTGCACACCTCGCAGGGAATGGTGATGGGGAGCGGGCCAGGGAGGGTCGGGGTGGCCCACGGGCACGCCTGGCCTTCAGAGGAAGCGATTGCCACCCGGAACCTGGTCATCGGGCATTCGCACTTCACCTACGAGATGCGCGACTCCCTCGGGTCTCGGACGAGGGAGGCCGTCTGGGTCACGGCCCAGTACGATGTGGCCGAGCTCATGGAAGGGGCGGGGTACGAGTCGAAGGCGAAGGGGAAGGGGAAGCTGACGGTGATGCCGCCCTTCAACAGGCTCGTGGGAGGGCAGCCGATAAACAGGAGCAGGTCCTTTCAGTTCGGGCCTGTGCTTTCATCAAGGTCAGTGAGCCTGGACGACGCAGACATCTTCCTCACCGATGGGACCAGGGTAACCTAGTGGGTCAGCTACTTCTCAATCGCGCCTGTGACCATGCGCTCGAGAGAGGCTTCACCGACTGCGCCTATCACGGCGTCCATCGGCTGCCCGTTCTTGAAGATCATGAAGGTGGGTATCGAGAACACCTCGTAGCGCGAAGAGATGTTCATCTCCTCGTCGACGTTCACCTTACCGAACAGGACCTTCTCCGAGTACTTCGCCGCAAGCCTCTCGACGACCGGATCCATCACCCTGCAGGGGCCGCACCAGGTCGCCCAGAAGTCCACGAACATCGGCTTGTCGGAGGAGCTCAGCCTCTCGAAGTTCTCCTCCGTCAGCTTCACAGTTGAATCTTGACGCGTCGCTTCCATTTCGAGTTCTCCAACGGGCATCTGCGATGCGTATTTAAAATTGGATGACATTGAAATGATTTGACTTGGCTGGAGAGACGTTAGCGAAAATCGTCAGGAACCTCGTCCCCAGTGAGCCCCCGCAGAAGGGGCTCCGGTTCGCATCCGTCTCCATAATTCTCCGTGACCGGCAGCTCCCCGAAGTCCTCCTGATCAAGAGAGCCGATCGCAAGGGGGACCCATGGTCCGGCCAGATTGCCTTCCCCGGCGGGAAGATGCAGGTAGGGGACAGGACCGCCAGGGACACCGCCATCCGCGAAACGATGGAGGAAGTGGGCATCGACCTGAGCAGGGCAGCCGAGTTCCTAGGGTACGGAGACGTAACAACTACACACACCGGGACGATGGACGTGGTGCCTTGTGTCTTCAAGTTGAAAGAGAGTGTCGAAGTGAGTCCTAACAGTGAGGTGGCCTCGTTCCGATGGGTGGAGCTTGATGAACTCTCCAAGCCCACCTCGAGATCGACTTTCGACCTTGCCCGCAATGGGAGAGCGATGGCCATGCCGGCCTTCGTCGTAGGAGACTACGTCGTGTGGGGACTGACCTACAGGATTCTGAAAACCATTCTCGAGGACGGCGGACATTTGTGAGCGAGAAGTGAACGAATCGCGGCTACCCTTCCATGAGCTGTCTGATGGCCTTCAAAGTCTGAGGGTTGTCCCGAAGGTACTCCGCGAGCCTCTCGAAGCGCCTGAGAGTGCTGGGGTGGACGTGGTGCTCGATACCCTCTGTGTCCACGTAGGCAGTCCCCTCGTCCACTCCCAACATCGAGAGGAGTTCGGAGATTACCTGGTGCCTTTTGACCACCGACCTGGCAACCTTTTCACCCGAGGGTGTTAGTCGCATTCCCCTGTACTTCTCGTGTTCAAGATACCCCTTCCTCGTAAGGCTGACCAACATGCTTGATACGGAAGGGGGCTTGACTCCAAGCTTGTCAGAGATGTCGGCGGCGCTGACGTACCCCTTCTCTGAATTGAGATTGTAGATCGCCTCCAGGTAATCCTCCTGGCGCGAGATATCCTTCTTGGGCTGGACCGTGCGCGGTTCGGCCGCCATGCACTACAAGCGGGCTTCCATCCGATAAAAGCGTTTGCGAGGCGGCCCCCCGCAGGAAGTTAGACACGCGGAGGAATCTTAACGGGGCAGAAACATGTTAGGTGAGTCTAACATTTAAAAGGAACTGGGTCAGGCACACCAATGGCGAATGGGAGTGGAGGAACGCGGAAGGGAGGTGCCAGAGTGGCGGGCGCTTTTGTCGCGGTTGAGGCAGCTCGTCCCCTCGCTTCCCACCTACGGGAATCTGAAGTACCTGCTCCCACTGGGTCCAGCCCTCCTCATCGCCATCGACCTCTTCGACCCTGCCAGCATCATCTCTCTGACGGTGGCGGGGTCTCTCTTCGGATACGCCCTTCTCTGGACTGCCTTCTACAGCGTCATAATGCTAATCGTTGTACAGGACATGGCTGCCCGGCTCGGAATCGTCACCAAGAAGACGTATCCTGAGAACCTCTACGACAAGTATGGGAAACGAGCCGCGCTGGGAATGATGCTCCCGTCCACCTTTCTAGACGTTACTACCCTTGTTGCGGAGATAATCGCGCTCGGACTTGCTGCGTCAATACTTACTCACCAGAACTACCTTTGGCTTGGACCAGTCCTCGCGATAGCTACTAGGGGCCTCGTCTGGACTGGCAAGTACACCTGGATCAGGACGGGCGTGCTGGCCTTCATCGGGGTCATGGCAGCGGCCTACGCTGCCCTCACCTACTTCTCCCATCCTTCATTGTCAGCCATAGCCTTGAACGCCTTCATCCCGAAGGTGGGGAGTTCCACCCAATTCTACTACGCAGCCGGGATAGTTGGCGCACAGGTAGCAACCACTTACATCGCACTGCACTCCGGCCTGGTCAACGAGAACGGCTGGTCGGAACGCAAGGAAATCAGCAAAGGTCGGCGAGACACCATCACGAGCCTCATCATCGGTGGCATGATCAGCGCACTTCCCATCATAGTCGCGGCCAGGCTGATCCCGAACACTAACCCAGGAAGCTTCAATGACATCTTCCAGGGCATTTCAAACGCTCTGGCACCCTGGGCGGGTTACATCTTCTGCGTGGCCGTCATCGCTTCGGCGTTTGCCGCGGTCACCGCGGTCGACGCGGGTAGCGCCTATGCCTTCGTCGGCTTCGCGGGATGGAAGGACAGGCTCAACAGCAAGAGGTTCAAGCTGATTTACACGGTCTTCATTGCCGTGTCAGTTTTCATGATCGAGCTCAATCTGAACCCCCTGCAGTACATCATCCTCTCACAGGTCTTCATCGCTTTCCTGCTCCCAAGCGTGGTCTTCCCTCTCGTGTGGCTGACCAGCAACCCAAGGATCATGGGGGAGGAGTATGTGAACAGGCGCTGGCAGTCGCTTGCCGGCTATGCAATCGGGGTCCTAGGCACGGGCCTGGTCCTCGCTTCGCTGCTCTAGGCAGCGCGCGAGTCCGTCATCTTTGACCTGAGCCTTCCCATCTCGCCGAGCTCGAATGGGAAGACAACCCACTCTGAGACCTCCTCGAGGAAGAAGTCGGGCTGGGTCTTGCTCCAGGGCTTTTTGAAGAGCACCGCGCTCTCCAGGGTTTTGGGTTTCTGCGCAGACAGGAAGCCCTTCATGAGGGTCAGGGTGTCACCCTGATCCACTAGGTCGTCCACCAGGAGAATGTCTTTGCCTTGAATCGCCTCGGTGAGGGTCGACAGGATTTTCGGCGGAGACCTCTTCCCGATGTCGTTATAGGACTTCACATTTACAAAGTCGACCTTCACGTTCAGGTGGTCCGAGACAACCATGGCGACGGGGATCCCTCCCCTGGCGATTCCAACGACGAGGTCGTACTTCTTACCCTTGGCGCGGACCTTCTCGGCGAGGGCTTCGGCGAGGTTACCATACTCGGGCCAGCTGATGTACCTGAAGTTCGGCATCTGCGCGGGCCAAAAGCGCCCTGTGTAGATAACTCTTCGAGCGGGAAGTGTCTGGAAGATGCAAAGTGGGCCGGGACGGATTCGAACCGCCGACCTTGGCGCACCTATGTCTCGCCGTGTAAAGGCGATGTCCTAACCGTGCTAGACGACCGGCCCGAGACCCGCGCGATGGGCACCGGTAATAAGCCTTGGAGACGTCGCATCATGCCGAATCAGATTTAACGTCCCTCGGAGGCCGAAGGCCCTCGAGAATCGGTGAAGGGGGTGGGCAAGATAGTCGCGGTTAGGGCAAGGCAGATCCTAGACTCGAGGGGAAACCCCACAGTCGAGACGGAAATCATGACCGACACGTCAGTAGGGAGGGCGAGCGTCCCGTCGGGGGCGTCGAAGGGGAGGTTGGAGGCCCTCGAGCTGAGAGACGGCGACAAAAGGCGGTTCCATGGGAAGGGGGTGTCAAAGGCTGTATCGAACGTGAACACGATCATCGCCCCCAGGATACGAGGACTCGAATGCTCCAACCAAAGGAAGATCGACAGGAAGATGATCGCCCTGGACGGCACGCGGAACAAGAGCAGGCTCGGTGCAAACGCCATCCTGGCGGTCTCGATGGCAGCGGCCTGGGCCTCGGCCAACGCCAGACTTGTGAGCCTTTTCCGCCAGCTGAGACCGTCGTCGAGTTACACGCTCCCTGTTCCAATGATGAACGTGATCAACGGAGGGGAGCACGCGGGGAATGACCTGGCCATCCAGGAGTTCCTGATCGAGCCGGTTGGCGCAGACAGCTGCACCGAAGCGGTCAGGATGGGGGTGGAGGTCTACCAGTCGCTCAAAGGGGTCCTCACCGAGAGGTACGGGAGGGGAGCCATCAACGTTGGCGACGAGGGTGGATTCGCCCCACCACTTCGTAAGACGAGCGACGCACTGGAGGCGGTGGGCGCCTCAATCAGGGCGGCGGGATACTCTGAGAAGGACGTCAGAATGGGCATCGACGCCGCATCGTCCACGTTCTACGATCAGAGGACCGGGCGATACGTCCTGGACGGCAGGAAGCTCGACTGGTCTGAGCTCGAAGACTTCTACTGCGCACTGAAGGACGAATACCACCTCCTGACGCTCGAGGACCCCTTTGAGGAGGGGTCGTTCGAGTCGTTCGCCTCGATCACCCGGCGCTTGGGCAAGAACACAAGCATAATCGGCGATGACCTCTATGTCACCAATGTCCCCCTTATCCGGAAAGGGATCAGAGCGAAGGCGACCAACGCCGTCCTCATCAAGCTGAACCAGATCGGAACAGTTACCGAGACCACGCGCGCTATCGAAGAGTGCCAGCGGGCGAAGTGGGAGGCGGTGGTCTCTCATCGCTCCGGGGAGACGGGAGACCCTTTCATCGCCCACCTCGCCACCGCCTACGGTGTTTCCTTCATCAAGACTGGCGCCCCCGCGAGGGGAGAAAGGGTGGCGAAGTACAACGAGCTCTTGAGGATAGACGAGGAGCTGGGCCCCAAGGCCAAGTTCGCAGGAAAGCGGTTCGCCTGACCACTTGAAGTGAGTCGTCATTATAACAGCCGGGAGATGCTTGGCCCTGAGACGGTCATGACGAGCGAGCCAGGCACGCTGGAGAAACATCAGCAGACGGGAATGCTTTCAGTGCTCCGTAACAGGAACTTCGCGCGACTTTTCTACGCAGGAGCCACCTCCACGGCAGGTTTCGCCATCGGTCAGGTCGCCCTGACCTGGATAGTGTGGACCAAGACGTCTTCTTCACTCGACGTGGCCTACATCGGGGTCTCCTTCATCGTCGCTGCGGTGGTGTTCAGCCTCGCCGCGGGTGCACTGGTCGACCGGCACGAAAGGAGAAGGCTGATGGTCCTCTCCGACCTGGTGAGGGCCGGTACGCTCGCGGCCCTCGTGGCCTTCCTCTTGATCATAGGGTTCAGCATTCCCGCCATCCTGCTGGTTGCATTCCTGCTTGGTTCTTTCACGACCCTGTTTCAGCCTGCGGAACGAGCCCTGACACCGGAGGTGGTCGGCAGCGAACAGCTGGCTAGTGCAAATGCTCTCGTACAGACGTCCAACTCGGTGATCCAGTTCGCCTCCAACACCGCAGGTGCAGGCATCATTGCGTTGACAGGGGTGATTGCCGCCTTCGGTCTGAACACCATGACCTTCCTCATCTCCGCTTCACTCATAGCGGGAATCGTCGGGTTCTCGGGGCCGAAGCTCCCAAGCCAAGATGGAAAAGCGGAGAGGCGACCCTCCATGGTCGAAGACATACGTGAGGGTTTCGGGTACATCGGGAGGAACCGGGCGCTGCTCGAGCTCACGCTTTCTGCCGGCATCGGGAACTTCTTCCTTGCCATGGTCTTTCAGTTCTTTGTGGTGTACGCGAGCGCGGTTCTCGGCGGAGGCGTGCTCGTCTACGGGGCGATTTCAGGACTGTTCGCTCTAGGGTGGGCGCCAGGGGCCTTCATGTCAGCGCGGTTCTCGACCGTCCGGTACGCAGGAGTGATCTGGATAGTCGTTGGAGTTTTGGAGGGAGCCTGCATTCTGGGACTAGTCGCTGTTCCGTTCCTGATCCCAGCCCTCGCGCTTGCCTTCACGATGGGGCTCTTTTTGGGGCTGACAAATACCACGTGGTTGACGGCCGTTCAACTCATCGTCCCTACCGAGATGCAGGGCAGGTACTTCGGTCTTGACCAGCTCGGGAGCTTTGCCGTTATTCCGGTGGGTCAGGTGCTGGGGGGCGTGATCATCGCGGCCTCAGGTGTAGGGCTCGATTTCGTGATTGCGGGAATCGGAACAGCGGCGGGTTCGGGCCTATTCATCTTCTCACCCCACCTGAGGAACTTGGGGTGGAAAAGCCCTGGCGTACATGCGGCAAATTAGAACCCGTGGCTAAGCGCGGGGGGTGGGATTCGAACCCACGAGTCCCGTGAGAGACACAGGCTTAGCAAGCTTACGCGCATCGGACTGCGCCTTACCAGGCTCCCCGTCGAAGGACTCTAGGCTACCCCCGCGCGCGATAGAACCTTGAGTATCGGTTTATGTGCGTTGGGTTCCTGGACCGTACCGGGTCAAAGAAACTCCGAACAGTTGACCAACCAGCGATGCGGACAGCACCCGCCTTCTCCTGCGAGATACCAGCGACTTCGGCAAGGTTCCCAAGGAGGCTTGGCACAACGACTGGTTCGAGTCGGCCGAGATGAGCTCAGCCATTAAGACAAGAATGGCGGCAGGCCCCCCGGAGTTCACCACCACTCTCCGCTCCCATCTCACTGGACGGGGAATCCCCCACGTAGACGAGGCAGCGTGGCCACGTCACCATAGGGCTGCTCCCTCCCGGACCTCGCCCGATTCGGCAATCAAGAGTCAGGCCCTCTCCTTCGAAAGGGCTGCCCCTCATGACCGCCCACCTCGGCGTGAGTTCGTCTCCCCCATCTGGTGCGGGTGACGAGGAAGATGGCTTTACCCGGAGGTTGCTGGCCTCTCCATGAAGCCGGTTTGAGCACTCTCGAGGACGGCTACCCCTCGGACCCTACCCACCGCCGAACATTCGTCCGGGGGGCGTCGCTATAAGTTTGTATTCTATGTCGAATTGAGCGGCACAACTGTTTCAGACGACCCTCCTTCACCAAGATTCGTTTGGGAAACGAGACCTAATTGTCGGAGTCAGACGAATTGGTTGTTGGAGAATCCGGAGTCCCTGATGGAGAGAAGGGGATATAATAACTGGGCTGCAGTAGCGGGCTTCTTCGATGGTGACGGAAACGTCAGCGTCGATCCGCGAGAGTACATTCTGCACTGGGTAGTGTCGTTCTCAGACAATTGGTTGCCACAGATTGAACAAATCCGCGGTTTCCTTGTAGGCTGTGGAACAAGAGTTGGGAAGCCCAGGAAGGTTGGGTCTGGCGCATGGATGTGCGAGGTCGCAGAGATAACTTCGCTGATCGCAATGGCAACCAGGATGCTAGAGAGCGGAGGCATCTACAAAAACGCCGCGAATTGCAACTTCTATTGGATTATTACTCCGACAAGATTACAGGGACGGAGGTAGTCGAAGGATTCAACAACGAAGTCAGAGAAGGGAACAGACTTGGCAAAATCAAGCATGTTGACATGCCGTATACCCATTCGACAGGATACGCCCGCGGCAGGTACGCCTCAAGATATGAGCAAAGAGTTCTCGGTGTGGAGAGAAGTATGAACCTCGTCGAAGCCTACATAAGTGGAGGGACGACGTTTAGAAAGTTGGCTCGGAAGTATCACATATCAGTATCAACAGTCTCGAGAATACTCAGATTGGCAGGAGTCCCCTGCAAACCGAGAATGCGTTTTAGAACGAATGGACCACACGGAGCGAGCAAATAGACAATTCAAGCGCCAAGATGCTTCTCAACCGTCGCCCTCATCCTGCACACGTTGCAGAGCCCGTTGGACGACGGCTTGCCGCAGCTGCTGCACGGCACTGACTCCTTCTCGGAGGAGCGTGCGTAGTGGGAGATGACGTCCAGGCTCGACCTCAGGAGTACGTTCTTGATTCCTGGATGATTCGCCTCCATCATGTTCAGGTAGTCCCGGACTTCGCTTCTGAGTCCCTCGTGCATGTAGGGACAGCTCACGCTCTGGAAAGGAACGCCGCTCTGGAAGGCGTACAGAGCAACCTCCTCCTCGTATATCTCCAAGAACGGCTTGACCCGCCTCACCGGGAATGAGTCATCCACGTATGTCGGGTCGAGCCAGCCCAGGCGGGCGACGTCCCCGTGCATCAGGTTCATCATGAACGTCTGTATGTAGTCGTCAAGGTTGTGGGCGGTCGCGACCACATCTGCCTTGGCCCTGACCGCTGCCTCATCTATCGCCCTTCGCCTGAAGACCCCGCAGAAGCTGCAGGAGGAAACGGGCCTCTCCTCCTTCCAGTCGAGAGCCTCGTCGAGCGAGAAGCCGAAGAGCTCCCTGTAGGAGACCACCACCTGGTCTATGTCCAGCTCGTCCGCAAGGGCCCGGGCGTGCTCCAAGGCTTCATCCCTGTAACCGGCAACCCCTTCGTCGACGGATATCGCTACGACCTTGTTTCGACGCGGAAGATACAGCGCGCTCAGCACCTTGAGTAGGGAGAGACTGTCCTTGCCGCCGGAGACGGCGACCGCGATGCGGTCGTTGGGGCCTATCATCCTGTACTTGGAGATCGCCCGTTTTGCCTTCTGCTCGATTGAGTCCCTGAAACAGCGGGCGCAGAGGGTCTCACCGGAGTACCTCCTGGTGTAGAAGGGCCTCCCTCCGCACCTCGCGCAGCCCGGCATTTGGGGAGACCGATTCTTTTCGCTATATAGTCTCAACCCTTAAAGCAACAGGCGGCCCGGCGAAACAGAATTGGAGCAGGAGGAGCAGCACAAGAGGTTCGAGTTCATCTACGGCCTGGTAATGCTCAGGACCACCCGAGTCAACTCCCTCATGGACAGGATGGGGCACTACAGGATAACCAAGCCCCTCGGCTGGTTCCTCCTGTATCTGCTCCCCGTGGCGGCAGGAATCGGGTTATTCATCTTCCTCGCCAACTTTGGGCTCTTCTTCTCGTCTCAGGTTCACAATGTCGGGACCGCTGTTAGGGGCATTTCGCCGCTGGCGTACCTCGGGCTGCCAGGAGTCAACCCCTACATTCCGCTGCTTGACGGATGGGCGGCCCTCATAGTCGCAATGATCATCCATGAAGGGGCCCACGGGGTTGTCGCGAGGAGTCTCGGGTACCCCGTAAAGACGGCGGGGCTGCTCTTCTTTCTCGTCATCCCTATCGGCGCCTTCGTAGAGGTCGACGAGAAGGCGCTCAAGGCGGGGAGGGCAAGGGACGCGGGCCGAATCCTCGCGGCGGGAGCGGGTGTCAATTTCGTCGCCGGAATCATCTTCCTCCTGCTCCTGTCGAACGTCGTCTCGGCGATGACCCCGGCCGCCAACGGAATTGCGATAGAGCAGGTGAACGTTGGGTCCCCGGCTGCAGCTGCGGGTATTCAGCCAGGAGATTTCCTGCTCAAGGTTGATGGGATCCATTACAACGATCCTTCGTCCATCCCCAGCGCTGTTTGGTACCGACCAGGGCAGGTCATCAACCTGACCATATACAGGCAGGGCCAGACAATGCTGATTTCGAACGTCACCGTCGGGCACAACCCGGCCAACGCTTCGCTGGGATACCTTGGGATAGCGAGCGTCAGCTTCTCTGACCTCCAGGGGACGGTGTCGAGCTACTCCGGGGCTTTCTTCAGCCGCCCCATCACCTACTTCTGCATCCCTGCGTTCCCGAGGTGCCAAGACATCGCTCCGTTTTCCGACAAGCTCGCGGTGTTCTACACGTCGAGCTACGGCACGTCCCTTCTGCCTCTGGCGAATCTCCTCTACTGGATGTTCTTCCTCAATCTGAACCTGGCCATCTTCAACGCCATGCCCATCTACCCGCTAGACGGAGGACAGGCGTTCGAGTCCGGCCTAAAAGGGCTGGTGAGGGGAAAGATCAGCGAGAAGACCGTCTTCCGGATAACTTCGGCCGTCACCCTCCTGACTCTATTCGTGGTCGCGAGTCTCCCGCTCGCCGCCTACCTGAACCTGATCTGACATCCCTTGCCTGTTAAATACCGAAAACTGCTCTAGTTCCGTTGCTCGACATTCAGCCCCCTCCTGGCTCGGAGAACCTCGTCCAACAGTTCGCCCAGCAGTTCACGTCAGCTGTGACAGTCCTGCTAGCAACCATCGACTCGACCGTCATCGACATCACGAGGGTGGCCTATGTGTCCCTCCTGATGCTCGGCCTACTCCTCTACTTCACCCACATCGAAAGGCGCCTCGGGAAGGACCTGATCAAGGGAGGGGTGGCCCTGGCGGTCCTCTCCGAGTTCATCTTCCCCGTTATCACTCGGCTCTGACGGCGTAGCGCAGGAGCGCCACGATCCCCCCGAAGGACGAGACCTGCTTCCCGAACTCCATCGACGAGTCTGCGAGGTAGACTAAACCCCCCCTCTCCTCGATCGTGTTCATCACCTCCACCAGCACCTCCTCGTCGACGTTCGAAGAGAAGACGTTGTCCGACACGGCGCAGGATTCTACGGCTCCGGTCATGGCGACTTCCCTGACCCTAGGAAGGGCGTAGGCGACCTTTGGGTCGCCCATGGAGATTCTCCTCACAGCCTCGGCAACCAGCTTCTGCATCTCGACCAGCAGTGAGTCCTTGGCAAGGGCCTCAAAGGACGGGACCTTTATCATGGCCCTTACGCCATCCGAGCCAGTCAGGTCGAGCCCTTCTATCACGGTGACGGTGTGGGACTTCAGGCGCTCCCTGATTTGGTTGGCGATGCCATTCTTGAAGTTCCCCGGGCCCGCGATCACTATCTGGTCTCCCTCCCTGGCCAGCTGCGAGATGCCTTCGGAGACCTTCGCTATGTACGGCTTGGGGCTCTGTTCGTCCCCCATCTTCCCTCCCAGCCCGGACTCGATACCCGTCACGAAGGCGAGGTGAGAACCACTCAGGGTCCCTATTCCCGCCTCCCGCCTGTCTGCTGCAACTAGGACGAAATGGGCGGAGTGTTCTCTAGGGGGTCGGAGCAGGCGGAAGTCGAGTGGGGTCCACTCCCGCTTGCGGAGTGTGAGTGAGTGCCCTGGGGAAAGCGTGATGGAGTGAGAGCCAGCCTTGGTGACGCTCTCGTCGCTCGCCTCGACTATGGTCCCCCTGATGCGTATCCTCTCTATGCTGCTGTCCAGGTGGACGACGTCTACCTGGAGGGCGACGGTCACCTTGACCCTCTCCCCCTTGTCCGGTCGCGAGTACTCGTCCTCCTTCTTGACCACTCGCGAGCTGCGGGTGACTACGATGTCCCCCTTGGATATGAGGCGCCTCAGCGTCCAGAGGTCTTCTGCGGCCTCGATTGTCAGTGAGCAGTGACCTTGTTTTGGGTTGAACTCGTTGACTATCATCGGCCGGCCTACTCGAGGCCTAGGTCGCGGAAGGTGCCGATCCTGACGTCCCCTGGGACCTCGTTCAGCTCGCCGGTGCGGTGGCCGATTATCCCTTTGACGCCGACCTTCGCAGCGGACTCGACGAGCCGCTGGGTGACAATCCCGTCGAAGATCAGATACTGGGCGCCGCTTGTCGCCTCCATCTTCTGCACCAATTCGCTAATCGGGAATCGCCCGATCTCCTGCAGGCCCTGGTCGAGAAGTATCGCCTCGAGGGTCCCGTTCAGGTCTGGGTAGAGCTCCTTTGTTTTCATAACCACAGGCTCGTCAGCCTCTTCCTGGGCCCTCGGCGCCGCCCTTTCTGCGGCCCTCTCCCTTCTGGAGGGTGCGGGGGCCTCGGCTTTCAGCAGGTTGAGCACGTCGATGGGGGTCAGATCTTCCACCTCCTTGCCTGTTGGGGCATGAAGGACCTTCTCCACCCTAACAACCTGGGCTAGCTCTTTCTCGATCAACTCCCCTCCCCTGTCGCCGTCCAGAACCGCTATGAGCCGCTTCTTCTTGCCGAGCTCGATTATCGAATCCGGCACGCTTGTCCCTTCGAGGGCGACGACGTTTTCGATCCCCGCTCTGAGGAACAGGACCACGTCCGCCCTGCCTTCCACTATGTAGACGAGCTCGGATGAGTAGACCCCGGGACCGGCCGGGAGGTTTTCCATCCCGTAGTTGATCACCTTCGCCCTCTTGGTGGATTCGGTGACGTCCTTCAGGAGGTTCTCCCCCTCGCTCGAGGTCTTCGAACTCCAATCTCTGACTATGAGCTTGGCTCTGTCTACTATCTGCTTCCTCTTAACCGCCCTGACGTCCTCGATGGCTCCGACGTTGAAGCGTGCGCTGCAGGGGCCGACCTTGTCGACGCTCTCCACCGCTGCCGCGATGAGAGCGGCGGTCCCGATGTCGGTGGACATGGGGATAATGACTTCGCCCCTCGTCCTGTCGTTCTTCGACTCGAGGTTGATCTCTATGCGGCCAACCTTCCAACTCTTCTGAAGCTCGTTCAGGTTCATCTCAGGGCCGAAGAGGCCTTCGGTCTGCCCGAAAATCGCCCCGATTACGTCCGCCCTTTCAACGACGCCGTCTACTTCAAACTTCAGTTTTACTAGATACTTTACTATACCTGAATCTGGCAATGCCATTCACTCCTTTCATTTCTGTTTCACTCGTGCTTAACGGGTTAATCGTTAATTGATTTCCTGCGAAAATTATCGGGGATATAAACTTCTTGTTTTCCGGTTCTCGTAACTCTGCGCCGGAATCGTCTCTCTGCTAGCCTTCGTCAGGAGGCGATGTTCTTTCGACCTTCCCGACGCTATACGCGATATAGGTCACTCCGACGAGAACCAACAGTCCCGCCAGGGCGATTACGAGACCCGCCGCCTGGTTCCCTACAGTCACTAGGAGACCGAGGAGGAGGACCAGACCCCCGCCACTTGCCGACCACCGAAGCTTTCTCATCAATGACTTCTTGATAGACATCCCGTTTGGTCGGGTTTGAGGCGTTCTGAATTAAGGTTAACCGCTTAACCTATAGTTGGACTTGCATTCCTGAGCAATCCCGACAGGAGTTCTTCCCGCGAGACAAGGGCATCATCCCAGCCCGTAGTCCGACGAGGTCTGGCAGCGATGACAATCGGACAGAGAGATACCAGATGCTTTTATCCTTCGCTTCATGCTCCATCCCTGGCGAACCTGGATAGATTCTCTACGTGAAGGAAGACGCCGTGAGATGCGTTCTTCAGCCTCTGGCGTTCGCGGAGTGAGGGCTTGAAGCCTTCGTGCGAGAGGCGTTTGATGGACCTTGACGCGAGGACCGCTCCCTCCCTATCCAAGTCGGTCAAGATCACCACCCTCTTGTGGTCCCCGAAGGCTGAGGTCCCTATTCTGGC
>Ga0187771_10001702_pt1 | contig 14915 bp, 13 predicted proteins | sample 0116_SJ02_MP15_1_FD_133139 | JGI IMG/M metagenome (GOLD analysis project Ga0187771, IMG submission 133139) | Tropical peat soil microbial communities from peatlands in Department of Meta, Colombia - 0116_SJ02_MP15_10_MG | ecosystem: Environmental > Terrestrial > Soil > Wetlands > Peat | place...
CATGCTGCCGCTCAAAGACGATCAGCCGCGATACAGCACGCCGTATGTGAACGGATTCTTGATTGGCCTGAATATCCTCATTTTCCTGTTTCAATGGTTTCAAATCATGACCGACCCCGGCGGGGCGGAGCGGTTCGCCAGGACGTTTGGCGAGGTGCCGGCGCATCTGGCAGCGTTTCTCGCGGGTTCGCCCCAGTACACGCTTCCGGCAGTCGTAGTTCCCTTCTTCACCTCGATGTTTTTGCATGCGGGATGGGAGCATGTGCTAGGCAACATGTGGTGGTTGTTTATTTTTGGCGACAATGTTGAAGACTATCTTGGGCACTTCAAGTACCTGGTTTTCTACCTGCTCTCGGGATTGATCGCGATGGCCACGCAGGTGGCGATCTATCCGCACTCGACCGTGCCCACGGTAGGCGCGAGCGGGGCGATTGCGGGCGTGCTGGGAGCGTATTTCGTGCTGTATCCGCGGGCGCGGGTGCTGACTTGGTTTTTTGTGTTCGTACTTTATCTCCCGGCGTGGATTGTGCTGGGGGAGTGGTTCGCGCTGCAATTTCTCAGCGGGGCAGCAGCATTGTCGATGGCGCACGTGGGCCGCGACGTGGGCGGCGTAGCGTTCTGGGCGCATGTGGGCGGGTTCGTCGCTGGAGTGGTGATGATCAAGCTATTTCCGGAGCGGCGGAGAAGGTATCCGTACGCGTATCGGTAGATGTTTCCGCCCTCGAGAAATGTGACCATGGTCGTGCGCTTGTGCTAGAGTGGGAGCACTTCTTTTCGCCTGCCCGTCCAAGAAGTGGGGGTACTCCGATGTCGATTAAAGGATTGTTGGCCTCGACCGCACTCGCTTTTGTTCTCCTGGTTCCCGTGCTGCTCGGCCAGCAGAAACCTCCGGCCTCCGGCACGCAGGAGTTTCCCGTTCTGATGCGGCAAAACCTAGAGGCCGGCAAAACTCCGGTCGGGGCCAAAGTCGAGGCCAAGCTCACGCTGGCCACCCTCATCGGCGGGAAGGTCGTTCCCAAGGGGGCGACGTTCTCCGGTGTGGTGGTGGAATCTGCGGCAAAGTCAGCGGGCAGTCCCTCGCGTCTGTGCGTGCGCATGGACTCGGTGAGCTGGAAGAAGGATTCTGAACCCATTCAAGCCTATCTGACGGCCTGGTACCACCCGGATTACGCGGATCGTCCTGGTGCCTATCCCGGGCAGAGTCCCGACGATCACGAGTCGGTCGTGCCCCGTGGTGCGCAGACCCAGTCTGGAAACACTTACAGGGCGGAACAAAGCTATGCGGGCACGCCGTCCGGCGAAGACCCCGCTCCAATCTGGAGGACCTCGGAGCATCGAGTACTGATGAAGAATGTCGAATCGGTGCATGCTGGCGATGACGCGCGAATCGTCCTTACGTCGTCCCAATCGAACCTCAAGTTCGATAAGTTGACGACCTATGTCCTGGCTACGGGCGACTTGAGGGATAGAAAGTAGAGGCGCGCGGGCTGTGGCGGCGACGCGCGAGAAGGATTGTCAGGTTTGCCTAGGGCTCTGAACCACACGTGATCGGGCCCCGCGTTTGTGCTAGACTCCGAAAAAGTAAGTTTTGCCCATCCAGTAGTGGGGGTTGCACCGATGTCGATCAAGAAGTTGTTAGCCTCGACCGCACTCGCTTTTGTGCTCCTGGTTCCCGTGCTGCTCGGCCAGCAGAAGCCTCCGGCCTCCGGCACGCAGGAGTTTCCCGTTCTGATGCGGCAAAACCTAGAGGCCGGCAAAACTCCGGTTGGGGCCAAAGTTGAGGCCAAGCTCACGATGGCTACGCTCATCGGCGGGAAAGTCGTTCCCAAGGGGGCGACGTTCTCCGGTGTGGTGGTGGAATCTGCGGCAAAGTCAGCGGGCAGTCCCTCGCGTCTGTGCGTGCGCATGGACTCGGTGAGCTGGAAGAAGGGTTCTGAGCCCATTCAAGCCTATCTGACGGCCTGGTATCACCCGGATTACGCCTTTGATCCCACTACCCTCGGCCAGAGCGACGCCAATCGCTCGCCAAGTGCGGCCCCAGAGAAGGACCGGGCAGGAAGCGCTTTCAAGGCGCAAGGACTCTATGACGGCACAGTCTCCGGCGAAAACCCTGCTCCCGCGTGGAAAACCTCAGAGCGCCGAGTGCCCATTGGGAATGTCGCATCGGTCCACGCTGGCGACGATGCGCGGATAGTTCTTACTTCCTCGCGGTCGAACGTCAAATTCGATAAGTTGACGACCTACGTCCTGGCCACAGGCGACCTGACCGATGCAAAGCCCGCGCGTGTTACGTCGGCGGCAGGACAACCGGAAGGCCACGCCGGTCACTGAATCAAACAGACAAGAACAGTTTCGTCCTCAGGCTGGATCGCGCGCGCGAACCGGCACTACTACCCCCCCGCGACCGTGACAACCTCACGGCGAGAGTCAACTGCTCATTTCCGCGGGCGTGATTCCGGGGGAACCAAGCCGGCAACGCGATAGTAGACCACGAGCTGGCCGTAGTGCTCGCCGCAGTGCTCGATGAGCCCATAAGCCATATCGTAGATACGCGTCTGCTGGTGCGCGAAGGGGTCGACGACCAACTCGGTCATGCCAGCGTCTCCCTTGGCCTTGATTGCGGCCGCGCCGTCGGCGAAAGATTTCTTGACGAATGCGACCACGTCGGCCTTGGTCTTGTATTGATCACGCTTTGGGTTTTCCTCGACCTTAGCCGTGCTGCCGGTGAGAAGGTTGGTGAAGTAGTAGTTGGCGCCGGCCATGTGCAGCAACTGCTCAGCAAACGTGCGCTGCGCGGGATTGGGTTTGAAATCGTACTTGTCTTCGGGAAAGTCCTCGGCCATGGCGATGAGCTTGCGGCCGATGTCGTTCCAGGAATCGAGAACGACTTTAGACGGAGGGTCGGCGGGCTTCACAGGCGTGTCTTTCTTCATGGTGTCCTGGGCAAGGACGGGCAGGGCCAGGACAGCGGTGAGTAGGGCGAGCAGAAACGGCGTTTTCATCGTGAGGGATTCTCCTTAGGGGAAGTTCAGCGTGGTCATTGTAGTTGGACTCGGGGTAAGTGGGAAAGCAGACCAGACAGGACCCACTTCTCGCGCAAAGAACGCGCGAGAAATGGGGCACCCGGCCGCCCAACCCTGCCGCAGAGAACGCGGCAAGGGTGGGGCAACCGCGCGCGGGGATGCAGATCTGGCGCGGGCAGGAAAAAGCAGGTTCCTCGACACGTTCTCGCCGCGCAAGCGCGGCTGCGCACGGCTCGGAATGACAAAGTAATTGGAAGTCTCAAAAGTCAAGAGTTTCCACCCTTCGAAAACCGCGAAGGGTGGTTCGCGTTGACATACGCCGGGCCTTCATGAAGAAGCGACCACCGGCGACGGCGAAAAGAGATACTGCCACAGGCAGATTTCGTTGCCATCGGGGTCTCGAACGTAGGCCAGAATTCCCGTTCCCTTGTTTTCGGCCGGGCTGGCCGGTACGCCTAGCGCACGCAATTCGCGCAGTGTACTTTCTATGTCGTCAACCCGCAGGACGAGGCGTGCATTTCCCGAACCGTCCAGTTTGCCCCGGCTGGTCGCAGGAACCAGTTCGAACAAGATGCCGTCGATGTCAAAGCGGGCAACGAGATCGCGGGAGACGAACTTGAAACCAAGGACGTCTCGATAGAAGGCAATCGCGCGCTCCATCTCGGACACGTAGTAGACGACGCAATCGAAGTAATACGGCATGGCCCGCGCGAGTTATGACGGCACTCGCCCGAGCAACATCTTACCGCAGGTGCAGGCGCTACTCCGCGGCAGAGCGAAGTGACTAGACGCCATTCGGCCGCTGATGGATGAGCGACAGGAACTCCGACCGGGTTTCTTCTTCGGTGCGGAAGCAGCCCAGCATGGACGATGTGACAGCGGCGGAATGTTGTTTCTCGACGCCGCGCATCATCATGCAGAGGTGCCGGGCTTCGATGACCACGCCAACGCCCTGGGGCTCAACCACCTTTTGAATGGTTTCGGCGATCTGGGTGGTCAGGCGTTCCTGAATTTGCAGGCGGCGGGAAAAAATCTCGATCAGGCGTGGAATCTTGCTGAGGCCGATGACGCGGCCGTTGGGAAGGTAGGCCACGTGCACCTTGCCAAAGAATGGGAGCATGTGGTGCTCGCACAGGCTGAACATCTCGATGTCTTTGACGATGACCATCTCATCGTAGTTGACGGTGAACAGAGCGCCCTTGAGCAGCGCTTCGGGATCTTCCTGATATCCTTTGGTCAGAAACTGGAGAGCTTTGCGGACGCGCTCGGGCGTGGCGGTCAGGCCTTCGCGTTGTGGATTTTCGCCCAGGCGAACAAGCATCTCGCGGACGAGGTCCTCAAAGCTGGCACTGGTGAGGGTGGTGGGCTCGGGTTTTCCCTTCTCTATTGAGGTTGGTGTCATAATTTGGTGACTTTCGTCGGCTTTGTTTTTCTACTTCTTCTCCTTCGAGCGCGGCGAACTGCTGCAGGGGCCTCTGATTGCGCAGGGCGCACAGAAGCAGGTTTCTCGACTGCGAATGATTGCCCGCCGACGGGCAAGCATTCTTCGCTCGAAATGACAAATCTAGAGCGGTCACGCTCCGCGGTCTACCGCGGCATTGCATTATCACCGCCGTACTCGAAGGAGTTCAGCATGGTTTCTTCGAGCCGCACCTTATCCAGATGCGCGTGAGGGAAGCCGCGCCGCAATATTTCGTAGATCGCTATGCACAGATTTTCAGTGGTAGGCACGGTTTGCGCAAATTCGTTAAGCACATTGAGATTCTCGAGATGATAGCGGGAGAGCACTTCCCTTTCCACGAAAACGTCGAGATCGGCGAGATTGCAAACCATGCCGGTGCGCTCATCAACCGGGCCGCTCACTGTGACTTCGAGGGCGTAGTTATGACCGTGCCCGTGAGGATTGTTGCACTTGCCATAAGTGGCGCGGTTTTCGCTGGCAGACATTTCGGCGCTGTGCAGCCGATGTGAGGCCGAAAAAAGGTAGCGGCGGGTGAGATGAGCAATCATGTATAGCTACTAGCTATTAGCTTCTAGCGGGGCTTTCGTAGTCCCCGGTGTGTTCCGTGACCTCGACATCGATAAAGTGAAAACCGCCAGCCCTGAAGGGCATCAACTCCTGGCGATTTGACGCGGCCCTAAAGGGCCGCTCTTCCACGTGCGGCAGAGACGGTTGGTTCGTCCTAATTCTCTCCATAGAAATCTACAAACAAATCCGGGGTCTCGTAGACGCGGACGCGGTGCAGGCGGGCTTGCTGCAGCTTGGTTTCGAGGCGCTGCCAGATAGCAATAGCTAGATTCTCCGTGGTCGGGATGCGCGTCGAAAACTCCGGGACTTCCTTGTTGAGGAAGCGATGGTCCATGGCGTCGAGGACTTCGCGGTGCATGACGTCTTTGAGTTGCTTGAGATCGACAACGAAGCCGGAGCGCGGATCGACCTCGCCTTTGACCGTGACTTCGAGCGTGTAGTTGTGGCCGTGTCCGTTGGGATTGTTGCACTTGCCGAAGACGCGGCGGTTCTCTTCTGGAGTGAACTCCGGATTGTGATAGTAATGCGAGGCGGAGAATTCGGCTTTGCGTGTGAGATAGACCATTGGAAACCAGTTGGCAGTAGTCAGTCCTAGATTCTAAACAAATTGCGGGTCATGGGTCAGTATCGGGCTGAAGGCGCACGCGATCCACGCGAGATCCCCATTCGACTCCCCCTCGCGTCTGCTCGGGGTTCGCTCAGGGCAGGCTCTCGGCCCGCGCGCGGCTGCGCCGCCCCCGGCTGAAACCGGGGGTCTACCAGAAAACGCGGGCCGTCGGGATGACGTCCCGGAAAAACGGCTAATAGTTCAGATTCACCCTCTACTGGAAATCGGTAAGGCTAGCGATCTCGCGCAGGAGGGCTCGGCTTACCAGAGGAGCATCGAACTGTTGGACGAATTGAGCGCCCGCAGATCCAAGATTGGAGCGCAGAGTCGCATCATGGTAGAGGCGTTCGATGGCGGCTGCCAGCGCCTCCTCGCTGTCAGGCTCGACCAGCAGAGCATGTGGAACGACCTCAGGCATTGGGCCGGCTCGCGTGGCAATGATCGGCTTGCCGCTGGCCATGGCTTCGAGAAACACGATGCCGAAGCCCTCCTGCACACTGGGCAGGCAGAAAACAGAGCATTGTTTGTACTCGCGCAAGAGTTCGGTGTGGGAGATATTTTCGAGCCACGTCACGATGCCTTCGAGGCGTTCCTTCTTCCAGATTTTTTTCAGGCGCGCATGCTCCGGACCGCCTCCGACGATTCTTATTTCCAATCCATCCAGCTTAGATCGAAGCCTGGCGGCAGAGCCAAGCAGCAGATCGACGCGCTTGCGCCGATAGAAGCGGCAAACACAGAGCACGATGAATTTGTTCTTCTCCACGGTCTCTGGGACCGAGAGCAGCTGTGAATTCCAAGCCGTAAGGTCAATCAATTCGGGCACGACGTGGGGAGGCTGTGGCAAGTGATACAGCTCCTGAATGCGTTCGGCGGAATAGGGGCTGGTTGTGATGACAAGATCAGCGGCAGCGACATGCGCTCGTTCGCAGGCGGCCTGCAATCGCATGGTTGCCTTGGTGAATCCGCGCTCGAAACGCATTTCGTCGGCAATTACGCCCTTGATGGAAGCGATGTGGGGCCCTGGACTGCGGCGTGCGAGAGTGTAGCCGTCCATATCAAAGCCGATGGTGACATCGCGAGGAGGCAAGCGACGAAATCGCAGCGTTTCGTTGAACAGAATGCGCTGGAGCGTATAGATGGGGAACGAAAACGAGGGGGTAAGCAGCTCAACCGACACGCCACGTTGACGGAGCGCTTGCGCCAGCGCCGAAATTCCCACAAAGGTGCCGCTTCCGCGAGATATATCGAGCGGCGTTGATGTGACGAAGCGAATGCGCATGGCTTTCAGTCGTGCGTCGAGTTAATTTACTATATGGAAGTGCAGCGAGTTAGCCATTCTGGCAAGCTTCTGACTTGTCTTTTGCTCCTGCTGGGGCTTTCCGCCTGCTACAGCGGGACGCGACCGCCGCGCATCGGGTCGAACGCGCCGGATTTCACGGTGCAGGATGCTCAGACCAAGGTTACGCTCAGCCAGTTCCGCGGGCAGGTGGTGGTGCTGAATTTCTGGGCGACGTGGTGTCCGCCGTGCGTCGAAGAAATGCCGTCGCTGGTAGAAATGCAGCGGCGCCTGAAAGCGAAGGGCGTGACGGTTGTGGCGGTGAGCATTGATGTCGACGAGAATGCTTACCGGCAGTTCGTGAAGGACCACGCCGCGAATTTGCTGGCCGTGCGCGACCCGCAGCAGAAAACGCCCGACCTTTACGGCACGCACGGCTGGCCGGAGACGTACATCATTGACCGCAACGGGGTGATGAGAAGGAAGTTCATCGGGCCGGTGGACTGGACGGATCCGGATATCACGGAGTTTTTGGGGAGGCTGTGAGGAACCCGCGCGGGGAGTGCTATCGCCTGATTTCAACGCCCACCCGGCGGCCAAGGATGAAATGGAACCATGTCAGGGCGCGACAAGCTCCACGTTGCCCTTGTAAGGGACGGCGCGACCGTTTACCTTGAGAGGCGCGAACTTGCACTCCTCCCTAATGGAGACGATGGGTTCTGCTAGCAGCCCACACCCAACCGGGCAGCGACCCACCGGAGTGAGGCCAACCACCTTCCCATTCTCATCAATCGAAACCAATATGGGCACCACCGTGCCCTTTGGAAGCAATCCGCGCGAGATCTTGTGCGGTTTGCAGGAGATCATCTGCCGCTTCATATCAGCCACAGACAGCGTAACGGTTTGATCGTTCTGGTCTTGAGCTTTCGGCTCCTGGGCCGAGACGGGAATCAACCAAACTGCGGCAACCAGCACGAATATGTGCAATCCACGAGTTGCCATGCGCGTATGCTACTTAGGCGCTGGTTACCTTGTCCAGCGCGGACTGATCAGGCGGTAACTGTTGAAACATCGCCATTACACCCATTGAACTCATTCCGCTCCCTATCACAGCTTCACCCTCCTCAGCCGCAACGCGTTCGTGATCACTGACACCGAGCTGAAGCTCATGGCGGCGGCGGCGAAGATGGGGCTGAGCAGCAGTCCGAAGAACGGATAGAGCACGCCGGCGGCGATGGGCACGCCGATGGCGTTGTAGATGAAGGCGAAGAAAAGATTCTGCCGGATGTTGCGCATGGTGGCCTGGCTGAGTTTGCGCGCACGCAGAATGCCGCTCAGATCGCCCTTCACCAGCGTGACGCCGGCGCTCTCCATAGCGACGTCGGCGCCGGTGCCCATAGCGATGCCGACATCGGCCTGAGCGAGCGCGGGGGCGTCGTTAATGCCGTCGCCGGCCATGGCGACGACTCTTCCCTGCCCTTGCAGTTTCTTGATGACGTCAGATTTGCGTTCGGGCAGGACCTCGGCTTCGAATTCGTCGATGTTCAGCGTGCTGGCGACCCGCAGCGCCACGATCCGGTTGTCCCCGGTGAGCATGAGCACGCGAAGGCCGCGTTTCTTAAGTTCTCGAACCGTGTGGAGTGTACCGGCCTTGATTTGGTCTGCGACCGAGAACGTGCCGACAAACGCGCCGTCCACACCGACGCAGAGAATCGTGTCGCCCGGATAGGCGCCGGAGATCACCTCGGGTTTTTGCAGAATCGCCAGCTCAACCATCATGCGCAAGCTGCCGATGGCGTCCTTGTGACCATCCACAACGCCGGTGATTCCTTTCCCTGGGATGGAGCGAAATTCTTGCGCCGGTAAGAGCCTAAGCTGCTTCTCTGCGGCGGCCTCGACGATCGCTTTGGCCAATGGATGTTCGCTCGCGGATTCGAGGCTGGCGGCGAGGCGCAACAGTTCAGGCTCTTTGGACAAACGATCGGACATGCTGGTGACGCGCGGCTTGCCTTCGGTTAGCGTGCCAGTCTTGTCAACGACTAGAGTGTCAACTTTTTCGAGTATTTCCAGCGCTTCGGCGTTCTTGATGAGGACTCCGGCGTGGGCGCCGCGGCCCGTGCCGACCATGATTGCCATGGGAGTGGCGAGGCCAAGAGCGCAGGGGCAGGCGATGATCAACACGGCCACGGCGTTGACGAGGGCATGAGCGAGACGCGGCTGGGGTCCGAGCAGAAACCAAACGACGAAAGTGATGACGGCGACGGCGACAACGGCGGGCACGAACCAGGCCGAGACGCGGTCGGCCAGGCGCTGAATGGGCGCGCGGCTACGCTGGGCCTGGCCTACGAGTTGCACGATGCGAGCCAGAAGCGTATCGGAGCCTACGCGTTCGGCCCGCATGATGAACGAGCCGGTAGCGTTGATGGTCGCGCCGATGACTTTGGATTCGGGCAACTTCTCGACGGGGATGGACTCGCCGGTGATCATGGATTCGTCCACGGCGCTGCTGCCTTCGACGACGACGCCATCGACGGGAACTTTTTCGCCAGGACGAACGCGGAGCCGGTCGCCGGGCTTGACGTGTTCCAGCGGTACGTCTCTTTCGGTGCCGTCTGTGTTTACCAGGCGCGCGGTCTTTGGGCTGAGATCAAGAAGCGCGCGAATGGCGGCGCTGGTGCGGCTGCGGGCGCGGAGTTCCATGACCTGGCCGAGCAAAACCAGCGTGGTGATGGCGGCAGCGGCTTCAAAGTAGACGTCGGGGTAGCCGCCCATACTTGTCATACCCCGAGCTGCGCGCAGCGAGGCGGGGAAAACGCGTGGCGCGACTGTGGCGACGACGCTATAGATGTAGGCCACGCCTGTGCCGAGGCCGATCAGCGTGAACATGTTGGGGCTGCGGTTGACGAGGGAGGTCCAGAAGCGCTGGAGGAATGGCAGGCCACACCAGAGAACGACGGGAGTGGCGAGAAGGAACTCGAGGCGCGGGAGATTCAGCATCAGCCCATTGATGTCGAGGTCGATGGTGACTCTGAACGTGTGCGAGAGCATGCTGCCCATGGCGATCGCGAGCAGTGGCGCTGAGAGAGCGAGGCTGACCCAGAAGCGGCGGGTCATGTCGCGGAGTTCGGGATTCTCTTCTTTGGCGGCGGCTACGGTGCGAGGTTCGAGCGCCATGCCGCAGATGGGGCACGATCCTGGCTCGGGGCGCACGACCTGAGGATGCATCGGGCAGGTGTATTCGGTGCGCGTGGAGGCGGGAGCTTCGGGCAGTTCCTTTTCCAACGCCATGCCGCAGGAAGGGCAAGCGCCAGGCTTCGATTCGCTTACTTCCGGACACATGGGGCAGACGTAGGACGTTCGGGCTTCCGGCGTCTCCCGAGTCGCGGGTTTGGCGACGGGCGTTGGAACTGATCCCAAGTCTCGCAAAACCGGCGAGACCCTTCGACTTGGCTCGGGGCTGGCCTGGGGCACCCCATGGGGCGCGTCCATCCCTAGCGTGACGAGGCCTGATGGGGCGAGTTTATTCAGATATCCCTCGGGATTCGCCTTAAACTTGGCGACGCATCCGGCGCAGCAGAAGTAATAGTTTTTCCCTGCGTGCTCGTAGATGTGCTTGGCAGTGGCGGGGTTGACGTTCATCCCGCAGACCGGGTCGCGTTCAAGGGCGGGAGTTGGGTTAGTGGCGGTCATCGTCTATATTGGATTCGGCGCGGCGTGTCTAGGCGCAACGGGCCAGGGCAGCGATGCGGTCTGATAAGGAAGCGAGCCAAACGCGCCCTTCGGTCGCTCACGCTCTCTCAGGGCAGGCTCCGTGGGATCGCGCGGCTCGCCCAGGTCCCTCGACTCGGCAAAAAGCGCCTCGCTCGGGATGACAATCCCTTACCGTGTTCTTGGATTGGGAATCGTCTATATTGGATTCAGCCCGAGGTGTGTCTCGGCGCAATTGGCCCCGTGGCCAATTCATGATACCGGAGGATTGCGAGGAATGACTTATCTGGATGTGGTGTTCAACTATGGCGCGATTCCCGGGGAAAATGAACTACGGGCGATTGACAGCGTGCGGGAGGTCTACGGCATCCGGAGCGTGCAGTTCGACGCGAAGCGGCGGACGGTGCGGGTGGAGTTTGACGCGTCGCGATTGAAACAGGAGGCCGTGGCGCGATTGCTGCGTCAAGCCGGCATTGATGTGCGAGAACCTGTGGCGCTGGCCTGACCGTCCCTCCAGCAGGACGGCCGGGCTCAGCGCGGGAGCACGAGGTTGGGGGAGGGCTACCCGCCTGAAACCTAGCAAGGGGCGCCCAAGAAAACCTCTGGCCGAAGTTATTCTCAAGAGCGCCCCGTTGCGCGCCACTTCGTCTGACCGTGCTAGAGCATGCGGAGTGCCGTCCGCAAGCCATTCAAAACAATGCCCAATGAGTGATTGGGGAGGGTAGGAGGAGCGGTAGGAATTGCCGTGCGGCAGGAAAGAATTACTTCGAGCGGATTCCGGAGCAAGAACTTGACCAGATAGCGTGTCGAAGACTACTCGGAAGGTCACGAGGGGGTTGTTTGTACGGCGCGCCCTGAGAGTCGAACTTGAGGCGTCCAGGAGGCGTGAGCGCAGCGGGAGCCTCCTGCCGAAATCCTGAGCGTTGTTGGCGAAGGATCTCCTGCGCGACGGAATCTTGGGGAGAATGGCGCGCCCTGAGAGATTCGAACTCCCGACCTTCTGGTTCGTAGCCAGACGCTCTATCCAACTGAGCTAAGGGCGCGAATGCGGTTAGAAATGGTGAGAATTCCCCACGATTATAGCGGAAGACGAGAACAGATGAAACTGCCGGTTACGCTGGTTGCTCAGGCAGTATTTTGCGGCCCGTCTTTTCCTCGAAGATGCCGCAGAGAAGATGCAGCAGATCCCTCGCGAGAAGGCTCGGGATTTCGGTTGCGGAATCCCCGCCTCCATATCGTCACGCCAAAAACCGGGCGTGAGGGGGGCCGGGCTCCTACCCCATCACGTCAAAACCGGGCTTATGGAAACCCCAGGCTCGCTGGCGCTCGGCCTCACGGCTGCAACGCGGTTCTTATGCTATTCGTTATTTCGGTAGCTCGGCTCGGCCAGCTACGGTGAACTTGCCGGTCTGAACGGAGGCCGCATCCTGAGGCTGCGCGCCACCGAGCGAAACCGTGTATTCGCCGGGCACGATCACGCGATTGCCCTTGGCATCAACTTGGCCCAAAGAGCGAGGATCAATCGTCAGGCTGACGTGAGCCGACTCGCCCGGGCCGAGATGAATGCGCTTGAATCCTGCGAGCTGACGCAGAGGAGTCTCAAAGGCCTTCGGCTGCGTGAGGTAGAGTTCAACGACCTCATCGCCGGCCACCGGGCCAGTGTTTTTCACGTCACCTTCGACTGTGACGGGATCACCGGCCTTGACGTTTTCGGGCGCAGTTTTCGGGTTGCTGTATGCAAAGCTCGTGTAGCTGAGGCCGAAGCCGAATCCGTAGAGCGGCTTATCCGCGAGATAACGATAGGTGCGGCCGCGCATGGAATATTCCTCAAATGGTGGAACCTGGCTCAGCGAGGAGTAGAAGGTCAGCGGAAGGCGCCCGGCAGGATTGTTGTCGCCGGCCAAGGTTTCGGCAATTGCCGTACCGCCCTCTTCCCCGGGATACCATGCCTCGAGAATGGCGTTGGCATTCTGCTGCGCCCAGTTGACGGCCAGGGCGCTGCCGTTCTCGAGCACGACGACCAGGGGCTTGCCGGTCGCGGCAAGGGCTTGCAATAGATCTTCCTGAGCCGCGGGTAAGTCGATGGCAGTGCGATCGCCACCGGAGAACCCGGCCAGCTTGACGGGCATCTCTTCGCCTTCTAGCTGTGGCGAAAGTCCGACGAACGCGATCGTGACATCCGATTGCTTGGCTGCGTCAACTGCCTCGTTGCGCAGTGCATCCGCTGGAGCCTGCCAGGCAAGGTCAATGCCCGCGGTCCCGGTCCCGTGTAAATACTCCAGACGAACCGGGTGTGGCTGAGTATCGTTGAACGTCACCGACGATTGGATGACTTCCCCGCGTTCGGGAGTCTTTCCACCGCTTTTGACCAGCAGTTTGTCGTCGAGATAGAGCCGGAAGCCTTCCGTATTTTCGCAGGAATAGCAATAGTTGACGCGGACACCCAACTTGTATTCGCCCGGGGCCGGGGGCGTGAAGCTGCCGCTCCAGCGCACCGAATAGTTGTTGCGCTGCAAGCCCTTCACGGGTACGACCTTGTCCCAATTGAAATTGATGTTGCGGTCGGTGCGTGTGAAGACAGGCGAGCCGCTCAAGTCTGGCGAACTGAAGTATTCGCCGGTAAGTCCATTTCCCGAACCGCTGGCAGGATGAAGCGCAGTGTGCTCGATCGGCATGGCGAAACCGTCCACCAACGTCGAGCCTTGTGCATACAACACCGTCGCAGAAGAAAAGCGCCTTTCGATCCCTTCGAGCGGAAAGACCGGCGAGGGTGGCGGCCCGTTGTAGTTGCCTTGAAGCGACTGAACGAGCTCAGCGGTCGGCCCAACCACGGCGATGCGAGTGATCCCGGCTTTTAGAGGAAGGGTGTGGTCTTGATTCTTCAGCAGCACGATTGATTCCCGCGCCGCGCGCAGCGAGAGTTGGCGATGCTCGGGCGAGTTGACCTCGGTCATGGGAATCTGTCCATAGGCAAAGGTCGACGGCGGATCAAACATGCCCAGCCTGAAGCGCGCGCGGAAGAGGCGGCGCAGAGCATTGTCAAGATCGGACTCTTTGATCAGACCCTGATGAACAGCGTCAACGAGCGATGGGAATGCCTGCCCCTCGTGGAAACCGCACTCGAGATCGGTGCCGGCTTTAACGGCCACGGCCGCGGCGTGAGCCATATCGGGAGCGTAGTGGTGTCCGTTATAGATGTCGGCGATGGCAGCGCAATCGCTCACGACGTAGCCGGCAAATTTCCATGCATTGCGCAGATGATCGCCGAGAACCATCGTGTTGGCGCAGGCCGGCACTCCGTCAATCGAGTTGTAGGCGCACATCACCGACTGGGCGTGCGCCTCGGTCACAGCGGCGCGAAAAGCGGGCAGGTACGTGTCCTCAAGATCGTGGGGCGAGACATCCACATTGAAGCCGTGCCGCAGCGGTTCGGGCCCACTGTGCACCGCATAGTGCTTGGGAGTGGAAACCACCCGGAAATATTTCGGGTCATCTCCCTGCATGCCGGTGACGAAGGCCACGCCCATGCGGCCGGTCAGGAAGGGATCTTCTCCGTAGGTTTCCTGGCCGCGTCCCCAGCGCGGGTCGCGAAAGATGTTTATATTGGGCGCCCAAAACGTCAGCCCGAAAAACCTTTCGTGATGGTCTTCGCGCATGGCCTGGTTGAACTTGGCGCGTGCCTCGGTGGAGACGGTCTCGCCCATCTTGTGAACCAGATCCGTGTCCCAGGTGGCGGCCATCCCAATCACTTGCGGAAAATTCGTGGCATAGCCGGCAAAGGCGACTCCGTGGAGACCCTCATTCCACCAGTCGTACCTGGGAACGCCGAGCCGCGGGATGGCCACCGCGACGTCTCGCATCTGCGAGACCTTTTCTTCCAGCGTCATGCGGCCGATGAGATCGTCCACACGCTTATCGAGCGGCAAGGCCGGGTTCATGTAGGGAGCTTGGGCGGTTCCCCCCTGTTGAGCCAGCAACGGGAAAGCGAGAACGAGCGTGACCAAGAGTGCAAGAAAGCTACTGACGAAACGAACGCGAGAATTAGACATGGAGACTCTCAGCTCCTGCAAACGAGGATCCTCACAAAAGTTGTCATTATATTCGGGAGGGCGCTTCGTGGATACCCTCGCGCAGTGGGGGGATCATTTGCCCCGGGGCTTCGCCGCCGGCTGAGCGCTTTGCTGAAAAACTCGCACGGCGAACCTCAGGGGCTAAAGCCCTCACAGAAAAGAGATCCTTCATCGCAGCGCTAAAAGCGCTGCGCCACCCAAA
>Ga0187771_10001703_pt1 | contig 14913 bp, 14 predicted proteins | sample 0116_SJ02_MP15_1_FD_133139 | JGI IMG/M metagenome (GOLD analysis project Ga0187771, IMG submission 133139) | Tropical peat soil microbial communities from peatlands in Department of Meta, Colombia - 0116_SJ02_MP15_10_MG | ecosystem: Environmental > Terrestrial > Soil > Wetlands > Peat | place...
CAGCCTTCCCCTGCCGAAGGAAAGCCCATCCGGACAGACGACAATTCCAACCCCATCGATCGTATCGGGTTGACTGTCTAAAAGGATTTTAGAAGCACAAGCCCCATACCGTTCATCCTTCTCGATGGATCGCTTCAACTCCTCGACGCATTTTGGATCCAACCGGGTATCATTATTCAGCATCATGATATATCTTCCATGAGATGCCCGTATCCCGATATTGTTCCCGGCGCCAAAACCCAGGTTTCTCTCATTGATGATCAGACAAACATCCTGGAATCTTTCCTTCAAGAAATCCACTGAACCATCTGTGGAGGCGTTATCCACGACAATAATTTCTATGGGTCGATACGTCTGATTGTGGAGAGACCTTAAGCAATCGTCCAACACCTGGCGGCCGTTCCAGTTAAGAACTACAACGCTGATGAGAGGGGAGTCCGTGTCCATCATCCATACTGACGTGTCGTGATCCCTATTCCAAACCGAGGGTTTGATCGACCCTCGCAAATTTAAAATGCTTTAAAAGAAATTCAAATTTCTTTAATGCAGACGAAATACCATAATATGAAATCACACGGTTGTAAAGAGGGAGCTTGAACCGGGGCGTCTTGTCGTAACCCTCCCACGGGTGAAAATAAACCAAAAAAGGCTGAGAACGATTGATTCTCTTCAAACCCCAGTAGAGAAAAGGCCGCGGCAAGACTCTCAGGTAGAAACCTCCCGAGATGGGAAGCTTCAACCCCGCAATGACCAACGGACACAAGGGAAACTCCATGAGGGGACTCTGAGGATTCTCTTTTCGTACGTCTTCAAGAGAGATGCGGTAAGGCCGCGTCGGGGCTCCGCGAACCCCATAAAGAGGATTGATCTTTAACGGAAAGATGCTCGCATCGTATCGGTATCCAAAATCCAAAAGAACCTTGAGAGCCCATTTGTTACGATTGTCAATGGAAAAACAAGGGGCCCGAAACCCCTTAATCTCAACTTTTCCCAAAATCTTTTCCAAGACAGAGTGAAACCGTTTCATCTCTTCCCGGAAGAGATTCTCGTCTAAATTCCACACGAGCTTATGAGAGAAAGTGTGACAACCGATCTCATGGCCTCTCTCGAAGATCGACTGGATGAGGCGAGGATTCTGCTCTGCAACCTCCCCCACGACGAAAAAGGAAGCTTTCGTTTGATATCGGTCGAGCAGGTCAAGAATGGGTTGCGTTGCCTCTTCCGCCTGCGAAGAAGACGATCTTCTCCCCTCCACCAACTCCGAGTGATACCACTCTTCTAAATCAATCGACAAGGCGTTGATCTGTTCCATCTGCCGTTCTTCATCCTCTAAACCACGGGTTACCTCTGTTGACTTGTTTTTCGACATCAGATGACATCCGTATCTCCCCAGTTGACATACCATTTTTCCGGAGACAAAACGATCTCTCTATGCGAATGAGGATATACCATAAACTGGAAGGTCTTCGGGCTCTGAAGAAATCCCTTCTGCCGAAGGATCTTATAATAAAGATGATTTTGGGGAACCATAAAACCCAAGAGATCAGCTCTTTCCTGTTGGCCGTATTGAATTCCTTTCTCCACTAATGCCGAGAGCGTTTCTTCATCCAATGCCAAAAGATCGACAACGACAGCACTGTTGAATTTTAAGAGATCGACTTTTCTCAGGACAATATATCCTCTCATCTCCCCGTTTTTCTTTGCCCGATAAATCACGTATTTTCGGGTTGGGTGTTGAAGGTATCGCCAGTTCAGGTAATCTCGATTACGGATCCCCATGACAGGATAAAGAGTGCATGCCTTCTGCCAGAAAAGATTGAAAGATTCATCCAAAGAACCGACCCGCTCGATCTCAACTCCTCCTGTTTCTTTCTTCTTCTTTAATCCATAGAGAAAAAAGTAGAAAAGCCTTGCTATCCCCCCCATTAAAAGCCCTAATGGTGGAAAATGCAGATATCGGTTCATGATGCCCCGAAACCTTATTGGATACACCAGGACCGGAAGTTTCGCTGCTTCTTTCCAACCAATCTTTTTTAACCCGAGGATCGTCTCTAATCGGATCGGAAACGCGATGAGGAAACGACCGTTTTCCTGTTTCACTTTTTCCGCCCCATATCTTCCCATCGCTGCAAAGATGCCTTTTCTCCAGTAATCCGGATGGACCATCAGGTCGAGCGAAAGGGTCCCGAGCACAACTTCTCCTTGAGCGGAAAATCGTCTGGGGATGTCCGCGAAGTGACCGATAATTCTGTTTTCATCTTCCACAATGTATAGAAACGCCTTTCCATCGGGCCCTTTCATGAATTCCCATTGCCAGAACCTCGGGTCGAGTTTATCCCTTTCTTCTTCCTTGAAAACGATTCCCCTCAGCGACAGAATCCCTTCCATATCCGACTGATTCCCATCCCGAACTTTCCAAGAATCCGTATCACTCATCGTCCCGTTGCAAACCCCTTCCCCCCCTCTTTGCTAAGAGACTGTGTCGCAATATGAAAAAAAACCGGCTTTTTGTACAAGCAATCATTTTCCATCATCTAAAAAACCCGCATTCTAAATCTTTGGAGCCTGACTGCCTCTCCGCCCTTGCTATCCATTATGACACAATCTCTAAAGGGGGTAAGTTGTTTTTGGATAAGCACTAAACTAATTCCTTTCCCTTTGCTGATAGGGACGGTAAACCAGGTAGAAGTTTGTTAGGGCTGAGCAGAATGCAACAATACCAACGACGATCAGAACCTGAACCAACGTTTTATGAAATACCAGGATGAGGCCAACCTCCATCAGGGTGAATAGAAAAAGCGGGTAAAGAAATCCCCTCCTCGGAGTGGAAAGATGATAATAGAGCAAGATTAACGTCAGCGAGAAAAAGGTCATATTGACGGCAAACATTCCCACCAAAGGAAGGCACTGCGGGTAAACCTCTCCGCTCAAGGCCTTGATGATCGGCGAAGGGAAGATGAGGGAGCATAGAACCGCTCCCCCACAAACAAAAACAGCGATCCTGAGGTTCCTCTCCAAAATGGAGCGTGTTTTTTTCTCCTGGTCTCCTGATGAAAAAAGATGGGGGAACATGACCGTGACCACAGGGATGGGAAGGATGAGAATCACCTTCCCGACCATCTGGGCAATCGAATAATAACCGGCCTCGATGGGCGTGAAGAAGTGTTTTACTAAAATGAGATCGATATTGGTCAGCACCATGAAGCATAACAATACGAATCCTGCCGAGAAAGAATAATGGTATACCTCCGAGAAATTGGACGGAGGCGAGTTCTCCGGAATCCTTTCTGCAATTGCTGCCGTCTTTTCTCGATGCAGGCTCACCCCGACCATGAATGACGACAGAATCAACGTGACAAAATAGGAAACCGCAACCGCGCTCATGGCTCCGAATATTCCGAGGCCCAAAAAGATAAAAAGGATCCCGAAGACTAATTTCAGCCCGCTGTTCGAGATAAGACTGAGAGTTAGGAAGCCAAATTTTTTTAATCCTTGAAGCCCCCCCCATAAAACGGGGAGGATCATGGAGAAAACCAGACTCAATCCGAAAAGGATGACTAATCCGCGGGAAGAAATTTGGAGAAAAGAAGAGATGTGGGAACTCATTACGATAATCAACAGAAAAAATGATAGGGTGACGATGACCATCAATAGGAGAAAACGCCGCAGCAGTTCTGTTGCCCGATGATATTGGCTCTGAACCCTAAAGGACGAAAAGAATCGCGCGACCGTGTTCTGTACTGTACCGGATGGGACGGAGATCACCAAAAAGAGTGAGACGAGTGTGTTGAGGTGCCCGTAGTCAGTGGGTGGGAGAACCCTTATCATAAAAAGATGGTATAGGAGATTGAAAAGGTTGAATAGCCCCGTACCGACGAACATCAATCCAGTCTGCTTGAGCAATTCATCTTTCAGGCCCAACACTTTCAATAGAGAACCTCGTAAATAACCGATCCTCCGTCCGCTCTTCTAAAAATTTCTTTTAGATCTGAGGATCGGATGGACTCAATAAAATCTGGATTCATTTCGGGAGTATTTCGATTGACAAGAATGTACCGAATCCCTTGGGTTCTGGCATAATGAATGATCTCTTGGTAGGATTTACCAGGATTTCCAAGGACGGGAATCCCCGGAGGTAACAACACGAATTCCCTATCGGCATAGAATGCCTCCTGAGGACTATTACTCATAATGATTGCATTTTGAGGCGTATTTTGCTTTAGCCATAGTCCGACCTTTTTTTGCTCTGAACGAAAACCTCTCTCAGGCTTCAAACTCTGGGGCAACTGACTCAAAATGGCAACGACGACCAATAAGAAAATGACCTTTTCTGTATTCCTTCCTTTAAGCTTCTCCAGATATCTCTTCATCTCAAACGCACCCGCCCCGGCCCAAAGAAGAGAAAGCGGGATCACCGGAACTGAAAAGCGTGTTGTGGACGGAAGCCAAGCGGACAAGGAGAAGAGATGGAAGAGGACCAGAGATCCCACGAACAACTCATAGGCAATAGCCTTTTGTCTCACTCTGATCAGCCCAAAAAATAGAAACAGCCACAACGAGAAGTGATAAGCTCTCAAATAGCGATAGGCCACAGAAGGGAAAAATCGAATCATGTTCTTGGCAAGCATGAGAATGGTAGAACCCTTTCCCGCAGGTTTACCCTGTTGCGCCACGTTTGGGGAATTGGGCTGCTCCGCATCGTTACTCAATAATTTAGATTGAATGGCCACCGCCTTCTTGCTGATCAGCCACTGACCTGTTTCTTGATGGATGGTGATGACGTAAGGAAGGACAAAAATGAGTACGCTCAGGATCAGGGCTCCGATAAAAATAGATCTCTTCAACCATTCGCCCTTAAGAAAGCCATACACGACTGCCCAAGTCAGGTAAACGAGCACATAACCAATCCCTTCCGGTCTGGTCAGGTAGGCCAGGCCAAGAAAAACTCCGGAGAGTATCGCACGCCACACGCTTTGGTTCTCCAGGCCGGTCCAGAAGAAATAGACGGATAGAACGAATAACCCCCAGTATGTCGTTTCGGTGAGGAGCATTCCCGAATAAGTGACTAAGTACGGATGGAAAGAATAGAAGAGTGCTGAAAAGATCGCCACTTTTTGACCCAGGGCTTCCTTGATGAGATAAAAGAGGGGGATGATCGCAAGCGTTCCAAAAAAAAGGGAGACGAATCTCCCGGCGATTTCGACGTGTGCCGTATCCGGTGAAAGCAAGAAAATCAAGAAAGAATAAAGCGGGGGAGCAGGCGAAGATAATCCTTTCGTAAAATTGCCTTTTAGAAAATCTCTTGCGATGAAACCATAGGCAGCGCTATCCGGTGCAATGCCTTGGGCCATCAGGACGGCATAAAGCCTTAATCCGAACGTGACTCCGAGAAGGAGCAAAAGAAGCTCTCTCTCGCTGAGAGATTTGAAAAACCTAATCGTTCTATCCATCATTCCTTTTTTTAAAGAAGCTCTGTCAGGGTCTGCACGATTCTCCGGCTTGCCCTTCCGTCTCCGAATATTCCTTTCGATCTTGGAGAAGGCTTTTTTCTCGGCAAAGCGTTTACTTCTTCCACAATCATTTCCGTTGCCGTGCCTACCAGTACGTTCCACCCGCTCCTCACGGTTTCCACCCATTCCGTCTCCTCCCTCAACGTAAAACAAGGCACTCCAAACCAATAGGCCTCTTTTTGAACGCCCCCCGAATCGGTGAGGATGGCTTTCGCCTGCCATTCCAAGCTCAACATATCAAAATAGGAAACCGGATCGATCAATGTGATGCTCCGGCCGCGAGGCAAGAGGCGGAAGGCATGGATCATCTTCTTCGTTCTGGGATGGAGGGGGAGAACGACGGGAATCTTTTTTCCAATTTCATTCAGAGCCTTTAAGATCGACTTCAACTTTTTGGGGTTATCCGTATTTTCAGCCCGGTGGAGGGTGACTAAATAATAGTTGGGAGTTCGGAGTTTGGAGTTCGGAGCTAAAAAATCTAGGTCCTTGAGAATCGTCGATCTCTTTTCCGCTACCTTAGAATAATAAAGAAGGGAATCGTACATCACATCGCCAATGTTTCTAACGATCTTCCCGCCCCCCGCTTTGATCCCCTCTTTTGCTAAATTCTTTACGGCCTGATTTGTTGGGCAGAAAAGAAAAGTAGAGAGATGATCTGTAACCACACGGTTGATCTCCTCGGGCATTGATCGAACATAACTTCTCAAGCCTGCTTCCACATGAACAACAGGAATGTTCAGCTTTGCCGCAGTCAAGGCCCCTGCCAAGGTGGAATTCGTATCGCCATAGACGACCACTCCATCCGGTTTCTCTTTTTCCAGGACCGGCTCGAGCCTCTCAAGCATCATTCCCGTCTGTTGAGCATGGGAACCTGATCCCACTCCCAAATGATAAACCGGCTTCGGAAGTTCAAGCTCTTCAAAAAAAACTTTATCCATGAAATAGTCATAGTGCTGTCCGGTATGAACCAGGATCTCATCAATCCGGTTCTTTAAGGAAGCCCTATGGTTATAGGTCTCAATTGCCCGGCAAACGGCTCCAACTTTAATAAATTGGGGTCTTGCACCCACAACGGTGACAATCTTCATCTTCCTGCTCCGTGTCGATTTGCGCACTTTTCAAATCATTGGCGAGAAAAAATTAAATAGCCACCAATCTCTTTTTCCAGTTGGTAATGCTTCTGAACGAATTCATATAGAATCGGAGCGTAATTACCAAGACGAATTTCCTCGCCAAACCAGAGTGTTCTATAGATGAGTAAGTATTGAATCCTATATTTCTCAACCTCGCCAATGAGCTGCTTCTCCTTTGCTCTGTTCCTCAGATAATGACCAGTAATAATTGAAAACCGAGTTGGATTCTGTAAATTCGTCAAAAAATTGATCATGGGCTCAAAAAAAAGGGGCATTAAATATCCATTTTTCCCCTCAAAATATCTGACCAAGCTACTCATGTTATCAGAGTCTTTCTTTGACAAATAGATTCTCGCCTTTCTTAAATCAGTAAGCGTTGCCTTCTCCTTTCTGATGCCATAGACTCTGCTGATCGATCCCGAGTTAAAATAAGGTCGCATGTTGAGGCTATTCAAAACGTACAACCCTAAGATGATAACGAGGATATAAAACATGACATTCGATTTCACTCCCTTCTTTTCTACCGAGCAATAGAGCACAAAGCCGAAAAGGATGTAAGCCATGGCCGCGGACTTGAGTAGATGCGTTTGTGAAAAAGGAAGGTAAAAATAGATTAAAGAAAGCAATCCCATGGCGAGAACCGGTACGAAAAAGGGAAAATTTTTCCTTTTTACGATGAAGAAGTGAATCACGACTTTTCCAATCGCGTAAAGATAAAGAAGAAGGATGAGATAAAAAAATAGGTTCTTGAGGTTTCCGATGTGGAACTTTGTCAATACCCCCAAAAGCCTTGGCCGGCTCGCAGGTTCATTCGTCCCAAAAACGGCAACGAACTCATAGAATTCTCTCAGCGAATAGGAAAGTTTGGCCAAAGCTGATTGAAAATAGTAATAGGTCACTACGGAAAGAATGACGCTGAGGAATCCCAAGAAGCACAGGGAGATATCCTTACAAAAGGTTAAGATTGCTTTTTTGTCAACGACAAAACTCCCATCTCTCCAAACACGATTCCCGAGAAGGACAATCCCTGCCGCGACGATTGAGCAAAGGCCGGATTCAAACTTGAAAAGCAAAGAAATACCCGTGCACCAACCCACGGTCAGTGCTCTGATTACTGTCTTTTTTTCCAAAAACCGGGCCAACGCCACGAGAGGAAAAAGCAGACCAAATGTAAAGAACACCGTCTCCCAGGGACCCGGAAATAGCATCAGAATGAAGGAGGGAATGATTGCCAGATTCGCCGGCATCAACCGTTTGCTGACGTAAAATATCATTAGCCCATCAGCAAGAAGAAAGGCTATTTCCATAAACCTGGAAACTAAGAGGTCAGTCCCAAACACTTTAAAGAAAAGAGCTAACAGGAAATAACTTGCAGGAGGGTATGAAGTAAAATCACTCATGGGCAATTGGCCGTGAAGAACGCGCTCGGCCCCATAAACAAAGAAGCCTTCGTCACCCAAGCTGATCCCATAGTTCAAGTAACTGAGGTAATAGAAAAAACCCAGAATCAGGATGAACAGTGGGTAAATCCAGTCTTTCTTGGAGGAATTAACCTTCACTCCCATTAGACAACCCTGAATTTTCTTTTTTTCCGAAGACGTAGAATCCACTTGCAACCTTCTCGGCATGAGGGAGCTTTGCCATAAAAAGGTCGAGTAGTTTTATTGGCGCGCTGAATATCATCAGAGCCAAAAAAAGAATATCATGCAGCGTTTTACTGCCAAAGGATAATAGAACAGAGAGCCATTCTTGAAATACCCAGAGCATTGCGGAGGTCGGGCCACAGCCGACAGAAATGTCTACATGACCAAAACATGAAAAGAGCTTCTGAATGCCGGAGACTGTCCAGCGGTGAAAGTCATTTGGGGCAGCGTGAAAGGGCACCATAAAAGGTACGTAACAGATCACCCTTCCTCCTGGTTTAAGAATACGGTGCATCTCACCGACGACCTTCTGGGGTTCAGCGACGTGCTCGAGCATGGCAACGTTGATGACGAGATCCACAGTCTCATTCTCAACAGGAAGGTTCGCCACATTAGCGATGATGTCAACCTCATCGAAGCAGGAAAGATCGACATTGATGATATCTTTCCGGTTCATATAGTACATCGGCCCACTTCCAAAGTTCAGGATGATGCTATCTTCATCAAAGTCCTTTAGTATTCTTTGAATTTTTCTTTGGGAAAATGGGTTGATTAAGACGGGGCTAAATACTTTGATCAGAAAATAATACAACGCTCCGTAAGATTTTAGGAGACTCTGTATCTTCCATTGAAATCCTGATTCGGCCCTTGGCTCAGCCAATTCTCTTTCGGGCAAGCAGCAGAATGCCCCTTTCTCAACCGGCCAACTCTCACCTTCCTTCAGAATCCGTCTTATCTTCTCTGCTTTTAAGATAATTTGCCTCCTATAAAGAACTTCTTGATGTACGTGACCACTTCCGCTTGGTCCTTCTCCTTCAGGTCATAATAAAAGGGAAGACGCAAGAGGCGCCCGCTCACGGATTCCGTAACGGGGAGTCGCCCTTCCCCATAACCCATCAAGCGGCCAATCGGCGAAAGGTGCAGAGGAAGGTAATGGAATATGGCCAAGATGCCTTTCGATTTCAGATAACCCATGAGGACATTCCGGGTCTCTTCGTCTTTCAGGAGTATATAGAACATATGATGATTGGGTTCACATTCTTTAGGAATTGAAGGGAGTCTCAACATCCCGTCCATCGCGAGCGGGTGCAATGCTTGGTAATAATGTTCAAAGATTTCTCGCCGGCGTTTTTCGATCGTGCCCATGTTTTCGAGTTGGGCATAAAGAAAGGCAGCCAATAAATCCGAAGGAAGATACGAAGAACCGATATCTACCCAGGTGTATTTGTCTACTTCCCCTCGAAAAAATTTAGCTCGATCCGTCCCCTTCTCCCATATCACCTCGGCCCGCTCTATGAATGCCTCATGATTGATGACAATTGCTCCGCCCTCTCCACATATAAAATTCTTCGTTTCGTGAAAACTGAATGTTCCAATATCTCCTATCGTCCCAAGGTGCTGCCCATCATATTTGGCGCCCACACCCTGAGCGGCGTCCTCGACCACGAACACCCCATGTTGACGGGCAATCTTCATAATCGTGGTCATCGCACATCCAATCCCCGCGTAGTGGACTGGAACGATCACTCTTGTGGATTCGGTGACGGCTTGCTCAATCTCTTTTTCATCAATGTTCAAAGTGTCTGGCCGGATATCGATAAAAATAAGTTTAGCTCCCCGCATATAGAAAGCGTTAGCAGTCGAAACAAAGGTAAAAGAAGGAAGGATCACCTCTTGGCCGGGTTGGATGTTGCAAAGAAGGGCTGCCATTTCAAGGGCGGCAGTACAAGAGTGAGTCAAAAGGACCTTCTTTGCGTTACACTTTTTTTCCAGCAATTGATGACATTTCTTGGTGAAGGGCCCATTACCTGAAATATGGCCCTTCTCGACCGCATGAGCAATATACTCAAGCTCTCTCCCAATGATGAAAGGCCGGTTAAAGGGAATTTTCATTCCGTCTCCAGAACTCACATTTTCCTTCCCGCCAGAAGCAGGGAACCCCCCAAAGGTAGGGAGAGACCCATACGAATCATAAAGGTTTCAGCGGACATGATCTTCGAAAGTGCGTGATTCAGTGAACTGCTGAACTCAAATTTTTTGAAAACATCGAAGCCTTCCGATTTATTGGATCTTCCACGACGGTCCAGGAGCATCAAGGGAAAAAGGATGGAAACAAATGAAGTGCACCCTGCCACACGGAACCCCGCCTTCTCCACTTTTCGGATGATTTCTCCACGCGTATAACGACGTTTGTGGAAAGACCATTGATCCCATTCACTCCAGAGAAACGGGTGCTGTGGAACAGTAAGGAGGATGCCTCCCCCACGTTTGACAGCCTTGAAGATCTCGAAAAGTGCAGCTTGGTCGTCCTGAATATGTTCCAGCATATCAAAAGCACCGACGACATCAAACTCTTCTTCAAAGGGAATTCTACGGGAATCCATCTGAAAGAGAGAGGCATAGGGGAGACGGTGAGCCGCCGTGGCAAGACCTTTCGCGAAAAGCTCGCCCCCAGAGAGGGATAGACCAGGAAAGGCTCGTTGGATTCCCGCAAGTATAAAACCCGTACCGCATCCAACTTCGAGAAAATTCTTGGATCGGGGAAAGTAATGCCGCAGCGCCCAAATGATTAACTTGTTCCTGGAACAGAACCACCAATTCTTCTCCTCTACAACAGCCAGCTTATTGAAATAGTCAGGATCGAACCCGTCATCGGGGGTTTCCATTTCTGGCGCGAAAACATAGTGACCATCCTCTATCTTGGGGAAGTAGCCGCAGGCCGGGCACTCCCAGCCTTTCGTATCAAATTTTTGTCCACAGAGTAAGCATAATTTCATAGTGTCTGAACCTTATCATCCCTACTTTTTCCTGAAAACAAATAGCTTCTGGACGCCATAATCTCCCCAGGAAGGTAATTGAGCAAACCAGCGGTTCCACTCCATGTCGGGATTGGCGACGTCAATTTTCGCTCCAAGCGACTGGATGATTAACGGCTTGAGGACTCGGGTTCCGACATAATAGGTACTCGAAAAATTGGCAATTTCGATGCACTCCAGATCCCCCGAAAGTGCATTAACCACCTGTTCCTCATCGAGATATTGGTTAAACGCCGGCATCGCAATATCAGACAATCCCCATTCCCTTCGGAACCGATTCAATTGGCGCCACCCCTGGAGAGTTGCCTCGGATAGGAGAAGCGTGCCGCCAGGCTTGAGTACCCGGACAGATTCCTTCAATCCCTTCAGTTGAGAATTCCATTCACCAAGATTAATGATCACTCGTATCACAACCACCTTGTCATAAGCTCCCGTTGGCTCTTGGAGGGCGGTGGCATCACCGACGCTGAACTCTACGGAACCCCGAAGCTTGGGGGAAAGACTGCTGAGTCGTAGATGGGCTTGTTCAATCATCTCTGGAAGATAATCGATGCCGCGTATATGAACCTTTTTCTCAGAAGCAAACCGGACCGTGGAATACCCATTACCACACCCAACGTCTAAGACCCGGTCTCCATCGGCCAGACGTTTGAGGATCTCCCGGATCTCCATTTCAATGGCCATTTGATCAGACCATGAGGCAGCGTGAGATTGTCCGTGTTTCAAGGCATTCTGTATCCAGAAACTTCGGATCTCTTCGGGATTCAACTTGTCGTTCATAAGCGCTTTCTCTTTCCAATCACTCTACCATTTCTGATCTTGCTCGAATGACATAGGGCGGTTTCTCCATCGTCCGAAAATGCATTCGGGCCAGGTATTCGCCAATGATGCCAAGGGCGAACAACTGAACCCCCGAAAAAATAGCGATGACCGAAGCGAGGAAAGGGAATCCAGGAACGCTGCTGCCATGAATCAGGTAGCGTCCTATAACATATAGAAAAACGAGCAGGCCGAAGAGAGTGCACGCAAATCCAAGGAGACTTGCAAACTGCAACGGCACCGTGCTAAAGCCGGTCATCATGTTCAGCGCGTGGACGACCAGCCTGCGAAAAGTATAGCTGGACTCACCTCTCCGGCGTGACTCGTGCCGCACAGGAATGGCTGCAAAACGGGTGGTGGCCCAAGTGAGTAATACGTCAATCGAAATGAAGGGGCTTCGATAAGTTGCAAATGCCTCACGCAGCCGAGTGCGAAAGACTCTAAAAGCGGTAACGTGACGGGCTGTTTTGGCTCCCATGGCGCTTTGGAGTGCGAGCTTGGTAATCTGCGAGGCCACGTCTCGCCAAAAACCATGTTGCTCCTTTTCTGGCGTCCCGTAAACGACGTCCCAGCCCTCTTCCAATTTATTGAGCAGCTTAGGGATCTCCTCAGGCGGATGCTGAAGGTCATCGTCCATCGTAACGATGATTTCCCCTTGGGCCATCCTAATGCCGCAGAGCAACGCGTTGTGCTGCCCAAAATTGCGGCTCAACTGAACGCCGCTTACCCTCTTATTCGCTTTAGAGAGCTCCGTGATGATGTCCCAAGAACGGTCCGTTCCCGCGTCTTCAACCAAGATCACCTCAAAGTCGGGATCGATGGTTGCCATAGAGGTTTTCAACCGGAGATAGAGCTCATGTAAAGAATCTTCGCTTTTATAAACAGGAATGACCACTGAAATCTGAGTCATAATGATCTCCCGATCACCGCACGCTGATGGTTAAGTATCTCTCTATCCTAACGTAAACCACGGCTCACCCTTCCTCTTCAATGTCTCATATTTCTTGAACGATCCTGACCCCGAGGCGATCCTTTGTATACTGTCTTCCACAGGCCGTGCAGATTGTTTTCTTAGATCGGAAAGTAATCTCCTCAGCACACTGACAGACCCATCCCTTTACTTTTCCCGGATTCCCGTAGACCAGGGCATAATCCGGAACATCCTTCGTCACCACCGAACCAGCTCCGATAAAGGCAAACTGGCCGACCGTATTTCCACAGACAATCGTCACATTGGCACCGATGGTGGCGCCTCGCTTCACCAGCGTCTTGCGGAACTCTTTTTTTCTCGATATGAAGCTTCGAGGGTTAAAAACATTCGTAAAGACCATCGAGGGACCGCAGAAGACATCGCCCTCTAAAATCACCCCATCGTAGATGGAGACATTGTTCTGGATCTTTACGTTATTTCCCAGGAGGGCTCCGGAGCCGATAAAGACATTTTGGCCGATGATGCAATTCTCCCCAATTCTTGCACCCTGCATCACATGGCTGAAATGCCAGATTTTTGTTCCCGTCCCAATTTCCGCGCCTTCATCCACGACTGCTGTCGAATGCACAAAATAGCCTCGCTCCATCTATCTTTCCTTTCTTCCTTAACGAACGCTCACGGGGAATCCTTTCTTCTTCAAAGATTCCTGAGCGGCCATCAGAATTTTTACCACCTTCAGCCCATCACGGCCTCCGGTCTTTGGCTCTTTTCTGGATTCAATACTATGAATAAAATGCTCAGCCTCGGCCCGGAGTGGTTCTGTCATCTTGATGCTTGGAATCGTGATATCTCCAAATCGAAGGCTCAGATACTCTCCGTATGTATCATAAGAAGGGTTCTTCACCCCTTTATCATAGACTTTCAATTTCTCAGAAACCTCCATGTCATCGAAGACCACCATCTTCTTGGAGCCGACGATCGTGATTTTTCTCAGTTTGTGAGGGTCCAGCCAGCTTAAGTGGATGTTGGCCATCTTTCCATCGGAGAATTGAAGGCCAAGAAATGCCACATCTTCAATTCCTTTCTGGATATAGCTCTCGCCGCAGCCGGTCACCGTCACCGGTTCTTCCTCGAGGAGGTAAAGGATGACAGAGACATCGTGGGGAGCAAAGGAGAGAAGCGCATTTTCATCCTGGCGAATGACCCCGAGGTTTACCCGTTGCGTGTAGATATAGTAAATTTTCCCCAATTCACCGGAGACAACCATCTCCTTCAGGCGGTCGACAACAGGATGATAGATCAGAAGGTGGCCCACCATGAACACTCTTTTCCTCTTCTCTGATATCTCGATCATCTCCTCTGCATCTTTCACACTTAAGGCCATCGGTTTCTCCACGAGCACATCCTTGTCTGCCTGCATGAGGTCCTTCGACAGGGAATAATGGGAGAGGGCCGAAGAGGCCACCACCACTCCCCTTACCTCTGGGTCCTGGACAATGGGCTCCAGATTTTCGATCATCTTCGTCTGAGGATAGATCTCTCGTAACGAGCGCAATTTGGAAGGATCCTGATCGCAGACATATTTCAATCGAACATTGGGAATCTCAGAAAATACTCGAATGTGATTCTTCCCCCATGCCCCAGCTCCCACGACGGCGATGTTGATCATAGAACCTCCCCTACTAAAATAAATTTTAGATTCCAAAGTCCAAATGCGCAATTAATGACAAATGCCCAAAAAATCAAAAAATTTAGAACTCGGAATTCCTGCTTTAATTGAAATTTGAACTTTGAACTTTGAACTTTGAGCTTTGACATTGGTTTATTTCTTTAGCCCCATTCCCTCCGGACAAAACTTCAGGTGCCACCAGAGAAGGTAGGTATAGATCAAGAATCTTTCTTTCCACTTCTTGACGGAAAAAAATGTGAAAAGGTTCCCCATCCCCGTCATAACAAATTCCGCCATCAACTTGATCAACAATCCGATCAGCAGAATAAACCATTGCCAGGTGCCTCTGTTTTTTTTAAAGAAATGGTACCGCGAACGGAAATATTCCACCC
>Ga0187771_10001704_pt1 | contig 14911 bp, 17 predicted proteins | sample 0116_SJ02_MP15_1_FD_133139 | JGI IMG/M metagenome (GOLD analysis project Ga0187771, IMG submission 133139) | Tropical peat soil microbial communities from peatlands in Department of Meta, Colombia - 0116_SJ02_MP15_10_MG | ecosystem: Environmental > Terrestrial > Soil > Wetlands > Peat | place...
GAGACCTGAACGCAGATTCGCCTCTTCGCCCGCTTGACCTCTGGAAACGATTTTTTCCCAACCCTTTCGGAAACGGATAACGATGCCGTGCGCTTCTCCTTCAACCGTTCCCTTGCAATCTGAATCCCTCGCTCTGCTTCGCCCACGCGGTCACTTTCCGGATGGTTCTTCAAATAGACCCCCAACTGCAGAACGGCTTCCTCGTATTTCTCCATTTTGAGATAACAAAGTCCGATCATATACTGAGAGTACGAGGCCAATTTACTGGCCGGAGTGGACTGGACGATCGTTGAAAAACCTCGGATGGCTTCCTCGTATTTCCCCTTATGATAGAGAGCCATGGATGAATCATAAAGCTCTCCGGCATTCAGAAGTTTCTCCTGCCCGTGGCCCTGGGACAAGCATAGTAAAATAAAAATGACCGGTATCAGGCCTGCGATCCTTTTCCTCACGAGTTACTCCTAAATGCCCTCTTCCCACGAAACTGCATGATCATTACCGTTTTGTCACCCTGAATTCATTTCAGGGTCTCTTAAGTGTTCGATTCTGCGCGTCCTGCCCTATCTACCCTCCGTCGTGATTACGACAGAGTCTCTATGTGAAAAAGGCAAGGGAGGAACTGGAGTTTGGTATCTGAAATTCGGTTCTTATTTAAAAAGTAGTTTCATCGCCTCCTGAATCGAGTTGACGCCGATCAACTCGATCCCTTTTGGTCCCCTCATTTTTTCCTGATTCTGCTTCGGCAAAAGGCATCGTTTGAATCCCAGCCTCAATGCTTCTTTTACCCTGACCTCTGATTGGCTAACGCCCCTCACCTCTCCTCCCAGCCCCACTTCCCCGAAAATCACGCTTTCCGAATCCACCACCTTGTCCTTAGCGTTTGAGGCAATCGCAGCTATCACTCCTAAATCAGCGGCAGGCTCCTCCACTCTCATCCCGCCGGCGATATTGACGAAAATATCCTGATTGCCCAGATGGATTCCCAGCCTCTTCTCCATCACGGCAACCAGGAGTGAAACGCGGTTCACGTCGACTCCCTCGGCTGTCCTTCGTGGAACCCCGAAGCTGGTGGGAACAACCAGGGCCTGAAGCTCAATCAAGATGGGTCTGGAACCTTCCACGCTGGGCATGACAACGGAACCTGAGGTGGGTTGGGCCCGCTCGGAAAGGAAAAATTCAGAGGGGCTGACCACTTCTACTAATCCTGAATCCTTCATCTCGAAAACCCCAATTTCGTTCGTGGAACCGAAACGATTTTTTACTGCCCTCAAGATGCGGAAGGCGTGAGTGGCTTCCCCCTCGACGTAAAGAACGGTATCGACCATATGCTCCAAAACTTTTGGACCTGCAATAAAACCTTCCTTCGTTACATGACCGACGAGAAAGATGGGAACAGAGAGATGCTTCGCCAGATAGAGCAGCCGACTCGACGCCTCCCTCACCTGACCGATCGATCCGGGTGTCGAAGGGAGTTCGGAGGAATAAATGGTTTGAATCGAATCGACGACCACCGTCGAAGGTCTGACCGCCTGGATATCCTGGAGAATTTTTTCTAAAGATGTCTCTGAGACCACGAAGAGGTTTTCTGAAGAGATCCCTAAGCGATCTGCCCTCATCTTGGTCTGCTGGAGGGACTCTTCTCCAGAGACGTAAAGGACCTTCTTTCCTCTCAAGGCCAAACGGTTCGTCACTTGAAGGAGAAGGGTCGATTTCCCGATACCTGGATCGCCTCCGACCAACACGACCGACCCCAAAACGATCCCACCGCCCAAGACCCGATCAAATTCTCCTATACCGATCTGAAGCCTTCCCTTGTCCTCACCTATAATTTCAGTGACAGGTATTGGGACAGACTCGCTCTCAAAACCAAGAAGGTCTCGTTCGGGAACTTTTTCCTCAATCACCCGCTCCTCGGCGAAGGTGTTCCATTCCTGGCATCCAGGACACTTTCCCAACCATTTTGGCGCCTGGTATCCGCAGGATTGACATACAAAATGGATCTTGGCTTTAGCCATGCGGTATTGCCTTCTCTCCCTCTTCCCTGTCAGGTGACACGTGAGCTTGACGACACACAGGAGAGGGAAGAGGTTGAATTGTGGGCATTCTAACAGAAAAACACTTTTCAGGTCAAAAAAGAAATGGTTGGTGCAAGGGAGGCAGGGAATATCCGTGCCGGTGAAACTTTCTTTTTGCTGGCTTTAAAAATATTGCGATTTATTTTCCGAAGACTTCTTTCAGGAGTTCGGTGGTTCGGGCTGTTGGGTTTTTTCGGATTTTCGTCTCCTCCTCGCCTACCACATGGAATAATCCATCGAGAGCTTTCGTTACGACATAGTGGTCAAGGTCAAAACTCTCTTTTTTGACAAAGGGGATCTTCTCGTAATTTCCGACGAGTTCATTATACTGACGGGTCACACCCACCTCATTCATGGACTTGTCAACGATTGGTTTGAACACCGTCGTGAGTTTGTCTGTCGTTTTACCTCTAAAATAATCGGTTGCTGCTGTATCATTTCCCGAAAGGATTTTTCTCACGTCATCGAAAGTCATCTCTCCAATCGCATCCCAGAAGATTTGTTTGGCGAAGGGAGCCGCCTTCTCGGCTGCACGGTTCATGCTCAGGATGAACTCATCGACCTGTGGGCCATAGCCTACTGCCCTCAAACCTTTTTCGAAGGTCCTCAGCTTTTCCGGCATCAGGATCTTGATGGCCTGATTGAGAAAGTATCCATCCTTCTTTCCGGTCAAATTGACAGCGTTTTCAGTCCCTACCTTCAGTGCTTCTTTCAAGCCAGAACCGATCTTCGCATCACTCAACGAACTCTTTTCACCGCCTTCCAAGCTTTTTAAGATCCTGTCCAACTGGGCTGAAGCGGGGAAGGCAGTTAATAAAATAAATATGCCTGCTAAAAATATCCTGATGATCATATTCTCCCTCCCTTTCTCCCCCGATCCATCGGGTAATTGTTATATTATCAATCTAATAAATCCGCGTGTACAAATCAACAAGAATTAGAAATAAAAAGCTCCATTTCTTTTGTAGAAATGGAGCTAAAGTTAAACTCACTCCTCCTTCAGCCTAAGGATTAAACAGAATGGCCTAAAGTTCCGCCTTGCCAAGCCACCTTTTTCAAGGTTCACCCTTTCTTGCCTTTAGTTCCAATAATGTTATCCCCTGCAAATCCCACTCCCTGCAGCTCCTACTCTTTGAGAAACTGATCAAAGAGAAAAAACCACGGAAAAAGTGATAACCCTGCGATGACAAAAAGCAATAAATCGGTTAGATATTTCAACATAGTAACTCATCTCCTATTTTAAGGATAATATTTCTATTGTTTTTTTTCAAATGGTGACGAATACAATTCAGACTGCAATATCAATAGGTTATAAGTATATTGCACAGAGATTAGCCTTGGACGAAAGAGCGTCGTGCGGTCCTAACATCTTTTGGTTCCATTGACTGAAGTATGCGTCGACGAGCTCCACCCTTTTAAAAATCCGGGTTTTATGATAAAGATTTTTTTATGGAGGCGGAGAATAAAGAGCTTTTTATAGAAGGGGCAAAGGCCTTTGGGATCTATTTAGATGAAAAAGCGATTGGAGCTTTCGATCTCTACCTCAAAGAACTCCTCAAATGGAATCAAAAAATCAATCTCACTGCCATCCGATCAGAAAAAGGAATCATTCTGAAGCACTATCTTGATTCCTTTTCTGTTAACCCTTATCTTCCTCAACACATCTCCATCTTAGATATCGGATCAGGGGCAGGCTTCCCCGGCATTCCCTTGAAAATTGTTCGGCCCACCTTCGAGATAAGCTTGATTGACTCTGTCCAAAAAAAAGTCGATTTCCAAAGGCATATTATTCGAGCGCTGGGTTTGAGGGGAGCAGAAGCGATTCATGGCCGTGTTCAAGATACAGGAATCCTCCGCAGCTTGGGAAGACGATTTGACATTACCCTCTCAAGAGCTTTCTCTAATCTTAGAACCTTTCTCGTCCTGAGCCATCCTTTCTTGAAAGAAGGAGGAACAGCCATCGCCATGAGAGGTGAGACCAGCGCTCAGGAAACCCACCTTGTCGCGGAAACCGAGGAAACCCCTTACCGATTGAAGAAGGCCGTTCCGTTGACCCTTCCTTTCAGCAATTTCAAGAGAACAATTCTCCTGTTTGAAAAACAACGACTTTAATCTTCCCATTCTTCCCTTTTTTGTGCTATATAGAGTTTGATTTGGAACACTGGAAGAGTGAAACCGTGGAATAATGGGTTCATAGGAAGGATGGGACTGTATTCCAATATTCCATCATTCCAAAGGGTTTTTATGGCAAGGATCATCTGCATCGCCAATCAAAAAGGGGGCGTGGGGAAAACGACAACGGCAGTCAATCTCTCTGCTTCCATTGCAGTGGCAGAGAAAAAAGTTCTCCTCATCGACATTGATCCTCAGGGAAATTCAACGAGCGGTGTCGGTTTAGACAAGGAAGGGTCCGATGGAACCATCTATCACGCCCTGCTTCGTGGATCAGGTTTGAAAAGAATGGTCCAGAAAACCTCCCTCGCCTGTTTGGACGTGGTCATCTCCAATACGGATCTCATCGGTGCAGAAGTGGAGTTGATTCAGGAGAAAGACCGCGAGAAAAGGCTGGGAAAATTAATCAAGGAGGTCGAGGCCGAATACGATTACATCTTTATCGACTGCCCTCCTTCGCTGGGCCTGCTGACCATTAACTCCCTGACTGCTGCCCACTCTGTCATCATTCCTCTGCAGTGTGAATACTACGCCCTAGAAGGACTGGGCCAGCTTCTCAAGACGATTCGTCTCATTAAACAATCCCTCAACCCAAAGCTGGAGATCGAAGGAATTCTGCTCACCATGTTCGACGTCCGGAATAACCTCTCCCACCAGGTCGCCGAAGAGGTGAAAAACCACTTTAAGGACAAAGTCTTCAGGACAATCATCCCACGAAATATTCGCCTGAGCGAGGCTCCCAGTTACGGGAAACCCGTCCTCCTATATGATGTTCATTCCAAGGGCGCGGAAAGTTACTTGGACCTGGCCAGAGAAATCATGATGGATGGAAAGATCGATGGCGACTAAAAGAATGGCTTTAGGAAAGGGCCTGGGAGCGCTTCTCCCGGAATTTGGACAGGCGGAACCGAAGACACTCCTCTATTGCGGCATTGAAGAGATCTCCCCCAACCGATCTCAGCCCCGAAAGCATTTTGACGAATCAAAAATCGAGGAATTGGCAAACTCTATCAAAGAGAGAGGGATTCTGGAACCCCTCATCGTCCGAAGGACGGATCAGGGTTACGAGCTGATTGTGGGAGAACGTCGCTGGCGGGCGGCTCAAAGGGCAGGGCTCAAAGAAGTCCCAGTGTTGGTAAAAGCGGCCCAAGGGAGAGAGGCGTTGGAAATCTCTCTCATTGAAAACCTTCAGAGGGAGGACCTCAACCCGATTGAGGCTGCCGAGGCGTTCAAGCATCTAATAGAAGAGTTCAACATCAGCCAGGAGGATCTGAGCAAACGGATGGGCAAGGATCGAACGACGATCACGAATACCCTCCGCCTCCTAAAGCTTCCCTCGGAAGTAAGAAATCAACTCCTACAGGATCACATCACATCCGGACACGCCAGAGCGATCCTCGGCCTCGAGAGCAAAGAGAAGCAGAAGGAACTCTGCGCCCTGATCATCAAGAAGGGCCTTTCGGTGAGAGAGGCTGAAGCCCTTGCGAAACGATGGTCAGAAAAACCTGTAAAGCCATCTACCTCCCCGGTCAAGAAAAGAGGAGACCTGGAAAGCCAGTTGAGCAGCTTGAGGGATGCTTTGAGGAAACATCTAGGGACAAAAGTCCTGATCACGCAGAAAGGTAAAAGAGGAAAGATAGAGATTGAATACTATTCCCACGACGATTTGGAGAGAGTTGTACAAGCCATTCTTGGAAAACCCGCATAGAGGAGATAAAGGTTTGAAATTGGCCGAGCGACGGTGCGGACAGGAATTCGTCTGGGATTTGTAATTTGGAGCTTTAAATGCTATGCTTTGTGCGCTAAGTAGTATGTGAAAGGAGCAACTCATGACAGGAGGAAAATCGATGTTCTCGAAGAGCAGTGTCGGCGTCACCTCTCCACCCCCCTCAGAGGAAATCAGTGCCTATTTGGGAAAGGAGACGGTATTTGAAGGGAAGATGACCTTTGAAGGGGTATTTCGTCTGGATGGAAAGTTTGAGGGGGAGATCCTCGAAAGTGGAACATTAGCCGTGGGTGAAACAGCACACGTCAAAGGGAAAATTCTGCTCAATACGATCGTCATTAACGGCTTGGTCGAAGGGGATGTTTGCGCCAAGTCCCGTGTGGAAATCCATTCCACAGGTAAGGTATACGGGACCCTGTTAACCCCGATCCTTGTCATTAATGAGGGCGGAATCTTCGAAGGCAATTGCAAGATGAAAGGTTCTTCTGATAAGAAAGAGGATAGCGCTAACTTTCCCTCCTCAAAAACAGATGATCCTCTATCTACCTGAAACTAATATATAAAAAAAATTATTGACAACCTATTTGCTATATGTTAATTAATTCACAACTTACCGGGCCCTAATGTCCACCGATCAAAAACCGAAGGGAGCTGTTCGCGAATGGATGCGTTATGCCAGTATTGGTACAGAAATGATGGTCTCGGTCTTGATCGGGACATTCGGCGGATATGGCTTGGATCACCTTTTTAACACCAAACCTTGGCTGATGATCGTGGGCTTCATCTTGGGTTCGGTGGCCGGCTTTCGAAGCCTTTTTCGACTCCTCGAACAGGAAAATAAGAAAAAGGAATAAGATGAATCCTTTTCTTTTCGGAGGTATCATCGGGGCAGCCTTGGCGCTGCTCAATTTTTTGGCCTCGGCGTTCTTCTCTACCAAGCTCATCTCTCAAGCCAAAATGACCTCTGTTGCCCTCGCCCTGATAGGATTCGTTGTCCGGTTGACGCTGGTCGGCATCATTTTCTATTCCCTCACAAGAATTAGATGGATTCATTTTCAAACAGCTCTCATCACCTTTGCCGCTTTTTTCACACTCTGCACAATATGGAAGGCTACCCGGGTTTACCGAGAAGCAAAACCCCTAATGAAACAACAAACTGAGATGTGAGGAACCGTTTATGAACTTGATGGAGCATCTCCACCCCCATGCATACATCCCGCTGAAGATCGGTGGCATTGATATCTCCATTACCAATGCTGTGGTCGCTATCTGGATCGCAAGCTTACTGGTCTTTCTGACCCTGACTCTGGCAGGACGGGCAGGGAGACTGGTCCCAAAGGGAATTCAAAACTTTATGGAAACCCTGGTCCAATTTGCGAGACAAACCCTTGTCGTCGAAATCCTCGGGGAGGAAGGGCTCCCCTGGTTTCCATTCATCGCCACCCTTTTCTTCTTTATTCTCTACTGTAACCTTCTCGGACTTATCCCGGTTTTCCCTGGCTTTACACCGACTTCCAACATCTGGGTCACCGCTTCCCTTGCGATCGTGGTTTTCCTCTGCACGCACGGGGCTGGGATGGTCAAGCATGGAATCGGAAGATACTTTAGGAATTTTGTTCCCAAAGGAATGCCCGGTGGGATTTTTGGCATTATTCTCACCGGCTTTATGCTCCTCGTCGAAATCATCAGTCACTTTGCCCGGCCATTCTCTCTTGCCGTGCGGCTCTTTGCCAATATGACAGCAGGGCATCTCGTGATCATGGTTTTCATTTCACTGATCTTTATGATCAGCGCCTTCATCACTCCTGTCTCTGTGGTTATGGCTGTGGTGATGATGGCTTTTGAAATTTTCGTCTCTGTCTTACAAGCTTTCATCTTCGCGATCTTAGCTTCAATTTACATCAGCCTTGCAGTACATGCAGAACACTAATATGAAGGTGGAAGGTGGATAGCGGTCAACGATTATCCATATTCTAGAATCCACTTTCTAACTTAAAGGAGGAGGTTCATAATGGATGCAACGAGTCTTGGTCAATTAGTCCCTGGTCTTGCAAAATTGGGTGGAGGGCTGAGCATTGGGTTGGGAGCCCTGGGAACAGGCATCGGCATGGGAATCCTCGTGGGAAAAGCCATCGAGGGAATGGCCCGTCAGCCAGAATCCGCTGGACTTTTACGAACCACCATGTTCATCGGGGTGGCCTTCGTCGAAGCCCTGGCGCTTTATGCCCTGGTCGTCACCTTTTTGCTCATCTTCTAATGATTTTTTATCTTGAACGAGCGACCCTCATCAGGGTCTCTCTGGTGCAATCGGGTCTGGAAACGACGTCCCGGTCATCTTGAATGAAAAATTGGGAGGAGCACAAACATGTTTAAATTTGAACCCGGATTGATCATCTGGACTCTCGTCTCTTTCTTCATCCTCCTCATTTTGTTGAAGAAGGTTGCCTTTCCACCGATCCTCAAGGGGATGAAAAAGAGAGAGGAGACCATCAAGCAGCAGCTGGAAGACGCCCAAAAGACGAAGAAGGACGCTGAGCATCTCTTGGAGGATTACAAACGCCAGCTCGCGGAGGCGCGTTCCGAGGCCCAGAAGATTATCAATGAGGGAAAATCACTGGGCGAAAACATGCGAAAGGAAATCGTTCAAAAGGCCCAGGAGGAGTCCAACCAGATTGTCAAAAGGGCACAAGAAGAAATCGAACTCCAAAAACAGAAGGCTATCCTCGAGCTTCAGGAAAAGATCGCCGACCTTTCCATCATGGCCGCAACAAAGATCATTAATAAATCTCTCAACACTGAGGATAACCGTCGCCTCGTGGAGGAATATGTCTCTAAGGTAGGTGATCTCTATGGCAAGTGATTCATTGGTAAAGTCTTATGCAGAAGCCCTCTTCCAAGTTGCCCGGGCCGAGGAGACACTGGATCGGGTGGAAGAGGAGCTCACCCGATTGAACAAATCCTTAGATTCGAATGCCGAACTGAGGGAGTTTCTGAGCGATACCAAGGTTTCCTCCGAAGGGAAGAAAAGCGGTCTCTCTCAGATTTTCGGCGGCAAGATCTCGGCGATCACCCTTCATTGGATAAACATGGTAGTCGATCAGGGAAGGCAGAGGCGGCTGCCGGTGATCATCGAGGCCTTCCTGACATTAGCGCAAGAGGCCCGCGAAAAGGTGACCGCAGAGGTGATCACTTCGATCCCCCTGACACAGGATCTGGCGAACCGTCTTGAGCAGGAGCTTTCCAGAGTCACCAAGAAGCGCGTTTTTCTCAAACCCATGGTCGATGGCTCTATCCTGGGGGGAGTGATCGTCAAGGTCGAAAATAAGGTGATCGACGGAAGCGTCAGGCATCGGCTCGAAGAAATTAAGAATGAGATGATCAAAACCGCTTAATCCAATAAGGAGTGAAAACCGTGGAACTGAAGATCAATCCAGAAGAAATATCGGCAATCCTGAAACGACATATCGAACAATATCGGGTCAAGATGGAGGCGGAGGAGGTCGGCGAGGTCATCGAGGCCGGAGACGGGATTGCACGGATCAAAGGTCTGCCCAGTTGTATGTCCGCTGAGATGCTCGAATTCCCGGAGGGGATCTACGGGGTAGCCCTCAACCTCGAGGAAGACCAGATCGGAGCCATGATCCTCGGCGACATTGCCCATATCGAACAAGGGGATCCGGTCAGGCGAACCGGGAAAGTGCTCTCCGTCCCGGTAGGGGATGCTATCGTCGGCAGAATTGTCAACGCCCTGGGCCAACCCATCGATGGAAAAGGACCCATCCATACCGATAAATTTCGATTGATCGAGGGGGTCGCACCCAATGTCGTGGAAAGACAACCCGTGAAGGAACCCCTCCAGACAGGGCTAAAATGTATTGACTCCATGATCCCCATTGGAAGAGGTCAGCGAGAATTGATTATCGGTGACCGCCAGACCGGAAAAACAGCCATTGCCGTTGATACCATCCTGAACCAAAAAGGAAGGGATGTGATCTGTATCTACGTCGCCATCGGACAGAAGCAGTCGACCGTGGCGGCGGTCGTCAATACCTTTCAGGAGTATGGCGCCATGGAATACACGACCGTCGTGGCCGCCACAGCGAGCGACCCTGCGCCCATGCAGTTCGTAGCTCCTTATGCAGGTTGTGCCATGGGTGAGGAATTCAGAGATACCCGCCGCCATGCCCTGATCGTTTACGATGACCTGTGGAAACATGCGGTAGCTTACAGACAGGTTTCTCTCCTCTTAAGAAGGCCGCCTGGGCGAGAAGCTTTTCCAGGGGACATCTTCAATCTTCATTCAAGGCTGCTTGAAAGGGCGGCGAAACTCAATGATGAGCTGGGAGGAGGATCACTGACGGCTCTGCCCATTGTAGAGACCCAGGCAGGGGATTTTTCGGCCTACATCCCTACGAATGTCATCTCGATTACCGATGGCCAGATCTATTTAGAGGGTGATCTTTTCTATGCCGGAGTCCGACCGGCCGTTTCCGTCGGTCTCTCCGTTTCGCGCGTGGGCGGGAATGCACAGATCAAGGCAATGAAAAAAGTGGCAGGAATGCTCAGGCTCGACCTTGCCCAGTATCGAGAGTTGGTCACCTTTGCCAAATTCGGTTCTGAATTGGACAAGGCGACTCAAGCCCAGATCACCCGTGGAGAACGTCTCGTGGAGGTCCTGAAACAGCCGCAATACGTTCCGATGGCGGTTGAAGATCAGATCATGATCATCTTTGTGGCAGAGAACGGATATCTCGACGACCTTCCGATAGAAAAGGTGAAGGATTTTGAAGCAGGGTTTTATCCTTTTGTGCGAGAAAGGTACCCACAGATCTCTCAAGGGATTCAGCGGCAGAGAGAGCTTCCGGACGAACTTTCGAAATTGCTCCATCAGGCCGCCCAGGAGTTTAAGAAAAATTTTGTCTCCGCCTAATCACAAACACTTCCCCCTCTCCCTTGATGGGCCTGCCCGCTAAAGGTTCGGCCCGCAAGCGGGAGAGGGTTGGGGTGAGGGTGAATAGATTAGGTCGCCCCCTCCCCTGCTTCCCCTCCCGCCAGGGGAGGGGAGATTTTATCGGTCATTGAAGACATGCTTGGGACAAAGGAAATCAAACGAAGAATTCGGAGTGTGATCAGCATTCAACAGATCACTCGCGCCATGGAGATGATCGCTGTCTCCCGTCTCAAACGGGCTGAGGACCGTCTCCGTTCTGCAAGACCCTATGCGCAGAAAATCCAAGAATTCATGGAGACCCTTGCCCCTTCCCTTTCCACGATCCGCCATCCCCTCCTTGTCAAGCGCCACGTTCATAGGGTTGGTTTGGTGCTCATTACTGCGGATAAAGGGCTTTGCGGAGGCTATAACGCCAACGTCCTCAATCACGCCCAAAAATTCCTCGACCAATTTTCTGGTTCTAATAAGGATCTTCGGCTCATTCTCATCGGAAGAAAAGGGTATGACTTTTACAGAAGAAAAAAATACCCCATCGACCACACCCTTCTCCAAATCTCAAAGGACATCACCCTGCAGGAGGTGAAGGAGATTTCCGGAGTCGTCATCAGGGGCTTCGAAGCGGCGCATTACGATGAGGTAGACCTGATCTACACTCGCTATCAATCTGCCATGAATACGCGACCGACCACGATGAAGTTATTGCCCCTTGAAAAATCAGAGGTCCTCAAAACAGGGACCGGGATCAAAGGAGAGCCTCTTTTTGAACCCGACCCTGAAGAGATCATGTCCCTCCTGCTTCCGAAATATCTCGAAGCTCAGATTTACAACGGTCTGGTGGAGTCCGTCGCCAGCGAGCAGGGCGCCCGGATGGTCTCAATGAAATCGGCTACGGAGAATGCTGAGGAGATGATCTCGTCTCTCACGTTGAGTTACAACAAGGCCCGGCAAGCTTCCATCACCAAAGAGCTGCTGGAGGTGACCACAGGTGCGGAAGCGCTCCGGTATGCCAAGGAAAAAGGGTGAACCGTGAGACGTCAGTCGTGAATCGTGAAAAAACCATGAACCACGAGTCACAAATCACGGATGGCGTTTAAACGAAGGAGGTAGGACATTGAAAGTTGGAAAAGTTCTTAGGGTTATTGGCCCGGTAGTGGATGTCGAATTCTTCGCTGAGGAATTACCCGCCTTATATAATGCGATTCGGATTGACAAGGCGGATGGAACGAGGTTGGTCATTGAGGTAGCTCAGTATCTTGGAGAGAACGTGATTCGCTGCATCGCGACGTCCACCACCGACGGATTGGTCCGCGGAATGGAGGCTGTGGATACCGGAGAACCGATCACCATGCCGGTCGGAAAGGAAACTCTGGGGAGGGTTTTCAATCTCCTGGGAGAACCCATTGACAAATTAGGCGACTGCCCATCAAAGAAACGATATCCTATCCACCGACCCCCGCCACCTTTCGAAGAACAGGTCCCTTCGAATCAGGTCTTTGAAACGGGGCTCAAAGTGATTGACCTCCTCGAACCTTATGCCAAGGGTGGAAAGGTTGGGCTCTTCGGTGGGGCAGGCGTAGGAAAGACTGTTTTGATCATGGAACTAATCCGCAACATCGCCACAGAGCATGGAGGGTTTTCGGTCTTCGGCGGTGTGGGCGAAAGAACCAGGGAAGGGAACGACCTCTGGCTCGAGATGAAAGCGTCCGGCGTCATCGAAAAGACTGTTCTCGTCTTTGGCCAGATGAACGAACCACCCGGAGCGAGGCTTCGGATCGGTCTTTCTGCCCTGACCCAGGCAGAATATTTCCGAGATGAGGAAGGCCAGGATGTCCTCCTCTTCATCGATAATATATTCCGTTTTGTCCAGGCAGGCTCTGAGGTCTCAGCTCTCCTCGGAAGAATGCCTTCAGCCGTGGGATACCAACCCACTCTTTCCACAGAGATGGGGGAGCTCCAGGAGCGAATCACTTCGACGAAACGAGGATCCATTACATCCGTCCAAGCCATCTATGTCCCTGCGGATGACCTCACGGATCCGGCTCCGGCGACTACCTTTTCACATCTGGATGCAACCACGGTGCTGTCACGGCAATTAGCTGAATTGGGAATTTACCCGGCGGTTGATCCTTTAGATTCCACATCAAGAATCCTTGATCCCCGAATCGTAGGGGAGGAACACTACCGGGTCGCTCGTGGCGTGCAACAGGTTCTCCAACGGTATAAAGAACTCCAGGATATCATCGCCATCTTGGGCATGGAGGAACTTTCCGAAGAAGACAAACTCATTGTGGGGAGAGCGAGAAGGATGCAGAGATTTCTCTCCCAGCCCTTCTTTGTCGCGGAGCAATTCACGGGTTCTCGAGGAAGATATGTCCCCTTGCCGGAAACGATCCGCGGTTTTCAGGAGATTCTAGAAGGAAAACATGACGATCTTCCTGAGCAGTCTTTTTATATGGTCGGAAACATTGATGAGGTGGTCGAGAAAGCAAAGCGATTAGGAGAAGGAACGCATTAAACACAGATTGCAGAAGGCAGACCGCAGACAGCGGATTGAAAAAATCTGAAAGCTTAAATTTAGAATCTTAAATCTGAATCGAAGAAGATGGAACCAGGACAATTTGCTCTCGACATTGTGACCCTGAAGAAGGTGGCCTTTAGCGAGGTCGTCACATCCGTGAACGCACCGGGAAACGAGGGTTATTTCAGCATCCTGGTCAATCATACTCCCTTTGTATCCAGCCTTAAAACAGGGGTCCTTAGAGTCACCCGGTCCAACGGAGAAACATTAACTTTCTCCACCAGCGGCGGTTTTCTCATGACCGATGGGAGCAAGGCCATTATCTTAGCCGACGCGGTGGAGCGTCCTGGAGAGATCGATATCTCTCGGGCTCAAGATGCCAAAGAAAGAGCGGAAAAGCGACTGGCCGAAAGGACTCCGGAGATTGATGTGGATCGAGCCAGACTGGCCTTGCTTCGAGCCCTCAACCGCCTCAAGGTCGCTGAATTTGTTAAGATGAAGTGAGGAAATCGGGTCTCTCTTTTTTACTTTCCTTTTTTGTGTTTGATCTTTCCTGTCAGCCCCCCGATCCAATCTTTAAGACTATCGATCATTGACGGACCTTTGACAGTCAGTTTGGTTTCGGCAGTTGTTTGTCTTGAAATCATACTGCCAACCCTTGCCGTATAAACGCCTTCTGGAATAGGGGGTTGGCTGACGACGACCACATTCTGAAACTTTTCATCAAACGTAACGTCTGTCCTTAGAATTTCCATGAACCTCGTTAAGGGGGTTACCGCCGCTTTGAAAGTTCCATCGGGTTTAACCGGGGCTTCCGCAACGAATACCCTTGTCTCGTTCGGTCCTAAGAGTGTGACTAATACGGAATCCCCAGATTTAAACCCTGACCCTTCAAAAACGATATTGGTATCTTTCAACTTCGAAACCGAAAGGCGAATGGTCTCCGGATTCACAATTACCTGTGGTCCGGAAACGGAACGATCAAGAGTATTGGGAGTATTCGTACATCCCCAAACGATGATCAAGCATGTCAATACCATTAATTTCCAAAAAACCATCCTCTTTTCTTTATGCATTTCAACGTCCCCCTTTCGTTTGTTTGAGGATTCAACGATATCAGTTGTCCTTTAGACTCCTCGAACCTCAAACCCTCAACCCCGACAGACTACACTCGGGGTTAAGATTTCTCCAGGGCAAGCAATATCTCTTCTCGAACCGAACGATCACTTCCGGGGAGAATATCGTTTAGAGCTTTCTTGGCCTTTGTGCTGCCAATCCGACCCATTGCCCACGCAATCATACCGAGTACCCTTTGATCATCATGATTACGAAACGCTGCCAAGAGGTCCGGGAGATACTCCTCGTTGCGGCTATTTCCCATCGCTCTGGCGACATTCACCTTCCATCGCCATAGATCTTTGTCGGATATATAAAACATATGCGGCCAAATCCTGCTATGAAAGTAGTCC
>Ga0187771_10001705_pt1 | contig 14909 bp, 14 predicted proteins | sample 0116_SJ02_MP15_1_FD_133139 | JGI IMG/M metagenome (GOLD analysis project Ga0187771, IMG submission 133139) | Tropical peat soil microbial communities from peatlands in Department of Meta, Colombia - 0116_SJ02_MP15_10_MG | ecosystem: Environmental > Terrestrial > Soil > Wetlands > Peat | place...
AAGCCTGACAAGCCTATCCAGAGCACCGTTCGTTTGTGCCTTAATTGTATCTAGGCTCTTAGGGCGGCCAGCTCCGAGTGCCTTTAAAGCTTCTACATACGTTTTTTCTTTTTCACTAAGCACTTGACCTCGCACTAGTCTGACATAAGTTGGCCACCAAACCAGAAGAACCGCGATAGCCAAGTTTTGGATCGTTCTGCCAAATATAGCTGCAAACACTATCGCCAAGAGAAGCATCGGAAATGCAAAGAAGATGTCGGTAATCCTCATAATTGCCTCGTCAAAGATGCCCCCCACATAGCCTGAGATGGCGCCTATCGAAACGCCAATGGCCAGAGCGCCGAGTGTAATGAAAAAGGCTAAACCAAGGTCCAATGGTATAGCAAGTATTATCATCTGAAGCACGTCTCTCCCAAATCCGTCAGTGCCCAACCAATGTACCGGAGGAGTTGGAATTATTTCTATCCCGGACCCCCAAGAAAAGTAGGGATTGTTCCATCCGTAGCTTCTGGCAAAATTGAATTGATTCGCCACAGCCGGGTTCACGATTAGATTCGCCGTCAATGCTAGGATTATAAAGAAAATGGACATGCCAGAGCCAATGACTACGAGGGGGTTTCTTCGAAGCAAGTGCAAAGTGTATCTCAGGTCGGCAATTCTGGCCTTCAACTCGCCGCTCTTCAACCTGTCAAAAAACTTGCTCATACTCATTTGCCTCTAATACTTGATTCGGGGATCCAGAAAGACATAAAGCACATCCACGGCGAGGTTTGCTACAACGATGATTGCGGCAGTTACCAGACTGTAGAGTAGCACAAAATTGCCGTCTCCATTAAATACAGCTACAATAGAGGCCTGTCCGACCCCTGGCCATTGAAAAACAAACTCGGTGATCGCAGCTCCTCCTAGAAGACCGGCAAAGAATAGACCAGTAAGCGTAACTGCTGGAATTAATGCATTTTTTAAAGCGTGTCGGTATATGACGACTCTTTCTTTGAGTCCTTTCGATCTTGCCATGATAATGTAATCTTGTCGGAGCACTTCTAGCATGCTCGCTCGAACTATTCTGGCTAGATAGCCTAAACTGATGAAAGATAAGCAGATTGCTGGAAGAATTAGGTGGGCAAAAGCGTCCAACGCAAATGGTACGTTACCTGCCAGTAAGCCATCTAGTATAGGCATGCCTGTGATTCTATTGACTGTGTAACTACCACTGATGGCAAGATCACTCGGAAGGTGGGGCAATCCCCACAAGAAGAAATAGTAAAAGAAGACTAGTTGAAGGATGTAACCGAACCAGTATGCGGGTGTTGAGTAGCCCGTCAAAGCTATTATGCGTGAAATATGATCTGGTAATTTGTTGTTTCTAAGGGCAGAAATGATCCCGAGCGGCAATCCTACGCCAACTGTTATGATGACTGCGGCAACTGCCAGTTCAACCGTGTATGGGAAACGCGAGAAGAAGACATCGGTGACAGGCAAGCCATTTGCCCATTTCGAATATCCCCAATCACCCCTGAAAACGTCCCGTAGCCAAAAAAAGTACTGTTCGGGAAGAGGCAAGTTAAATCCATGCGCCTTTATTAGTGCTTGAATTTGGGCGGTCGTCATTTTTGGCGTAATGTATTCACTCAACGGGTTGAATGCCGATGGAAAACCTCGTGCTAGATAGAAAACAATTACGCTGACGCCGAAAAGCACGAAGATCATCAGTATCAAGCGTCTAATTATATACTCGTAAAGTCTCATTCAAACTGCATCTTCTCACGTTTTTTTGACTTAATGAATATTTCTATAAATGCATTATGCTCTTTCGATATTGACTTGACATTATCAAGCTAGGATCAGATAGATCTTGAGAACTATTATAGTTTCTATCCACTTAATAGATTAATAAAAAAAGGAGAATAGTAGCGCACGCGAACTTAGGAAGTAGTAGAGTAGTACATGGACGACCAAATTGGGATATCCAATGCGGAGTTGAAGTACCAGCCTTTTAGAAATGACGAAGTGACGGTGAACTCTAATGGATAGAAATCGTAGAGATACATACATTCGTTGTTTCCAAACTGGTTCGCAAGGTAATTCCAGTGTAACAGAGCGGTGACGTTTCCAGTTGCGTCAGCTTGTCTCGCATTTTTGACGTACGTATCAAGCGTGGTATAGTTCATGTTATTCCATGCGGGGTAGGTGCCTGTGGAAAAGTACATTGCATTCAGCCAATCCAGCACGTTATTGTAGTCTGCGACCCATCCGCCCCAGTTCATGTAGATCAGGTGTTCAGCCTCAAGAGTGTACTGCTCACCACCAGGAACAGGAACCAGTGTGACTGTTAGACCCGTGTTGTTTGTGATGGCTATCGTGTTTATGTTTGTTGCCAGTTCAGTAAGGAGTTTTTCGTCCAAGGTGTCTCCGGAGATGTAGTAGATCGGGATCGTTTGAGGGTTGCTCGCCCCAAATGAATTGTCGACAACTCCAGGTGGAATTGCCGTTCCATTTTCGTAAGTGAACGACGTGAGAGGATGTTTCATTGCATCTACTATCAGGATTGCAGCTTCTGTCAGGTTGTAAGAATATTGCAGCTTGATTGATGCGTTGTAACTGCCCGCAGGTGCCGTGCCAGGTGGAATCAGTTGGTTAGCTACTTGGCCCATTTTATTATTGACGTCTATGTTGATTTCGGTCAAGTTCACAGCGTCGCATAGCGCCTCTCTTATTCTTATGTCTGCCATCGGTTGGAACTTAAGCAGGCCTCCAGAAGAACTCGTCACATTGGTAATGAAGTTGAACCAGTCAGTTACGAACTGCGTATACGGTCCATGGATTGTTGCACCTGGAACTATCGATTCGAGAGTATCGCTTTCTACCCATGCTGTCTGGTTGGCTACCGAGTAGAGGTCTGCTGAGCTGACGCCAATTTCAGTAGCCACTCCACCCTTCAAATCGAGTAGCCGAGTGCTGAAATCCGCGACGTAGTCGAAGTCTATCTCCTTTATCTTTGGCGTCCCTATTGGATATTGCGCATTGGTTGGACCTCCCCAATAGTTCGGGTTGACCAGCAAAACCACTTTGTAGGTCGTTGGGTCATAACTGGCCATATAGTATGGTCCAGTTCCGATTTTCCAACCGTTTGTGGGAACGTCGTAATAAGTGACTCCGCCGCCAGCAGCCTTTACGAAGTAGTCGGTCATGTTGCCATCCCACGTTCCCCACTTGTTGTATGCGTACTCCTGGGGAATCACTGACCATGGCGAAATTATAGCTGCCCAAGGTTGTGAAAACAGATACGGAAACTGAGTGGTCTCCTTCATAACGTTGATCTTGAAGGTAGTAGCGTTGATTATTTGTATGAAATTCTGAGCTAGGACTTCCTTCACCCAAGTCGAATTATACGACTGTGTCCCACTGAAGTAGCTGCTTAGACCGGTGTTAAGCAACTGCTGGACTATCCACGCAGCTTGAGTCCCGTGCGCCGAGTTGTCGCCTGCTGTGCCGTCCAAAATAAGCAGTCTGTTCAGGCTGAACCAGACAGCCGTACTGTTCAATGGATATCCATCTTGGAAGGTTATCCCTTTCCTCAACGTGACAGTATAGCTTAGACTAGGTACAGTGTAATTCGGCGCCCAGCTTGCGGTTAGCCATGGAATGATTTGAGTACTACTGCTGCCGTTATACCAGAGCAACATCTCGAGCGAGTGCTGCATAATCCAAAAGTCATATTCGTAGTATGATACGTCCGGGTCTAGCCACTGAGGCTTATCTGCCCCTTCCCAAACGAACACGTTATTGGTCACAAAGCTGGGTGTTGGAATGCTGGTTGTAGTACTTTTTTTTGTAAGTACGCCGGAATAGACGATCACTCCTACTAGTGCTGCTACCAAGACTATTATTACCAGTATGAGTACCCATGTAGTTTTAGCTAGCGCTTTTGTTGACATAATTTAATCTCCCTTAATTTTTACGCAAACTCGTTTTATGTTCAAATTTGATATTTAAGATTTTGCGTCATATTTAGCGCACCTGCCGCCAAAACGGGATTTCCCGTGATCTTTTTCGCGAAACCTTTCTTTCTGAATAGGAATCAATCCAAATAGGTCAATAGCTTCAGTATTCTTCCTTCTTCTGCCTTGAACAGTCCATCCTTAGCAGTTTATCCACGCCCGATGAGGCTACATTCGAGTCTTGCTTGGCGAAGGCGCAAAAACCTTTACGAAGCTCATGACGAGTGCCCTTAAGATCAATCAGATAGTTAGATCTGACATTCCGAATTAGTGAATTAGCCTTTAACCATTTACTATGGCCAGAAAGAAAGATACTGCTAATAATAGTCCGCCTATCAGTATCATGACGGTTCCAGCTGACGTGAGCTTCCTTCTCTGATCTACGACCCGCGAAACCGATTTTTCACTTCCATTGGCATCCCTCGCCCCCGTTTGACTGGTTGCACTAGTGTCCGCAACCCCTGACGCAAAAAAGGCACCCAACCCGAAAACAACTCCGCCTTCCAAAAATAGAAGCGACATAACAGTATCCAGATCGTTTCTTCCAAAAGCAAACGGCGAGCTAGAACGGATCTGAATACCGAAAAGAAAAGCAATAACAAAATCCGAGAGTATCAAGACTGCTACGGACGCCAAAGCGACAACAACAATCTTTTTCCGTTCACGAATTGCTTTTCGAATTCTTGAAACCGTTGAAGACTTGCCTCCTGCGAGCTGGCTTCAGGTAGTCTTCCACCCAAACTTTGGTGCGCGCAGGCGTCTCAACATGCCCCTTGATGGCCAGTTCGAGAATGAAATTAATGCCCGCACGCTAAATGTGTTTCGAAAAGCATTCTTCGACGTCGTTATTATCGTTTCTATTGCAATGCGTAGCGGTCGAAGTTTCAATGTGATCTTTCTCCAAGAAATAGCAAAAGGACAACAATTGATGCTGCCACGAAACTTAGCACTGTTCCGAGAAGCAAACCTAGGGTTACGCTTGAAAACCCCAAGTAGGCGAGAGTGTGTTGGCTCAAATTCCATCCAACTATGCCGGCGAGAAGCAGGCTAAGTATGATGCCGCCTTTTCTTGTAGTGTGATGAAACTTGGCATATAAGACGATAACTATCGAACACGATATTTTGGAGACCAAGAACAACGTAGGTCCGATGGAGCGAACAGCGGGGTTTATCTCAAAATTCCAGAAAGCCAACGTTGATGCAGCGTCGAACATGTTAAGAGCTGAGGCTATGGCGCAAGAGAAGCCTCGAGCGCCGCTTATGGTCCAGCCAGCCCAGAACATGGATATGCCGATCACGACCAGCAAAAGAGCAGCCGGCTGACCTGCGACGAAGGCCCCAAAGCCAGATGCCTCAAAAATCAGACCGATCACCAATAGAAAAATCGCAGAAACAAATATAAAGGCATCAAGTAACGCCACTTGACATGTCATCTCAATCTATGAAAATCCTTATCGTTATTTATGAAAATTGCGAAATCGAATAACGTGCGGTTGCACCTCATGAACTCACAGTAGGCATAGGGGATCATAATAGCTATCGTGTTTGCGTGCCGTGCGCTTATCTGGGATGTACCAACACGAAACGAGTCAGTCTCATGTTTGTTTGGTACGTAGGTAATCCCATGTTGTGCGGTCAATCCCGTATAAATAGATAGCAAGGAGCGATCAAGTCGTCCACACGCTTCTTGGAATCGAGAATTGAAATTTGGATTCGTATAGTTTTTAAGACGAAAAGAGAAACTAACTAGAGTGGAAGGGATAGGCGTGAAAGAATTGGTTAAGAAGGTGAACCTTCTCGAACCTATTGACATTGACAAGATCAATATAGTGAAAGACCATTACTTCGCAAATGCCTACATTATCGATCTTCCTTTAGATTCGACGCCAGACCATGCTTGGCAGGACATTTTCGAGCGGGAATGGACGACAAGCAGAGATTTGTGGGAGAGAAAATTGTTCGTGATGGGTGACAAACTGAGGCTCATAGCCACCACCAGCCAAATCGAAGACAAGATTGATTGGGTTAAACAAGTCATTGCAAGAACCAACGAAGATGTTGACGAATACAACCGAGTGTCTCCGATGGAGAAACAATTGAAAAGGCGAACGTTTGAAGAAGATGAAACCTCCATTGAAATGATAAGGGACTTGCTTCGAAAAGGATTCGCCTCTGCCACTAGATAAGAATAGACTAAAGGGCGGCGGAACTACTTTCATCTAATATGTTTGACACCCCGAGCTTTTCTTTGACGACTCTTAAATATTCCCACCTTCATATTCTAGCGCACTTTCACTCTTCATAGAGGAACATGATATGGAAATAGTTATGATCGGAGACAAGTATCTGGCTAGTGGTTTTCGACTGATCGGCATCGAGACTGACGAAGTAGCCGACGATGATGCTGCCTCGAAGAGGGTGGAGAGCCTAGCCTTGGAAGGAAAGTACAAGATAGTTATTATAAACGAAAGAGTCGCACTCAAGACAAAAGCCTTGAGAAACGATTTGGTCGCAGCAAAGAAACCTTACCCTATTTTTCTTATCATCCCTGATTTCCAGGGGCCTCTCAATGAAAGAACCAAAGAGTTGCACGAACTTGTAGACAAAGCTATAGGCATTAAGCTGAACCTCGAGTGATAATCATGGCGATCGAAGACATAAGAAGACTGGTTGAGTTGGAAAAAAACGGTGAAGAGAAAATTAGAAGAGCGAAGGAAGAAGCAGACAAAATAATGAAAAAATCAGAGGAAGACGCGCTCAGAATCTTACAAAGCGCCGAGGACCAGAAACATTATGATGACGTTTTTGCGGCTGGATCAAGAGAAATAAACGAAAAGAGTAAGCTGATCGAAAGAGAAACCGAGGAGGAAATCGAACGAATTCGAAAAACGGCGAAGAAAAACCTTGAAAGAACGATTTCATTGATCGTGAAGCGTGTCCTTGAAGGGTGACCTGCTATGGAGAACTTAAGGTCCCAAATAAAGTTCATGCAAGAAATCGAAGCTAAAGAGATAATCGAAGACGCCACAGAGCAAGCAAGAAAAATCGTAAAAGAGGCCGAAGAAAAGGCAGCCAAGGTCAGGAGCCGAAAGACGAAAGAAGTTTCAGAGAATCTCCTAGACAAGGAAGCGTCTGAACTGGATTCAACGAGACTTGAGGGAAAAAGGAAAATCTCAGATGTAAAGTTCCAGCTTCAAGATGAGGCGCTTAACCTTGCCATGGAGAGACTGAAAGAAATCAGTAAAGATTCTTCATCCTCCTATCGACAGAATCTGAAAAAATCGATCGTCAAGGCTGCTATGAAGATCAGGGCGGTCGATCTTGAGATCTTGGTTAATTCCAGGGACTGCGAATTCGTCAAAGACAAGATCGCAGAGTTGAAAAGAGAAATCTCAAAGCTAAAAGGTGCCCAAGTAAGCTTGAAAGTCGGTGAAGAAGCGTTAAACGTCATGGGCGGCGCAATAGTTCAAGATAAAGACAGAAGGCAAATTTTCAACAACACATTAGAAGCGAAATTGACCATGGCCAGACAAGAGCTGCTAGGCGAAATCTCAGCCAGCCTATTTGAGGGCATGGAAGATTGAAAACGGGAGAGATAGAAAGGATTACCGGCTCTGTCATCACCGCCACAGGATTAACAGACGTGTACATGGGTGAGGTGATGAACGTTGGCAGCGAAGGCTTGGTGGGCGAAGTTATCCGAGTAAGTGAAGAAAACTTCACGATGCAGGTTTATGAACCAACGACAGGCTTGAAGCCTGGAGAGCAAGTGATCGCAACGGGAAGAAGGCTGGTGGCTGAACTTGGACCAGGCTTGCTCATGAACGTCTTGGATGGCATAGAAAGACCGCTAGATGCAATCTTGAAACAGCAAGGCCCATTTCTGACCAGAGGAATCAAGATCAACACGCTTCCCAGAAGCAAGAAGTGGAGGTTCAACCCCATCGCCAAGACGGGCGACGTTGTAGAGGGGGGCGACATTTTAGGAGAAGTCAGAGAAACCAGAATGATAGTTCACAAGATACTCGTCCCGCCCGATATTAGTGGAAAGCTCGTCGAGATTAGCGCTGGCGTGTTCGCGGTTGACGACCCAATCGCGGTGATCGAGAAGGACAAAGAAAAAAAAGAATTGAAGATGATGCAAGAGTGGCCTGTAAGAGCTCCCAGGCCATTCAAAAACAGACTAGCGCTAGACAAACAACTAATCACTGGACAACGCGTCATAGACGCTCTTTTTCCCATCGCCAAGGGGGGCACTGCAAGCATTCCAGGAGGTTTCGGAACTGGAAAGACAGTCACGTTACAGCAGTTGGTTAAATGGAGTGACGCAGACGTCACCATATATGTTGGCTGCGGAGAAAGAGGCAACGAAATCTGTGAAGTTATAACGAGCTTTCCAAAACTCAAAGATTCCACAACTGGCTTGCCTCTTATGGAGAGGACAATAATCATTGCTAACACCAGTAACATGCCAGTTTCAGCAAGGGAAGCAAGCGTTTACATGGGCATAACCATCGGCGAATATTACAGAGACATGGGGTACCACGTTGCTCTGGTGGCGGATTCAACCAGCAGATGGGCGGAAGCATTACGCGAGATTTCTAGCAGACTTGGAGAAATGCCGTCGGAGAAGGGCTATCCCGCTTATCTTGCAGGCAGAGTCGGTGAGTTCTACGAGAGAGCTGGGAGAGTCGAGACTCTGGGAGAGCCACGCAGGGAAGGATCGATTACCGTGATAGGTGCAGTTTCTCCGCCAGGGGGCGATTTTAACGAGCCTGTGACCATCTCCACCGCAAGGTTCACTGGAGTTTTTTGGGCTCTGGATACAGAACTTGCGTACAGTAGGCACTTTCCAGCGATAAACTGGATGCAAAGCTACAGCCTTTATGCGGGGCAACTGGCAGGGAACTGGGCACAAAGCTTCCTTGCGCTAAAGGCACAAGAGAAGAAACCTGAAATGTTTTGGGAAGAAAGATTCCCTGCTTTCGAACAATTAAGGAACGCCGTCCTAGAGCTACTCACAAAGTCAGCCGAGGCAGAGGCGATTGCCAGAGTGATCGGTGAGACCACGCTACCTGACGACCAGAGATTAATACTTCTAACGGGACAATTAATAAAGGAAGGATTTCTTAAACAGAACGCTTACGACGAGGTAGATTCGTTCTGCGATCCATTTAGGCAAGTCGCATTATTGAGCATGATTCTGAGATTCTATGTCAAGGCTCAGGTTCTGATCAAGAATCAGGTCCCAGTGGAGCGCCTCGTGGATCTGCCTATCCTTTCGAAAATGAAAAGGATCAAAGAAGATAGGGGTCTGCAAGTGGCAATTTTGCAATTGATCCAAGAAGTTGATGTAGTTCTTGAGGAAATAGCACAAAAGTATCAGGTAAAATTTTGAAGGAGACAAGGCGACCACTCTAATGTCGGAGCAATTTGAAAAGATTCATGGAATGCTGTTCAAAGGAGTAAGAGAAATAAAGGGTCATTTGTTGTTTCTCGAAGGGGTCCATGAAATCGGCTACGACGAACAGGTTCAAATACTGAGCCCTGACGGGGTCAACAGAATGGGCAGAGTGATCGACATCAGCAGTAGTTTGGCAGTGATACAGATTCTAGGCGATGCCACGGGCCTCCAGACCAACAGTTTGATAAACTTTACTGGATCCGCCTTCAAGATTCCAGTTTCGAACGAGATTCTTGGCCGGGTGTTCAATGGAAGATTCGAGCCAATCGACGGCTCACCTCCGGTCGCTTCAAGCGACTCTAGGGATATCAATGGAGCTCCGATTAATCCTGAAGCAAGAGTGTTTCCAGAGGCCTTCATACAGACCGGTATATCTGCTCTGGACGGGCTACTATCTCTCGTTAGGGGTCAGAAGCTCCCAATCTTTTCTGAAAGCGGCCTGCCCCACGACAGACTTACCGCTCAAGTGTTAAGACAAGCAAGAGTCTTGGGCAAGAGAGAGGAATTTGCCGTGGTTTTTGGAGCTATGGGTCTAAAGAACGATGAGGCAAAGTTTTTCATGGATCAACTTAAGGACTCCGGAATGCTGAAGCGGTCTGTTCTCGTACTAAGCTTAGCCAACGACCCCGCAATTGAAAGACTTTTAACGCCGAGAATAGCGCTCACAGCCGCTGAATACCTTGCTTTCGAAATGGAAATGCACGTTTTGGCAATCTTGAGCGACATGACAAATTACGCTGAAGCCTTAAGAGAACTCAGTGCAGCCATCGAAGAAGTCCCTAGCAAAGGAGGTTATCCAGGCTACCTCTACAGCGACTTGGCTACAATTTACGAGCGGGCTGGAATAATAAGCGGAAAAAAAGGCTCGTTGACGCAGATGCCAGTATTAACGATGCCTGGTGGCGATTATCATCACCCGATCCCAGACTTTACAGGTTACATAACTGAGGGACAGGTTTACTTGGACAGGGACCTAGATTCTCGTGGAGTCTATCCGCCAATAAACGTCTTGCCTTCACTGAGTCGACTTATGCGAGAAGGAATTGGGACGGGAAAAACGAGAGAGGATCACAAAGACGTGGCAGATCAATTATATGATGCATACTCTAAGGGTAGAAGAGCCAGGGAGTTATCAAGAATCGTGGGTGAAACAGAACTAAGTGAAAACGAGAGAAGGTATCTGGACTTCGTCGAGGCTTTCGAGAGAAGATTCATAAACCAAGGCGAGTTCGAGAACAGAACAGTAGAAAGGACGCTTGACCTCGCCTGGCAAGTGCTTTCCGTACTTCCTGAAGATGAACTGGTCAGAATAGAGGAGACCCTTATTCACAGATATCACCCGAGCTACAAGAAGGAAACTGGCTAAATCTATGGCTTCCATTGACAGAACAACTGCAACAAGGGGCAACCTTCTAAAACTCAGAACCACCGTGAAATTCATAGAAAATGCCATGGACGTACTCAAAATGAAAAGAGACCGCCTTGCTGCAGAACTCAACAAGCTTCTTCACGAACTAACTCGAAGACAAAAAGCGGAAAAGCAGCTCATGGAAATCTATGAAGATTTGAAAATTACGCTTGCAATGTTGGGGTATTCTGCAGCCTTTTCTGAGGGCCTCGCCATCTCGAAAATGAAGGTCGAGGTCAATTCCGTTTCTATCATGGGAGCCATCGTGCCTAAACTTACGATTAAAGAGAAACCATCCATAAGCTCAATTGAGAACGTAAGCTTGTACCGAATTGCTGAAAAACAGCTGTCTTTATTTGGCGAACTATTGAACGTGGCCCAGATCGAGGCAAGTGTTGAGAGAATAGCCAATGAACTCATGAAAGTAAACAGGAAGGTCAACGCACTCGAGAAAGTAATAATCCCGACCTATACGAAGCAAATCAGATACATTGAGAACTCGCTGTTCGATGAGGAATTAGAAGACTTTGCAAGGATTAAACATGTCAATGCCATACTGAGTCGGAGAAGAACATGAGGTCTCCGAAGATTATTTATCTAATAGCCAGAGTGCATGGCCTCAAGACGCACTTGTTGAAATCACAGCAGTTCATCCAAATGCTCAGGCAGACGGAAGTATCAGAAATCTACGACTTCCTGTTAAGGAGCGAGTATTCAAAGGACTTGGGCATGATTTCGATGGAGGAATTAGACGCACACGAACTAGAAAAAATCTTTTACCAGAAGCTTTCTCAACGATTCTTCTTTCTGTTTCAGATGACGAGTGGAAAAACAGGGCAAGTCCTAGAAGACTATTGTAGGAGAATAGAAGTCGAAAACTTGAAAAGAGTAACCAGAGCCCTGCATGCAAAGGAGAAGATTAGCGAAGGCCAACTGATTCCTATTCCACGGAAATATCAGACAGTTAACTTTCAGGCGGTGTTGCAGAGTCGCACCGTAAAGGAAATGATCAGTTTTCTGAGAGAAACAGCGTACGAAGGTCTAAGAGAAATAGCAGGTCTCTATGAAGAATACAATAATCCTCAGGTAATAGAAACGGAAGCCGACAGAATCTACTACGAACTCTTGTGGAAAAAACTCGATAAAATAGTAGACGAAGACGAAATAAGGGATCTAATCGGGACGGAAATAGACCTAAAAAATCTGTTGAACACGTTATCCCTGAAATATAAGGGGGTCGGGCAAGAGTTTCTTCAACGAACAGTTATCAACATACACTATAGATTACCAAGAGACTTCATCCAAGAGGCAGCCAGCGCATCATATCAAAAGATTCCAGACGTGCTAACTTGGCCAAAATACGTTGAACTGACTGCAAAGGCTGTAGAACTCATGAATGGAGAAATGATAAGCGAGGCAGAAAGCGTTTTTTCTCAGCATCTGTACTCGTACGCTGAAACAGCGGCATTGAGAAACCCGAATAATTTGGTGTATGTGTTCAGCTACCTGTATCTCTGCTTCAGAGAGGCAAGAAACTTAACCACATTGGCCACTGGCAAACAATTGAGACTAGATGATGAAAAAATTAGGCGCCTACTCTTTCTCTAGACAGCGGGTAATTTACCCAGAATTAGTATAGCGATTAGAAGACCATAAATGGCTACGCCCTCTCCCAAACCCGCCAGAATCAACACCCACACAGACGTCTCTGGCCTCTCAGCAATCGCGGCAGCTCCCGCACTGGCTGCTCCAGAGATCGCTATTCCAGCACCCACACATGAGCCAGCTACAGCCACTCCAGCAGCGAGCAAGCCAATCCCGTACTGACTGTAAAACTCGGTCGGAACTGCTTGATCAGCTGCTACGTTCACCGTAGCTCCCAATATTAATTGCACCGAAAACAATGCGGCCATCATTGACGGTATGACTATGGCTGCTATGATGGAAATTAGGAAAGTGCGATTGCGTGCAATTTGTCTAAGAATTCGCCGAGAGTCCTGTTTTCTCCGATTCAAACTGCTCTCCTCTGTTCTGATTTACGAAGAGATAACGCGGCTTTTGAACTTAAATCTTTGTTTCGTCTGAGAGAGAGCGCGCCCACCCAGAACACCAGATGGCTTAATGTTTATAATTTTCCAAGTGGACAGATCTACTCAAAATTTCAACATTCTTCAGAAGCTAGACCATGAACAGGAGTTGCACTTTTTGCAGAGCTATTTCTCCTAGATAGAATGTACTTCAACAACACAGGTAACACAGCAGTAGCAGCAAATTTTATTACATCTAAGTACTGCATCCAAAAGTTGTAAGTCAGGCATTGTTTACGGATATTTTCTCTCTTAGACTTTAGATCTTCCTCTGAATCTTGTTGTAGGATTAATTATCCCTTATTAAAAATTGTCCAACGTGTTGGACAAACTCCATGCTCCAGACCGTCAAAGGTATGTTTAAAATGATGAAGCTTTACGCTTAAAGGAACATTTAAAGAAGATCTAGACCTGTTAGTTCTGCAATACAATAATACACTTAGACCTTCTCCATACACTATGAGAAGCTCCCTATCGTTGCGATTTCCTATGACATTCAGACTTAGACAGAGAGAGCACCACTATTAGTAGATGTGTGGTTTTCAATTGTTTTTTAATACTCTATTCTTAATAATCCAACTATGTTGTTTTATTGTTATTCATTGACTATCGATCTCCTTTCCTTTTGCGCTCTTGTATAAGAGTTAGAATTATCAAAGCAAAAAAAGAAGCTGCGCCTAGAAATAGGCTTCCCATTAGAAAGTAAGAATCCCACAACCTAAACAATGGTTGGACTATGTGAAATAAAAAGGGCAATACCAAAGAAATGGTACAAAAGGCACAGAGTGAAAAGCACTAGTGAGATAAGCCGTGACTGAGACACTTCTTGATTTGGCATTTTTGGCTGCATCTAGAATATTTGGAACTGGAAATAGAATAAATCCGACAAAGATTACCATAATGACTGGAGCGAGTGTCATGATTATGGAAACCACATATATGAATTGGACGGCTACAAGAAATAGAAAAGCTATTCCTGCAAAAGTGCATATGTAAGAGAAAAGTGCATATTGTGCGAGAGATAGACTTCTGTCACTTTTATTCCATGCGAGAAACAATTTCAAAACTAGAGAGCATGAAAAAGCAGATAAGAACATTAGTGAGGCTGCGATGGCGTATGTTTGTGCTAGGGCAAGTGACCCCTTTCCGAATGAGGTTATGAATGCAGCTATTGTCATTGACAGTGAACTTAGGACTCCCAGTGGATAGACGCTTCTTATAGCTTTAAGAAATTCAGGATGAAAATCAAGCAAGACACTATAAACTGACTTTCTATTCTTAGTTTCTCTATTCTTCTCGGCCAATTCCTTTCCCAATAACCTCTAGTTTGTCTTCTCTTGCTGTGCAGACTTAAGATCTCTGTCCCTCTGTTCTTCCAATCCGTCTGTCTAATTGTTCTTTTGAAGTTATGGTGATTACTGGACCAAGCTCGCTGTCTTCACTCATTTTGTAAACCCATCTGGACCACCAAGAAATCCACCAGGGACGTGAGCACGCACCACTAGTTGCTGTAGGTTCTGGTTCGATAAGATAATGAACTTCTCCTCTTACCCAATCACTTTCTTTTACCCAGTTACTCTCTTTTGGACTGCTTGGTGCCCAACAATGAAGAATCTTACATTTCTTTCCCCAAGGAACACATAATGAATCTTTCCTTCCAGTAACAAGTTCTGGATTTTGACATATTGTGGTTTCGTCATATGGAAGGATTCCATAAGGCACATAAACAAGAGGTATTTTCTTTCTTTCTTGCATTACCACTTTTAACCCTCTGGTTCGCTTCTTGTTGCTACTCAAGATTTAAGATTTTTCTGAAATGGATTCTGTTAAGTCTTTTGACCTTAGATCCTGTACTAGAAAATTGTTCCATAAGCCATATCTAAGGTTATTTGCTTATAGTTTCAGGAAGAGAAAGGTAGAGGCTGAAGAGAAGGAGATCTCAGAAAATC
>Ga0187771_10001706_pt1 | contig 14906 bp, 14 predicted proteins | sample 0116_SJ02_MP15_1_FD_133139 | JGI IMG/M metagenome (GOLD analysis project Ga0187771, IMG submission 133139) | Tropical peat soil microbial communities from peatlands in Department of Meta, Colombia - 0116_SJ02_MP15_10_MG | ecosystem: Environmental > Terrestrial > Soil > Wetlands > Peat | place...
ATTCACGTGAAGTACAGCCAAACTCGTTTGGCCTACGCTGGAATTGTGGGTAAGCGCCAAGCCTACATCAGACCTAAACTTGAGTACATTCAGGCCATCATGCTTGTCCCCGTAACTGGAGGTCAAACGCGGGTAAATCCGTCATCCAAGGGCGCAAAAGCGCCTTAAACCGTCGGGTTGACGCCGCCGCCGGAAAGCTACGGGGCGTATACACTAATACGTCAAATATGGCGATAACGAACTGTCGCCAAAAAATACTAGAGGCAGGTTTTCGCGATATAAACGTTGCTGTGTTAGGTTCTGCAAAGTCTTCGATGATTTCTCGCTGTCTGTTTTTTCTGCAAAAATTCGGTTGATCGGAGGGTCTATACTGTTCACTTGTTTTGGGATGATACATTTATCATAGCTCGTCTCAATTTTGATTCCGCGACAAGTCTGATAGAGTTTTCTCGAGATCAGCAGTAAGGAAAATCATTTTAAGGTCTTCCCCACAAAAACGGACTGGAGGAAGGTCAATTGAAGTGGTATTATTGGATCGGAATAGTTATCGCCGTAGTTCTTGGAATATCGACTTTGATCCCTGATCCTGCAAACAAGGTAGGTCTACTTGGTTACAGATCACATTGTCCCTTTGCGCCGATAAGCACAATAATCTGTTGGCTAATCGCTGGAGTAATCTACTGGTTCGGTAAGAGATAGCTTAAAACTGAACGCCTTTTGTAAGAATTGCCCTCTATGGCTCTTTTCTGCTTGCGTTTCGAACTAGAACTTACTCCTTCATCCTTTGAGCTATGATTGACGGCGACCCTTGACCCTCGAGTTTTTGAGGCAATGAAACCGTGATTTAGTAGGGGTACCTCTACTAGGTAGGGGTGGGAGTACTAAATTTTGGGCGCAAAGCAGGCATAGGTGAAAACACAAAGTTTTAAGAAACTCTTTCGGAATTGAGTTTGTGGGCGAGTGAGATGCGAAGGGTTTATGTCGATTATGCTGCGACCACGCCTGTTGACCCTCGAGTTTTTGAGGCGATGAAACCGTTTTTCATGGATGATTTTGGTAATGCTTCTTCTGTGAACACTAGTGGCATTAAGGCAAGAAGGGCGGTGGAGGAAGCTAGAGCAAAGATTGCGGCGTTTATGAATGCCGATTCTCCTGAGGAGCTCATCTTCACCGGAAGCGCGACGGAGTCGAATAACCTCGCGCTCAAAGGCTACACGCTTAAGCATGGCAGAGCTAAGACTCACATCGCAGTTTCAACCATCGAGCATGACTGCGTGCTCAACGCGGCTAAATGGCTGAAACAGCTGGGCTACAAAGTGGACTTCATCCCTGTCGACCATTACGGCGTAATAGACATGAACGCTCTGGAGAAGGTCATAAAGAAAGGTGCAAATCTGGTGTCAATTATTCATGGCAATAACGAAATAGGCACAATAGAGCCTATAGAGGAAATCGCGACGCTCTGCCACAAAAACAACGTTCTTTTTCACACAGATGCAGCCCAAAGTTTCGGAAAAATCCCAATTGACGTTAAGAAAATAGGCATTGACATGATGACCATAAACGCCCACAAACTCTATGGCCCGAAAGGCGTCGGCGCGTTGTACATACGAAAAGGCATAGAACTCACGCCCCTACTTCACGGCGGCGGCCACGAGTTCGGCTTAAGGTCGAGCACAGAGAACGTGCCAGGCATAGTCGGCTTCGCCAAGGCAGTGGAACTGCGCAAGGACGAGATGAAGCCCGAAGCAGAGAGACTCACTCGACTAAGAGATAAGCTGATTAAAGGCATGTTAGAAATCGAAGAATCCTACCTCAACGGACACCCGACACAGAGACTTCCGAACAACGCCAACTTCCACTTCAGCTACATCGAAGGCGAAGCCATAGTCCTCGGCTTAGACATGGAAGGCATCGAAGCCTCCAGCGGCTCAGCGTGCTCGTCAAAAAGCGGCGAACCCAGCCACGTTCTACTCGCGATCGGACTCAAACCAGAAGTAGCCCGCGGAAGCCTAAGAATCTCACTCGGAAAACACAACACGCCAGAAGACATAGACTACATCCTACAGGTACTACCAAAAGTCGTACATAGACTCCGCGAAATGTCACCACTGACAAAAAGGTAAACTTATAACCACTCCCCCACTTTGAATATCTCCCAACAAAGGTGACACATAATGGGCTTTAAGGCTGTACACTTCACCAAAGTCAAAAACGAAGACGCTGGAGAGCCCGGCGTCAAGATTCGATGGTTAATCACACAGGAAGACGGCGCACCCAACTTCGCCATGCGCTACTTCGAACTCCAACCCAAAGCCAAATCCCCTCATCACTCACATGACTGGGAGCACGAAGTCTTCATCCTAGACGGCGAATGCAGCGTCTTCTGCGACGGACAAACAAAAACCACAACCAGCGACTACGCAATCTACATCCCACCCAACGCCGTGCACCACTTCGAAAACACGGGCAAAAACACACTCCACTTCCTCTGCCTAGTCCCACACAAAAAATAACCACAAACCACCTTTCATCTCTTTTACTGAACACCGTTACCCCAAGCAAGTATGTTCCTAAAACCATCTCTGACGAGCAGCTTGTGTTAAGGATTCAGTACTTGTCAAATCATATTTGGACCCTATTTGGATCATATGGCTGACCGAGGGGGTAGGCTGTGCGCACACAGACAAGCCTAGGCTGAAACGCCAAACGAACCCATCAACAAACCATGTGGCCATCATATCTAAAATCAGGAATCTAAAAATTCGCGTGTATGTTTCTCTCTCTTAGAATATGGCGATGCACGTTCTCGGCCCCGAAAAGTGAAAAACCAGAACGCATTTGGATCGTACTAGCAAGCTAGGCCAAAAGCGTGTTGGCATACAAGCACAGAGAAGCGGATTTTGTTCGGTTAGGTGCATAACCGTTTATTTCTGTAAGAACACGGAAACTATCATACTTCCTTAATTCTGTATCGTTTGGGGTCGTCAAAGACGTCGATTGCATTTACTTTGGTGAGAAAAGTGGCGGAGTGGACAACTCCCTTTGGGATAAAGTACCAGTCACCTTTTCGATAAACCCTAGACTCGCCACCAATGACCATGCGCGTTTCGCCTTCCACAACAAAGCCCCATTGGTCGCAATGGAAGTGAGGAGGTACCACACAAGTAGGTTGAATATCGAAAAACACAACTTGTTTATCTTTCGCCTGAAGAAGCCAACCTTGTATCCCTTCTAACTGTATATCGATTTCTGGCAGAGTTAGTATCATTTCAGGGAAAGGAGTTCCGTTCCTTTTTCTGGCAAAATTCTTCATGTAGTTTCTTTTGTTAGGTAATTCTACTGATTTATAATGTTTGCCATAGCACGTCGCCACAAATAACTTGACAGTATCGAATGTCCCTTAGTCGAACAGAATCGAGAAGCGAAAACCTTATCAACACGCTAAAAGCGTCTTCTGTGGGGTTGCCGGCCAAAGGGCGCGGGCTCCACCCGAACCCATTCCGAACTCGGAAGTTAAACCGCGCTCCGTTTTTGGCGCTAGTGTGGTCTTCGGCCACGTGAAACCAGAAAAGCTGGCGCCCCACTCTTAAGGCTTAAATGGAGGGGAAATACTCAACATTTATAACCCTCCTTATATGCAAAATTCAAAAGAAGTGAATCGTCCAACATGATACCCGAAGCAGCCCAAATATTCGGCTCAGATCCGATCAGCTTAGTTTTCCAAATTATCTTCACGCTTGTTTTCGTGGTGTTCATATTCTACGGTCAAAGAATACAAATGATTCTGATGCTAAACGAAGTAAAAAATAGTCTCCTGCGCCTAAAATACATACGTGACGAAGGACGCAAAGTCGCCATAGAAACAATAAAAGAACTCGGCAAACCCGTCACCGACCCTACAACACGCGTTGACCAATTTCTCGAATACATATCCATCCCGCCAGAGGCTATGGACCCCGCAGGCGTGGTGTATAAACTCGAACACATACTCGACATACAAGATACACGCTTAAAAGACGAAGTAAAACTCATGGCGCCCCAAGCAACACCAACGCAGGTCAATAACCTCGAAACCAGCCTAGAAATTGCTATGGTTTTGAACATCATCTACAAGGTCATAAGGCACTACTACATACTCGGCAAAAAGACATACAGTCTCTACGTAATCATGCAAGTGCAAATGGCACTTCCACTCATTATGCGCGAAGCCGAAGCCTACGCAGCAGCACTAAAAGCCACCACCTACGGCCAACCATGGGGCGACGGAGCAGGCCAACTTGTCGCAGGAAAACTCATCTACGGACACGAACAAAGAAAAATTGAAAAAGACTACCTTGTCTCAACAATACAAATCGAAGGAAGAACCGTACACGTACTAAAGGGCGAAGGTCCAGGCGGCAACGTCGGCAAACCAGGCGAAGCAATAAAGCAAGTGATCGAAGAAAACAACGGAAAAATTGCCTCAATAATCATAATAGACGCAGCACAGAAACTTGAAGGCGAAAAAGTAGGCGAAGTCGCAGAGGGCATAGGCGTAGCCATAGGTGGACCAGGAGTAGATCAGTTCAAAGTTGAAGAAGAACTAGTCAAGTACAAGATTCCAGTTAACGCAGTTGTTATAAAAGAAGACGTGGGTGACGCGGTTTCACCAATGCGAAAAGAAGTGTTCGATGCCGTGGACACCGCGATCGAAAGAGTAAAACGCGTCATAATGGAAAGAACAAAAGAAGGCGACGTAGTAATAGTCGCCGGCATCGGCAACACAATCGGAATAGGACAATAGGTGAAAAAAATGGGCGAAGAATCAGAAACAACTGAAACCCCAGAGCCAGCACAAAGGGTATCTTCGTATTTCTTCCTAACAATTTTCATAGTGTTAATCATCTCATTTGCCGCGTTAGGTTTCGCAATCAATAGCCTCTACCATGGACAGGCGCAGGGTACTGATCTAGTATGGCCTACTATTTTTCTCGTCATTGGATTTGTTGGAATTTCCTTTTCAACTTACGTGCTGTTTCAAACTAGGCAGCGCGTGATGCAGCTTTCGCTGGAGCTTCCTCCAGTAATGACCACTATAACGTGTCAAAAGTGTGGTTTCAAGAACCAGCGCATATTCGAACGTGGCGACTACATCTTCAAAGATGCTGGTCCGTGCCCAAAATGCAGCGACAAGCTGCTTGTCTCGGCGATTTATCGTGAAGTGAAAGAAAAACCAAAGAAAGAAATATTCTAGGTTATCACTTCGCAACCGTTCGCAGTGAGAAGCAGCGTGTGTTCCGCTTGAGCGACTGGTTTCCTACTCGCCTCAACGAAAATCGGATACTCAGTAAGACAATGCGAAGCACGTACTTCCTTGAAAGCTTCCCCATACTTATTTTTCAAAGGACTTTGCAGCAGCCAGCGCTCTGCGAAAGGAAGCGTGCGAAAGTTCATCTCCATAAAGGTCAACAGTTGTCGTGCCGCAGGTGTCCTCATCGACTTGTGCTTTTTCAATTTGAAGATCGTGACTTCACTGCCGTTTTCAACATTCCCCGCAGCCTCCTTCAACGTCACGAAAGGCTCGACCGCAAACACTTCACCCTCGTGCAATCTTGTCGTTGACAAGTGAAAAACGTTGGGCAAAGACCTTCCCGCATGAAGAAGGTATCGACCCACTTGGTGTCCTGTGAGGTTCGAAACTGGCTTAAAACCATGAGACTCGATGGCTTTCTGAATTGCCGTTCCCAGCTTAGAAGTGAATATTCCAGGACGAAGTGTTTCTACAGCTGTTTTCAAGGAGTCTTCCGCCGCGACAACCATCGCATCGTACTCGGGGTTAAAGCAAACGGTAACCGCAGTGTCGGCCAAGTAACCGTCCACATGTGCCCCAACATCCACTTTGACGATGGAACCTTTGGGAATCCGCTTTTCGTCGTTAGGCGGCGATGTGTAATGGGCAGCGATTTCGTTAATCGAAACGTTGCATGGAAACGCGGGTTTGCCACCCAATTTGCGAACCATGGTTTCAGTTTTTTCACAGACTTCAAGTATAGACATGTCTTCATGAACGGTCTTTCTCATCGTTTCGCGGACTTCTGCTGCGATTTTCCCCGCCTGACGAAGCTTTTCCAGTTCTTCTTTTGAAAATCCCATCCGTGCTGCACGTCAGCTTCTTTAAGCGTGTACAGAGTTAAAAAACTTTAGAACGCACCCTTCGCGATTTCTTCCGATTGGCTGAGAGTAGGGGCGTGACGACTTCGGGGCTCATCGTCGTGAACTTGTTTCCGCCTACGTGGAAAATCAGTTTAGCCTTTTTCAAATCGTATTCATCGTCGAAAAGGTTTTCATCTGCATAAGCGGCTTGGACTTCGCCGATGAATAACGTATGGTCGCCGGCTGATACTTGCTTGTACAGTTTGCATTCCAAATGTGCGATGCACTCTTTAATTATGGGCGCTTTGACCGTCTTGGCTGGCAAAGACGTAAGCTTTATTTCTTTGAATTTATCCATGTCTCTCCCGCTTTTTCTTCCACAGAAAAACGTCTCTTTTACGATTTCCATAGTGGGGACGTTGATGACGAATTCTTTGGTCTCTTCTATCATTTCGTGAGAATATCGCCTTGGTGCTATGCTTACGGCTATTAATGGTGGTTCCATCGAAACCGGCATCGTCCAAGCCAAGGTTATGATGTTAGCTTTTCCTTCTCTATCAATGCATGTTAACAGGACGGCAAGTTTTGGGTGCAGTAAACGATAAGCGCTTGATGTACTAACCGCGGTTACTACTTTCTCCTCTTTCATGGTTCCTTCCTCCTCATGTTTTTAGGAAGAATTTTTCCAAATCTTCTTTGGCTTTTTCTCGTTGTTTTTGGTGTCCTTTAAGGAACTTGTTCACTCTTTCAGTTAGTATGGTCTTGCAATCACCGCAAATTATGGCGCCAGTTCTGCATTCTCTGTCTAACTGTGCGATTTTCTGGTCGTCTTCTTCGAACAGGTAGAGGAAGTACTGAAACACTGAGCAGATGTAGGGGTCACCGCCCGTCTTTCTCTGTTCTTTAACAGTCGGCTTTCCGCCAGTAAACGCACTCCAGACCTTTCTCTTCACATCTTCTGGCGAATCGATCGTGAATATGCAGGTTTCAGGTTCCGAAGCTGACATCTTTCCGCCCTTGCCCAGCCCAGGCACAAATCGACAGTGAATCTGCGCAGGCTTGTGATAACCAAGCTTTTGCGCCACGTCTCTTGTAACGCGCCAATACGGATCTTGGTCGATAGCTGCTGGAATCAGCGCAGGTACGTTTTCGCCCGTGAGTTTTGCGTGTAGAAAACAGGGAACAGCTTGTATAGCGGGCCAGAAAATCCATCCCAGGTTAGTGCTGTCTTGGAATCCGAACACGGCTTTGGCTGTGGAATATGTGACGCGCTTGGCCACTTTCAAGCCGATGTCGTACAAAGCGGCTACGTCTTTGACATCAAAGATCATCTTCGTGTTTTCAGGCTTAAAGCCTAAGGCAATTAGGTCTAGGGCGTTTTCATATCCCCACTTTGTAGTCTCTTCCAATGCTATTTCGTCTTCGGTAAGGAATTTCTCGTCATTAGTCATCTGAAAATAAAGTGGAACCTTAAACTTGTCTTGCAAGTATTTGGTGAAAATCCATGGCACCAGATGTCCGATGTGCACCGGGCCTGATGGTCCCCTACCAGTGTAAAGCACAAACTTTTGTCCTTTCTCATATCTATCCAGTATCAGGTCAAGGTCTCTGTGGGAGAAGAACAGTTTTCTCCTTAATTGTAAATGCAACGGTTCGCCGAGGTCTCTTTTCATTCTTTCTAGCAGGTCGTCCGTTAACGGCTGAGTACCAAATTCTCTGATGAGTTTCTCATAATCAATCTTACCTCGCACTTCCCAAGGCGTAACTATCATTTCTTCTTCGTTACCCACGTGCTTCACTGCCTCATTTTTAGATCAGTTAGATTATGAAAAAATGTATTAAACTTTGTGAAACAAGACGAGAATAAAGCATAAATAAGACGGTCAATGCCTTTACTGCGGTGCAAGTGATGCCCCGCCAATTTCCATAATAGCCCTTAGATTCTTCACATCAATCAGCGGGACCTATCAAAACGCGCGACTTCTTCTGAAGGATTTTTATTCTAAACCCACTAAACTAGTCAAAACATCAAACCGAGAGGAAACCAGTTGACCCAGCTCAGAGAAAACGAACAAAAAACACTCCTAACCCTACAAAAACTAGGCGGAAAAGCCACAATCCAACAAATAATCCAACAAAGCGGCTTAGCAGACGCTGCAGTAATGCGCGCAGCAATGACTTTAGGCAAACTGAAACTCCTCCAAACTACCGAAAGACCACAGACAATCATAACCCTAAACAAGGAAGGAAAACTCCACGCAGAAAAAGGGCTCCCAGAGAGACGCCTCATAAACGTCCTGATTAAACTAGAAAATGAAGCACCGCTTCAAAAAGTCATAGAAAAAGCCGAGCTAGACCAAACTTTCGTACCCATAGCCTTAGGTTGGCTGCGAAAAAAAGGCTGGGCAAGCATGACAGAAAAAGAAAAATTATTGATCCTGAAAGAAAAACCCGCGCTAGGAGCTGATGAGAAACTTCTGCAGCTTTTGAACGAAAAAGGCGAAGTAATGCTTGAAACCTTGGACAAACCGCTTCAAGAAGCCACTGACGTGTTGAGAAGGCGAAAGCTAATAGAAGTTAAAGAAAAAACAGCCAGAGAATTAACCCTAACCAATGCTGGCTGGAAACAAGCCAAAAAAGGCGTAAAAGCAACCGAGGAAATCAGCCAACTAACGCCCGAACTAATCATAACAGGCAAATGGAAAACCGTTAAACTCAGAAAATTCGATGTTGCTGCATCTGGACAGCAGGTTTATCCAGGCAAAATTCACCCATTGCGTGAGATAATTCAAAGAGCCCGAGAGATTTTTCTGGAAATGGGTTTCACTGAAATTCGCGGGCCGCTCGTAGAGACAGCATTCTGGAACTTCGATGCCTTGTTTCAGCCTCAAGACCATCCCGCGAGAGAGATGATGGACACATTTTATCTTTCATACCCACAAAAAGGCAAACTACCCGCGAGAGGCATCGTTGAGAAGGTGGCTAAGACACATGAAGACGGCTGGACAACGGGTTCCAAAGGATGGGGCTACCCGTGGAGTCCAGACGAAGCTAGGAAACTGGTTTTGCGGACGCACACGACATCGGAGACCATTCAGTTTCTTTCTCGGCACAAGAAGCCGCCTGTTAAAGTGTTCTCTGTGGATAGGGTTTACCGCAACGAAAGAGTGGACTATAAACACTTGGCTGAATTTCATCAGGTCGAGGGCATAGTCATGGCTAAAGACGTGACTCTGCGCGACTTAATGGGCACATTAAAAACGTTCTACACAAAACTGGGGTTGAAGAGGATACAGTTCTGGCCAAGCTATTTCCCATATACAGAGCCTTCTGCGCAAGCAACCGTCTACGTTCCCAAACTGAAAGCATGGATCGAACTCTGTGGCATGGGCATGTTCAGACCCGAAGTCTTAGCGCCGATGGGTATTGAATATCCCGTTTTAGCGTGGGGCGGCGGACTGGAACGCTTGGCGCTTCTGGAACTGGGCGTTGACGACATACGACTGCCATATAAGAACAACTTAGGTTGGATAAGGAGGTCGCCAATGTGCCTACGATAACATTGCAGGTAGAACGTTTCAACAAATTTCTCGGCCGACAATTGAGCCTTGAAAAGATGACAAGGTGGTTGCCTTGGTTAGGCGTTGACTTGAAAGAAACTGGACCCGACTACGTGAAAATCGAGTTTAACCCCAACCGCGTCGACCTGTGCAGCTACGCAGGTGTTGCGAGAGCGTTCAAGGGGCTTATGGGCTGGGAAACTGGGCTTCCTGAATACCCGTTAAAAAGCGGCAAAACAATGCTTCGAATCGACAAGTCAGTTTCTGATATCAGGCCTCACATGTTAGCCGCCGTTGTGCACAACATGAAAATCGACGATGATACTGTTGCCGAACTTATGGAGATCCAAGAAGACCTACACTGGGGCATGGGGCGCGATAGAAAGAAAGCCTCGATCGGCGTGCACAATTTAGACATCGTCCACGCACCGTTTGTGTTCAAGGCGGTTCCGCCGGACTCTGTGCGCTTTGTTCCCTTAGACAAGAGTGAAGAGATGACGTTGCGGGAGGTTTTGGAAAAGCACGAGAAAGGAATAGCCTATAAGCATCTAGTGAACTGGGCGCCAAAGTATCCATTGCTCGTCGATAGGGATGGTCAAGTGCTTTCTATGCCGCCTATAATCAATGGTGAATTGACACGAGTGAGCAGGGACATGCGCAATCTGTTTCTCGACGTGACAGGTACGAACTACAACGCGGTTGCGAAAAGCCTAAACATACTAGTCACTGCCCTAGCGGACATGGGTGCCGAGATAGAGAAAGTCACCGTAGAATACACTGACCACACGGAGTCATCGCCAGACCTTTCACCACAACGCATGCAGCTCCGTGTAGGATATGCCAATGAAATACTTGGCTTACACCTAACAGAGCCAGAGACTATTAAATGTCTCAAAAGGTGCCGTTTGAACGCGAAGAAAGTTGGGAAAATGACTCTCGATGTCTTGATTCCTGCGTATCGCACAGACGTTTTGCACGAAATCGACTTGGTAGAGGAAGTCGCCATCGGCTATGGGTATTACCGTATGAAGCCAACATTACCAGTCGCAGTGACCGTTGGCGAAGAGCACGTAGTCGGAAAACTTGCAGAGACCGTGCGCCAAATACTCACGGGGCTCGGCTTCACTGAGGTCATGAATTTTACGCTCATCAACGAAGACACTCACTATGCCAAGATGCAGGAGAAGCTGGGAAAGGCTGCGAGGCTTGCGAACCCGGTTTCCATGGAGTACACAATTCTACGTGAAGAACTGCTGCCAGGGTTAATGCAGAATCTGATGGACAACCGCAGCGAGAGTTTTCCACAACGCTTATTCGAGGTTTCCGACGTGGTCAACGTGAACATGCCGATTGAGAACCGTTGCGAAAGGAGGTTACACTCTGCAGGCGTAGTGTCCTATGCGAATGCCAACTTTACCGAGATCAAGTCAGTGGTTGAAGCATTGCTGGGGAATGCGGGTTTGAAAAAATGGCAGATAAACGCGACTGAGCATTCAAGTTTCATCGAAGGTAGAGCCGCATGCATCATTGTAGGAAAGAGACAAGTCGGAGTGTTGGGCGAAGTTCATCCACAAGTCTTGAACAATTTTGAACTAGAAAACCCAGTTGCGGCTTTTGAGGTCAATCTGGAATCTCTACTTGCCATGAGGTGACGTATTTGGAAATTCCTAGATGCGAGAACTGTGGAAGAATTGCTCAGTACAAGTGTGCCATCGATGGGAAATATGTGTGCTGCGAGTGTGCAAGGTTCGTTCCTATCAGCAAGGGGCATCTGCGGAAGCAACCTAGGCCGGAAATCGTGATAAAAGTCTCAGAAAAGATGAGGCAAAACGCCAAAGAACGGACGATGTTTGAGGCATTGGAAGACATGACTGGTTGCCCTCCGCCAGAAGAGATAAATTTTGAAGAAGAATGGAAGCCTCGTCATGGCTACGTCTATGGGCATGAGGAATACAAAGTTATGACGATGGCAGTATACGCTGATGGCGAACATGCTGGCTACTTAGACTATCTTTTCACCATGGATCCAGACGAAGTGATGAGTATTCAATTTTGGGAAATGGCGATTCACCCAAAGTTCCAGAACGTCGGCGTGTTCTCGGCAATGATTAAAAAATTGAAGGAAATCGCTAACAAAAACAACGTTAAACGACTCTACGTCTCGCACGAAAATGACAACCTCCCTGCAATTGTCGCAGAGTATATGCTGGGCGGCAAAATCCTATACTTAAGAGAACTTTCAGAAGCAAAAGGAAGATTCGGAATTCCCAGAAGAAACGATTTGGTCTTCGTGTTCGAATTAAGAAAGTGAGAGTTTTGGGAAAAGTTAATTTCTTTCAGCTCCTCACTCTTTTTGTCGATGATAAGCACTGCTGCTTTGAGTAATCCCGCCGATTACCTTGCTGTAAGGACTCATGTATACGGACTCCCGCTAGAATGGATGCAAATCCCTCTATGATGTGGGGGTTTACCCAGACATGAGACACGACGGGCGTGGGCGCGTCTAATGTTCCCACTTCGAGAGAGCTCAACGGAGAAAAGCGCATTGCTTACTCGGTGAGGTTGAGTGTTAGTTAGGTGGGACACAAAACGCCCACGATAAAGCAAGTCTTAGTTTAGCAACGTTTTTGGGTCGCGACTGCGATGTTCTAAGTGAAGGACTCTGCGATGATTATTGGCTTTGTGCTTGCACCGGTACCTGTATACGCACCCACGCCTAGGCCACAGCAGGTTGTGTTGATATGTCCAAAATGCCAGTCTTACATTCCCATCGATTGCAAGTTTTGTCCCGAGTGTGGCGCAGATTTACGCTCTAAAAAACGCAAGCGCAAGTAACTTTTAAGTCGATGATGCGCAAATCATACTGGAAAAGGCGGCATACATTGGATGTAGAAGAGAAGTTAACGCTTGCTACACGTAATACACAAGAAGTAGTCACACGGGATGAGTTGCGGTCAATTCTGGAAACTGTCAGTAAACCCAAGGCTTATTGGGGTTTCGAGTCCAGCGGCTTAATGCATCTTGGCTTGGGGTTGGTCTGTGGTGGAAAGATAAAGGATATGGTAAATGCGGGCTTTCATTTCATCATCTTTCTCGCAGACTGGCACAGCTGGATTAACAACAAACTCGTCGGAAAAATGGAGAAAATTCACACGTGTGGGGAATACTTCAAGGAATGCTTCATAGCTTTGGGACTTCCGCCTCAGAAGGTAGAGTATCGTTGGACTTCTGACTTGGCCAAAGAAATCGATTACTGGGAAAAAGTGATTCGCATAGCTAAAACGGCCACGCTTCAAAGAATCTGGCGAGCGTTGCCTATAATGGGACGAGAAATGAACTTATCCGACATGGAAACCGCTTGGGTTTATTATCCATGCATGCAAGCAGCAGACATTTTCCAGATGAAACTCGACGTAGCCTGTGGAGGAATTGACCAGAGGAAGGCGCACATGCTTGCGAGAGACGCTGCAGAGAAGCTACACTGGAAGAAACCTGCATGTGTGCATGTGCCACTTCTTATGGGTTTGCAGGGACCGACGAAGTCGGATAAAGAGTTTGACGAGAACAAAGCGATAAATCTTGAGATTAGTTCGAAGATGTCAAAGAGCATTCCAGAACTATGCATCTTCGTGCACGACTCGCCAGACCAGATACGAACAAAGGTCAAAAACGCCTATTGCCCAGCGAAGCAGGTCGAAGCGAATCCAGCTCTAGAGCTTGCCAAACATACGGTTTTTACGAATCAGGATGACTTAACGATTGAGCGTCCAGCTAAGTATGGCGGTACTCAAGTCTTTCAAAACTTCGCTGAGCTTGAGAAGGCTTTCGGAGAAGGCAAGGTTCATCCGTTGGACTTGAAGAACGGCGTCGCCGAAGCGCTCGTGAACATTCTGGAACCAGTGCGAAAGCATTTTCAGAAGAAGCCAGAATTGCTGGAGAAAATGTCGCAGATAGAAGTTACAAGGTAAAGACACAGTTGTCAACCAGACTGCAAGAACGAATAGAAAAAGTTCAACTTCTCATAGAAAAACTCGCCACAGATGCTTCGAAAGGCTGCTTAATCATTGTTGAAGGACAAAAAGACTACCGAGCGCTTCAACGATTAGGGATAAACGGCAAAATACTGACAGCGAAGACTTCCAAAAAATCCTTCTTAGACTTGACAGCAGAAATAGAAAGACATCCTAGCCCTCAAGTAATTCTTCTCTTGGATTTTGACAGAAGAGGAAAAGAACTCACGAAGCGCCTAGTCCAACACTTGGAGACTACGAGAATAAAGACGAACAAAGACTACTGGACAGAGCTTCAAGTGCTCATCGGGCACGACGTAAAAGACATCGAAGGCATACCAACATACCTCACAACACTAAACCAAAAGCTCGCCTAACAAAACGACAGATTCCCTATTTACATTTGCATCATATCTTAGTCATATAACGAATCGATTCTTGAAGAACCACGGAGAGCTCACTTAGAAGTCTCAAGCGGAGGTTCTTTATCTGAGTCCTTGAAAACGTCTTTCAACTGACGCTTCATTACACGCGTGTCATGACTAAGACCAAAATAGTCAGCAAAAAACTCCGTAGTTCTAATAATGCTACTGCGCCTCACCCTTTCACGCACAATCAACCCCAGCTCTTCTAACTGCTTAACATGACCATACGCATGGCTCCCACGCACAGCAATCACGTGTACTTGGCTGATAGGCTGACGAAAAGCAATGTACGACAACGTTTTCAAAGGACCCGCTGAAAGCAAAGGACGAATCGCCAACTTCCGCACGTGAGGCGTGTACTCTGCCTTTAACTGAAGCACGAATCTTTCATCAGCCAACTCCAAAACCTCCAATGCCGTCTCCCGTGCTTTGTACTCTTCAGAAAGCAGCTTAGCTAGATTCTTGACCTTAGCCACAGAATGCTTATGAAGCACAGAACAAAGCGCTTTCAGATCCAAGGGTCGTCCAGCCACATACAGCGCAGCTTCTAGCAAAGCCAAATCGCGCTTCTGCTTATCTTCCTCACGCGCCGGCTCAGGCACCTGCTGTTCCATCTGCTCCAAAACCATTCACTCCTAAAGTTATGTAAATTTCACCCAACTCCAAATCCTGCCACAAACCCACCTTACTCCGCTGCGCAAGGAAGAGAAGAATAATGAACGTCCTAATCGCCTCCAAACGCTCCGCACCCTTCACCAGAACAGAAAAACTAATCG
>Ga0187771_10001707_pt1 | contig 14903 bp, 16 predicted proteins | sample 0116_SJ02_MP15_1_FD_133139 | JGI IMG/M metagenome (GOLD analysis project Ga0187771, IMG submission 133139) | Tropical peat soil microbial communities from peatlands in Department of Meta, Colombia - 0116_SJ02_MP15_10_MG | ecosystem: Environmental > Terrestrial > Soil > Wetlands > Peat | place...
TCCACCACCACGATTTCATCAGCCCAGAGCACGCTTTCAAGACAATCGCGTATCTTGGCTTCCTCATTATAAGTGAGGACGTAAACGGACAGTTTCTGCCTCTGCATCTATCCTCCAAGGAAAAGAAAAAGGGCCTCTTTTGTGAGGCCCATTTATTCCGGCGATATTCGGCCGCCTGTCAATCTATTCTGAAGCTCCTAAACTACGGGTCTTGGGGTAAGGCCGGCTTTCGACACGATCTCCGGCACTATTTCTTCCCAGCCCACCGCCATTATATGGATTCCGTGAACCTGAGGTATCTCCATAAGCTGCTCGACAATCTCGACGGCTATCTTCAATCCCTCTTCCTTGACGTCCTTGGTCTGCTGCAACCTGGTAATCACATCGTTGGTGACGGTAACTCCGGAAACGTAGTCTCTCATGTACTTGGCCATACCTAGCGATTTCGCCGGTATGACCCCGGCCAGAACATGCACCTTCTCGTCTAGGCCGTGCTCTCCTATCGACGTCATCCACTTCTTGAACTTGGCAACATCAAACACCGCCTGAGTCTGGATGAAATCGGCGCCGGCTTTAACCTTTCTCGCCAGCCTGTGAACACGGTACTCAAAAGGGTCTGCGAAGGGGTTTTCCACGGCTCCGATAAAGACAGGGAGTTCTCCCGTGATAGCCTCTCCATTGATGAATTTATGTTCATCCCGCATGTTCTTTAGTGTGTTGATGAGTTGAATCGAATCCAGGTCGTAGACCCCTTTGGCGGTCGGATGATTGCCAAAGGACTGATAATCCCCGGAGATGCAGAGAATATTTCCTATTCCCATGGCAACTGCTCCAAGGATGTCGCTTTGAATGGCGATGCGATTGCGGTCGCGCACAACCATCTGAAGCACCGGGTCCACTCCCACACGCTTGAGCAAGCAGCATGCTGCAAGGCTGCACATTCTCACTATGGCAGTTTGATTGTCAGTAATATTTACGGCGTCGGAGTAGTTCTTGATTTCCTCGCCCTTCTTCAACACTCCCGAGGTTCCCGCTCCCTTCGGGGGGCCCACCTCGGCAGTAACAGCGAATTTCTTGGCCTCCAGCACTTTCTCAAGATTTGTTCCCGCTTTCATGGCTGGACATCTCCTCTTTCTTCCATTGTCGGGTTTTGCTCTGTCCCTTGGGCAAAGTAAAAGTTAGACCCTGTGCAGTTTTGTTCAGCAATCCCAGGTCCGTTGTCCATAACCTCTATAACCGTCTTTCAACCCTCATCTGCGCACCGGCAGAGTTGGGGGACCGCCGGTAAGACTGACAGCCCAGTTCTTGGGCGGTATGATATCCGTCATACGGTCAAGTCTGCCGATTCTGGTGAGCTGGTCGATAATCTGCTGCCAGGCGCAGGGTAAATCGCGTGAGACCTCGCATTTGCCATCCACCGACCCGCCGCACGGACCATGCAGAATCGATTTGGCGCACCTGGCGATGGGGCAGATACCACCCGTATAATCCAGCATGCACTGACCGCACTCTTGGCAGCGCTCCCCATCCCGCCATTCGCCGTGACGACCGCCAAGTGAAACCGTATTGCATCCGGGGTGAACGGGCCTGTCCACTACCGCTGCGACGGCCTGGACGCCAATGCCGCAACAGAGCACCAACAAAGAGTCAGAGTCCACTATCTTTTTCTCGTGCGCCTGAAGGGTCAGTCTGGCGAGTTGCTCGTTGCAGACGAAGTCAATCATGGAGATTCCGGTAATGGATTTGCCCTCTCCTTCAAGCCTCTTTTGCATCTCCTTCGCCTGTTGTTCTCCGCCGGTTTGACACCCCTCCGCGCATCCCCTGCATCCAACAATGAATACCTTACCCTCGCCACCGAGGTACGAAAGGATCTCTTCCATGGGTTTCTGTTCGCTGATAAGCATATTCGTCCCTCATCTAGCCAGTTTCCTGGTCTGGAATAACCTCTTTCAAAACTATCCTGACGACATCATGGATGCGGCCCCGGAGTTCCTCCGAAAGCTCCGTCCCCCATGCTACCTCTTTTGGCTCAACTCCAATTATGACGGTCTTTTGGGGTTTGTTGCCGGTAACCTCGCTTAGCTTGAGGCTGTCCACCAGGCTGATCTGGTGAACCGAGGTCATCATGGAGCTTTCGAACTCAACATCTTCCGGGGTGAATCTGTAAATAGCCCCAGGCTCACCACCTCCGTAGACCGCATCTATGACTACAAGCTTCCCAACCGGCTCGTCCCCCTGCCAGCAATCGGGGACAGTTCCGGCTTCGATGATTTCCACCGGAAAGGTAATGGTCCGCCTGGCCAGTTCCCGAGCTACGTGCACTCCAATCCCTTCATCCTTGAGCAGCTCGTTGCCAACTCCCAGAACCACTACTCTGCCTGTGCACACTTTATCCACCCGATCTACCCTACGCGAAATTTCGCCAGGGTTCTTCCCTTAGGCGTCATAACGTGAATGGCGCACGCAAGGCAGGGGTCGTAGGACCTGACGATGCGCACCAGTTCGAAAGGATTAGCCTCATCCTTGACCTTGGTCCCGATAAGAGCCTGTTCCAGGGGCCCGGGCTGTCCCTGGTCATCCTTCGGGGACATATTCCATGTGCTGGGAACTACACACTGGTAGCGGCTGATCCGCTTGTTCTTTATTTCTATCCAATGGCCCAGGGCGCCGCGGGCGCCGTCAATAAGGCCCATCCCGCTTGACTCATCGGGAATTTCATAAGGGACATACACCGGTTCTCCCGGCTTGAGCTGAAGCAACCAGTCTCCCATCGAATCGGCCAGCACTTTTGCGCACAGAGCGCGCGCCAGGTGCCGTCCGAGAACGGAGAACAGTGCCTGGGGTTGGGCGCCAGCCTGAGACAGGGCGGAATCCACGAGCGCTTTGACGGCCGGCTGGCCGGAAACATAGCTGGCCAACACCCTGGCGAGGGGCCCAACCTCACAAACCTTGCCGTCGTATCTTGGCGCCTTGACCCAGGTGTAACCCTTGCCCCAATTCTCGGTAGGCACGGTCTTGCCTTCGGCTGGCTTTAGACCTGTGGTGGAATTCTCATACCAGGAATTGGCAACATACTCGGCGATCTTGCTCGCATCGACCGGCTGGAACTTCAAATCGCTCGAAACAATCCCCGATTTCATCAGCCGGTTTCTCGTAAGGTAGTCCGGGTTGGTTCCATCGAGGTCGTAGTTGCCATAGGAAAGAAAGTTAGCGCAGCCGCGCCCTATTTCGAAATAGTCCCCATAGGTTTTGGCGACGGCAAAGACGTCAGGTATATAGACGTTGTCGATGAAGTCCTTGATGTCGTTTAGCTTCCACAGGAAGGAGGCTATTTTGTCAACTGTGGGCGTTTCGGTGACCCCGCCCGGGACTACAGCCGGATTATGGGGCACTCTGCCTGAGAAAATAGCCATCATCTCCTGGCCCTTGCGCCGGACGTCGAGCGCCTGCACATAGTGGCCGACCAATACCTGGTCTACTGCAGCCGGGAAACGATAGTCCCCCTCCATACGGGGAACGAAAGGCCCAAGCTCTCCCCGCCCTATGAAGGCCTTCACGGAGTTCAAAACGGGGTCTGCACCGTCGTAAGCGGCTACCTTGGTAACATCCACATAGTCCAAAGCAGCCAGATGATAAAAATGAAGTACGTGATCGGACAGGTGAGCTGCGCCTAAAATCAGATTGCGGAGAATCCTGCCGTTATCCGGTATCTTGTCCGCTATGCCAAAAGCGCTGTCCAGGTTGAAGGTAGCGGCCATAGCGTGGCTGGTCGGACATACTCCGCAGATGCGTTGAGTAATCTGCTGGGCGTCACGCGGGTCTCGACCCTGGAGGATAAGCTCAATGCCCCGGAAAAGAGTGCCCGTGGTCTTGGCCTCCTTTACTATGCCGTTGTCAACCAAAGCCTCAACCTTGTAGTGTCCTTCGATACGAGTGATGGGGTCTAACAGAATCTGGCTCATTTATCCAAACCTCCTCTACCGGCTGGCGCCAATGTTGGGCAAACTGACGTCGGGGGCCTTCTCATAAATGGGTGAGACCAGGTCGGGGAAGCCGGGGCTGCAGCAGCCTATACACATTCCGCCACAGCCAACGCACCAGTTGGTTCCGCCGTTCCAAAGCCTATTGGGGCAGTCGGCATGAGTTACCGGCCCCTTACAACCCAACTCGTAAAGACATCCCTCATCGCTAAGTTTCTTGGCAAATTTTTTCTCATCATAATATGCCCGGCGCTGGCAATTTTCGTGGATGAGCTTGCCATAGAACGCCTTAAGGCGCCCGAACTCATCCAAATCTTCGGGCTTGGGCAAACCCGCCAGCAAAACCGTTGCCACGGTGCCCGTGAACCAATCCGGATGAGGTGGACAGCCCGGGACATTTATCAGGGGAGTTTTTATCCCGGCCGAACGGAAGAATTCCGATGCGCTTACGGATTGGGAAACGTTTGGGGCCGCTGCGGCAATCCCGCCGTAAGCTGCGCAGGTTCCCAGGGCAATTGCTGCAAGCGCGTCAGAAGCAAGCTCCTTCACTCTGTCAGTGATTGGAACGGGAGCGCCGTTCCGCTCGCCCAAGCTGCAGTACCTCCCATTTCCACGTGTGGGTATGCCCCCTTCCAACACCAGTACATACCCACCCTTCTGCTGCTTCCATGTACTTTCCATGGCGGTGATGACCTGCTCCCCGCAACCCGCCATTATCGTAGCCTGGTATCTCAGGCTGACATGTTTGCCGGGGAGCACCTCATCGACGAGCAAATTCTTGATGGTGGGGCTTACCGAGTTGAGGACTGAAACAGGGCATCCCGTACAGGTGGCCGCTTGGAGCCAAATGACTGGATATTCGACGGTCTTCGACATTACTGCTCTCCTTGTCTCGACTTCGGCAAAAGGTTGATAATACCAGGGGTCTATCTGTGGCTGCGCATCATACGCGAGCTTGGAAAAAAAGGCAATAGCCTAAAGTGAGGCTTGACATCAAATTTGTCCTTCTCTTAACCCATATCAGAAAAATTGGCAGTCAGCGGGTCCTGTTGCTTCCGATGTCAATTGAAGGGTTTTGTAAAGAAAGGAAACAGAGCGAAGAAAGTGATTTACTATTTCGCATTTTTATGAGCAAATTCCACCGATAAAATTTCTATTCCGGCGATCCCGCCAAGGGCGGGATGGTCCCGGACCCGATCCGGGGGCAGGAATCAAAAGGGATTTTAGAATGAAAAATCCGATTCGATTTATCGGGGCGGGTCCCGGCGACCCTGAGCTCATTACGGTCAAGGGCATGCGATTTCTTCAGGAGGCCGACCGCGTGGTGTATACAGGCTCGCTGGTTCCTAAAACGCTGCTCCAATATTGCAAAGACACTGTTAATGCCTATGACAGTTCGTCCATGACGCTTGAGCAGACACACGCTCTTCTCAGGAAGGGATACGAGGCCGGAGAACGGGTGGTTCGGCTTCATACCGGGGACCCTAGTCTGTACGGCGCCATTGATGAACAAATAGGACTCCTCGACCGTGACGGGATTGCTTATGAAGTGACGCCCGGAGTGTCCGCCGCGTTTGCTGCAGCTGCGGCAATGAACCAGGAACTCACCATTCCGGAGATTTCTCAAACCGTGATCCTGACCAGGCTTGGCGGAAGGACTCCAGTGCCCGAAGGGGAGAAACTGGCATCCCTGGCTTCGCACCGTGCCACCCTGGTCATTTACCTCAGCGTGCAGCGTATAGAAGAGGTTGTTGTCCAACTAAAGGCGCATTATCCGGCCGACACCCCGGCTGTAATTGCCTACCGGGTGAGCTGGCCGGAGCAGAAACTGATCTGGGGGACCCTTGAGAATATAGCCGAGAGGGTGCGGGCCGCCAAAGTCGAGCGCCAGGCCGTCATTTTCGTCGGTGATGTATTCAGGCAAAAGGGTCCGGCAGCCGAAAAGATCAAAAGGTCCAAGCTCTATGACGAAACCTTCGGTCATCGATTCAGGAACGCAAAAAACGGGTGATGGGGTGACGGCGATTTTCGCCCTCACGCGGAAGGGCGCTGAACTGGCCGCCAGGATAAGCGCCCAAATACCCGGTAGCATATGTCTTTGCAATTACCGGTGTGCTTTGCCTGGGATGACTCTTTTTGCCCATATTTCCGAGGTATTCCCATCAGCCTGGCACGAGTGTGACTCGATCGTTTGCATAATGGGTTGCGGTATTGCGGTGCGAATTGTTTCACCGCTGCTCGATAACAAGACTGTGGACCCGGCGGTCGTCGTCGTGGACCAGGACGGCCGGTTCGCCATAAGCCTAGTTTCGGGCCATATCGGCGGCGCCAACAGTTTAGCCAGAAAAGTCGCTTCGATCACCGGCGGCCAGGCGGTCATTACTACGGCTTCCGATTTACAGGACAAGCCTGCAATAGACCTTGTCGCAAAAAAGGCGGGCCTTCGGATTGAAAACATAGGAATACTGAGCGGAATCCAGGCCGCTATCCTCGATGAGGAACCTCTCTGGGTATTTGACCCCCATGGGTTTTTTATAAATCATCTCCCGCAGAACCATGGTTTACGGGTCATCAACTCAGAGGAAGATCCAGGCGATTTTCGGAAAAGCCTCGGGATATGGGTTTCAGAATTGGTTTCTCCCAGAGGTGTAAGATGCCTCAAGCTTCGGCCCGCCAACCTTGTGATCGGAATCGGCTGTAACAGGGAAACTGCTTCGGAAGAAATCGTCGAATTTATCGGCAAGACACTCGAGCAAAACAGGCTCTCACCTCTGTCGATAAAGAATTTCGCGAGCCTCGATATAAAGTCCGGCGAACGAGGAATCTTGGATGCGGCAGAGGAATTCCACAGGCCGATTCATTTTTGCAGCCGCCAACAGATAGAGGGCATTCTCGTTCCGAACCCCTCGGAAAGGGTTGCCCGGCATGTAGGAGCGAAAAGCGTATGCGAAGCAAGCGCCCTTTGGAGCGCAGGGACGCGGGAATTGCTCGTGCCCAAGAGAAAAACTGGAAACTGCACCCTAGCGATTGCCAGGGCAGGCTCTCCATAATCAGCCTTGGGCCGGGACATGGGTCTTATATGACGCGGCAAGCGCTCGATGCGCTCAAGTCGGCTGACATCATATTTGGGTATAAGACCTACCTGGATCTCATTCCCGACTTGCTTCAAAACAAGACAGTCTTCTCGAGCGGGATGCGAAAAGAGGTGGAACGTTGCCAGGGGGCTATAGAGCAGGCTTTGAGCGGCCGAAATGTCGCCCTTATTTCCAGCGGCGATGCCGGGATTTATGGCATGGCCGGCCTGGTTTTGGATATCTGTAGAGAGATGCAGGTAAATGTTGTGGAGTGGAATGAGGAACACCCGGGTGGGACACACGGTTTTTTCTTGAGAGTTATTCCGGGGATTGCTGCTTTCAATGCGGCGGCTTCTCTTTTAGGCGCGCCGCTTATGCACGATTTCGCCTCTGTCAGCCTTAGCGATCACCTGACTCCATGGGAGATCATCGAAAAAAGGCTCTGTGCGGCAGCAGAGGCGGATTTCGTTCTTGCCATATACAATCCTCGAAGCAGGAGCAGGCCGGATTCACTTGAAAAGGCACGCCAGGTTGTCCTCCGCTATCGTTGCGCTGAAACTCCGGCTGCAATCGTGCGGAGGGCAATGCGTCAAGGGCAGTGGAAGCGCCTGACCACAATCGGGCTTCTCCCGGTTGACCAGGTGGATATGCAATCCGTTGTGATCGTTGGAAACAGCCGGACCTATGTCTGGAACGGCTGGATGGTTACACCGAGGGGCTACCTGGACAAGTATTCGGTTCTTCGCTAAAGCCCGTCAGCGTTTTCTGCATTAAGGGCTTTGCTTACCTCAAAAAGGATTTCTTCAATCGAGGCCGGGCCAAGTCCGAGCTTCTTAACGCTGCTCGTCTCATTCAGGTCCAGGTCGGGTTTTCGTGTGGGACCCACTGAGAGTTTGTGGCAAATCGAGTTGGCCAGGCTTACGATTTGAGTGAGGTCCATGGCCGACCTGGCTTGGTCGGGATCGTGGTGGTTTGCGATGGCCTCTTCGATATCGTTGGAAAAACGCCATTTATCGGCAATCACTCCACCGACATCGGCATGTGTGAAACTGAGTCTACGCTTTTCGACTTCGAAGAAATGCGCGCCATCATTATAGACTTCCTCCATAATTTCGCGCATTACCGCAGGCACCCGCAAAAACAGCGCCGCCTTCCCAACATCGTGCATAAGTCCGGCAACGTAAGCCTCCTCACTGCGCCGGAAGCCGACGCGATCTCCAATTTTTCGGGCCGCAAGGCCGCATCCTACCGCATGTTCCCAGAGGAGCTTCTCCACAAGACCCACGTTCGAAAACAAACCTTTCAGGACTGCTGTCATTATTAGAGATTTGACCGAATCGAACCCCATGAACATAACGGCGTCCCGCAAAGTGGCGATAGACCGCGATGCCCCATAATAGGGGGAATTGGCCACCCTCAAGACCCGGGCTGCAAGCGCCTGGTCTTTTATAAGAAGCCGGTGAATTTGCTGCGGTGTGGAGTCCTCATCCGAGAGCCTGTCTAACACCTGGGCGGCAATATGGGGCATGGGCGGCAGATCTCCCGTCACCTCGGCGATCCTGACAGCTTTGGAGGTTTTAGGCCCTAAGGCACTAGTCGCTTCTCCGGCCGAAGCATGGTTAACTGTTCTCATTTCAGGCTTCATCCTTACTCCATCATTTTCGGAGTGTTCCATCCGTATCAGGCGGTAGTCTCACTATTAATTATTCGGCACGAAACGGCTTGAAGTTCAATGAAATCGCACTATCATCTTAAATTATGGTTCGCATTAAAGACTGTATCTGATCCCGAAGCATATGAAGTTAGAGCCCTCTTTATTATCGCCAGGGAATAATCCAAATATTCCAGAGCGATGGTGAAGGCGGGCAACAATATCCCAGTTAGGGAACCGAGGAATGCCTACGCTGAGTTCGCACATGACGTAATCAAGTAACCGCCTCGACCCTCCAGGTGTATATTCCTCAAATACCAAACGTTCAGTAACGTAAGAGAGGCCATTACCTATTGCGAAACTTGTCCTGACGTACTTATTCCATGGGAAATAGCACCACCGCAAATCCAAAGCTCCATCAAACTCAACCGGTTCTGAAGCCCAAAAAGGTCCGCTTCTATGTGAAATATACTTTCCTATCTCCCCTTCAATCTCCAACGATGCATACTTACGAAAATTGTAAAGCTCCCTTGAAATAGCCAGGCTGAAAAGGTCTACATTACGCCACTCTGGATGAGTGAAGTAAGACCCGAAGTCCAATAAGTTATTATTGATAAACTGACCTCCGTAAACAGTGACGGCCCATTTGTATTCCGGAGTCTCTTCTGCTGCCAGCGCGTGATTCAACGTTACACTCATAATGAGCGCTAACAAGAATAATGACCTCATAGCACATACACCCCTTAATCCCATGGGCATCCCCTTGTAAATAGAGGCTGGAAGACTAGTTCGCTTCAATCTTCGTTTTTGATTGCAGCCGCCTGTTCCGACTGGAGGGTAGCAGTTTCGCCGGTGGATTCAGCCCCAGCCCGGCTCATGCCAAGCTGCTCCTGCAGCACTTTTTTATCACGTTGTTCACGCTTGAGGAGGCGGCGAGTTTTGATATGAGGTTTTAACAAGAGTGCTAAACCGACAATAAATCCAATCAACGCCGAAAGCAAAATAACCATATACTGTTCGATAACTTGAGTATCGTGGTGCTCGTTGAAATAAAGATTGAGTTTGAAGCGTACGGGATGTCTCCAGATCTCCATGTTTTGATAGGTGAAAAGACCAATGAAGCAAAGTACGATCAGAGCAACGAGCAGCTTAAACAGCTTCATCAGCACTCTCCTTCCTGAAGTGGGGTAAAAGTTTGGAGTATGATTGCCGTATGTGTTCGGGAATACAGCGGATGTCTCCAAGGGCGGTCATGAAATTTGTGTCGCCCCGCCATCTGGGCACGATATGAAAGTGCAGGTGCTCCTCGTAGCCTGCCCCGGCTTCCCGCCCGAGATTCAAACCAATATTGAATCCATCCGGGTGCATTACCTTTTGCAGTGCGCGTATGGACCTCTTGACCAAATCCATGAGGTCCTTTTCCTCTTCTGGGGTTAATTCGTCCAGACTTGATATGTGGCGCCAGGGAGAAACAAGCAAGTGGCCGTTATTATAGGGAAACCTGTTCATCATCAGCATCACCCGGCCGCCCCTGTAAAGGATAAGGCGCTGCTCGTCGGATTGATCGTGATATTCGGGGCAAAAAATACAGCCGGGCAACTTCTTGCCTACAATATATTCAACGCGCCATGGCGCCCAGAGATTGCGCACCGACCGCTCCTAAATTTCTTAATCCCTCAGTCCTTCAATCCCTCAATTCCTAAATCCCTCAATTCCTAAATCCCGTGAATTTCTAATACGTCGGCTTTTATTTCATCCTGAATCGTCAATACGCCGATAGTTTTCAAGTGAGGTTCCCGCCCTCGCAACAGGGACCCCGGATTGAACCAGAGAACGCCGTTTTCCCTGATAATCAGTGGTTGATGCGTATGCCCGAAAAGAATGGCATCGACACCTGTGAACTCTTTGCTGAGCCTCTGGCGGATTCCAAAGGGGGAACCCCATCCGTGGATGATCCCCAAGTGGAAAGGGCCGGTTTTCACTACTTTTCGGGGCGGAAGCCGCTTCAGAATCGAATAATCATCCATATTCCCGGAAACAGCTTCAAGCGGATACCGCCCCATGTAATTCAACACCTCGTCGCTCACCCAGTCCCCCAAATGGATCACCATGTCGGCGCCGTCACAAAATTTGGAGCACAAGGTTTTGAATTCATCTGTGACTTTACCGAGGTGGGTGTCGGACATTACCACTATCTTCATCTCGCCAGACATGCCATCCTCATGAGGCGCCTGAGGCAGCGCACAAAACGTGCCCCGGCACGATCCGGAGGGCGCTCGCGGCTCCCCCCGAATTAAAGAAGCCACTATAGCAATGAACTCTCAAAAAACAAGTATTTTCAGTCTACTCGTACGGAGCCTTGGGCAAAAGGCGGTAAGAGCAGGCAATGGTTAACCACTAAATTCCTCAATCTCTTGACTCTGCAGTTCGATGCCTGCGGGCCAAGACAGCGGCCATCAATACTGCCACGATTCCTGTCAGGAATATTCCATCGAAGGTTCCCGCTCCTCCTATCGACATTATCGGGGCCTCCAATGCCTGTGCTTTGTCCAAATTGAGCAGGTCCGCACCAATGAGTGTTCCCAGAGTTCCGGAAATATAGGCAAGCGTGGGGGCGGAGTCGCGGGCAAATATCAGACTGGCGGCGGCGGCGAGCGGGGGAACGAAAAGAGGTTCGGCGATTCCAAGTCCTTTGACCGGATAAGCCACCATGTGCACCACAATAGTGACCAGAATTATTCCCGCCAAAGCCTTGCCATAGAATTTATTTTTCACCAGAAGATACAACGACAGGAGCATGGGGACTACGGCCCCGCCGATATTTACCGCAATTGTGGTCCCCTGTCGTTGCCTGACCATCGGAACGATATAGCGCATGCCGAAAAAATCGATGTGAGCGTCAGAAATAACTTGTCCGGTGGGGAATTGATAGACAGGTACGTTGAAGTAAGTGCCTATAAGGGAGACTAAAAGTAGCAGGAAGATACAGCGCCGGTTGATTCCCATCAGAGTGTAGGCGTAGCTAAAAACGCGCACCTCGATCAACAGAACCAGAAAGATCAAAAGAAAGATGAAAAAGAGCAAAGCAGCCAATGAAACCGGGAAATAGTGCACTTCGGACGCCTCCGTCCAAAAATTAATCATTCAGGCAAGAATTGCCCTCTCGAGTACAACGGAGATAGGCTTTGACGGCGATTCAAAACATGACAGGACTGAGAATTTCCTCGACAACCGGGACCAGTTCTTTTAACACATCCTCTCCACGCGGGTCCTCCACCATGGCCGCCAGGATGTAGCGGCGCCACTCTCCATCCCAGACCAGCATCGAGTCGGAGTGCCACACGCTCCATTCTCCCGACTTGCGGTATAACCTGTTCAGGGGGACCGTCTTTTCCATTACGCTGACGAACTTGTCGTTAACACCGGGGGTCGAAAAGATCTCCAGCATCTGACGCGAGCGTTCAGGGCTGATCATCCTTCCGGTCGCCAACCTGTAGTAAAACCGGCAGACCTGTGTAACAGTTGCTGCGTGCGCCAACCCTTTGATCGGTTCGGGTATGCGCTCTCCACCTCCGCCATAGCGCGCCCCCACCCAGATTCCTCCACCATTTTGCGGATCATAGAATCGGTAGCGCGGGTCCAGGATGACTGCTTGAATCTTTTGCAGGCCGATGAGGTCGATCATATGCGATGCCGCCTCATTGCTGGACAGCCGTATCATATCAATCAGGTCCTGGTAAACCTCGGGGGTCTCGGTGAGGACGCCGTCTTCGAAAGCCTCAAAAGCGGCAAGACAGACAGCGATTTTGGGCAAACTGGCGCCATACATCATCGTATCTCCGTTCACCCTGGCAAAGCGCACGGCATCAGGGTCCGAAAGGTCAACAACCCCTACCGCCATTTTCTCCTCTTCAATCAGGCGGCGCCAAAATTCATTCCGCTTCAGACTACTGTCCAGTTCTACCTGGAAACCCTTGTCCCATTGCCGTTCAAGTGGACGCCATTCACCGCTCGATCTGTGCAAAGGAAGCTCGGGCAAAGCTGCACAAACGCTGATGCGGAAGGAAAATTGCCAAATCAGCACGGCAATCAAAACTGCAATGGAAATTTTCATGTCGTGTCTTTCCCGGTTTAAAGGGCAGCGTGCCGGACTTGACGCGGGCAGCAGCCGTTATTTCCTGGTAGCCAGCAGCAAGTTGGCCGTGCCAGCCTTGTAATGATAGCCTATTCCAAACGGCAGTGGGCCGATGTTGCTGCCGGTTGCATATACCTTCGCAAGGTCGGCTTGGCGGCCATATTTGAACATAGATATGGGCTCCTTGTAGACGCCGTAAAATTGCAAACTCCAGACGGAGGGGTCAAAATACTTGAACGGAATTCCGGAATCTTCCTGCAGAATATAGCGGCTTTGATCGAGAACGAACTGTCTTGCGATCGAAAGTTGTGGATCGAACATGACATAAGATGCCGATTTCATGAAGGTAATAAACGGACCGAAGCTTTTCAAGAAAGAGGCGAAATGACCGTTCTTTTCAAACTTGGAATTAATGAGATTGAGCCGGAAGTAGTAAAGGGTTTGAGGCCGGTTTCCCGGTGAGTCTGCGCTTTCAAATACAATCCGCACGCCCGGAACGATGCCTGCCAATCGTTCTTTGTCCTTGTTCGGCGCAGGGACTCTCTGAATAGTCCCGTCCGGCTCCATGAACCAATACTCAACTTCGAGAATATGGGCCCTCTGCCTGGCCAGGAAAAACAGAAAGATAGGGAGAACTCCGTTGAGTTCTTTGCTCTGCATTGCCGCCTGCATGTGAGCGCTGATGAAATAGTCGACGCTGAGAAGGTCGTGCAGCGACTTCTGGAGGTCCGCAAAGAAAGAATCGAAGTCTTTCTGGCTCATGGCCTGAAAATCAGGGACCTTGCCGATGGGTTCCAATGCCGCCAGGATATAGGTCGCAGCATTGGGGAAAAGAATGTAGGGGTTGATAAGATCGGGGCCGCTGAATGGGTAAAATACGGAGGCTCCTTCAGAGATTGGGGCGGCAAGCTCTTTGGCGGCCCAATCTCTCATTGGCGCCAATTGTTTCTTCTCGTATTTGTCCCAGTTCCTGTCGAAGGACTTAGCAAATTCAGACCAGCCCGGCCTGTTTTCAAAAGTCGCAAGGGTGCTCTGCGGAGCGCGAATGCCCGCAATGATCTCTGCGTATTGGGCATAAGAAGCCTTGTGCCCCGGCGATTCCCCGGCCCAGAGTTTGTCTGCATCGGTCTGAGGCCCGGACCGGCAAAGGGCGTATGGGGATAAAAGAGATCCCGAAAAAATAATAAGAACCAAGCCTTGCCAAAAGAAATTTTTCTTAAAGATTCTCATTTGCAAACTCCCTCTAAGAGGTGATATTGGCGGGTCTTGACAGCACACGATACAACAGCAGCGCCGACCCCACGGTCACAAGCCCGACAGCAGAAGGAAAGGGCCTTTCAATCAGCAGGTAGCAGAGCATCCAGCCGTTCACCAGCAGGTAGAGTGCAGGCGTTACGGGATAGCCCCACATTTTAAAGGGCCTTTTTAGGCCTGGCTTTTTCACACGCAGGACAAATATGCCCAGCACAGTCATGAAGGTGAACAGGGTCAGGGTAAATCCCACGTATGTCAATATGGCGTTGAAAGCCGACGCGGCTGTCAGAAGCAGGGCAACTGACGACTGGAAAACGACGGCATAGATGGGTGAGCCTCTTTTATTCTTTTTGGCAAACAGTCTCAAGGCGCCGATATCCTCCCCCATTGCCTGAGTTACTCGCGGCCCCGCCATGATCATTGAACTGAGGTTGGAAACAAGAGCCAGGCAGATCAACAGGGTAACGATCCTTGCGCCGATCCCCCCAAAGACGGCCTCAGCGGACAGGTATGCCACATCGATCCTTCCTGTAAGCTCCCGGACCGGCACGGTGTATAGAAAGACGAAGTTGAGCAGAACATAGCATACCGAAACGACAAGGGTCCCCAAAAAAAGAGAGATTGGAATGTTTCTCTCAGGTTTTGGCACCTCACCTGCGACGTAAGCCGATGCGTTCCAGCCGGAGTAGGCATAGGATACATACACGAGCCCTACGGCAAACGCCGGGCTCAAGATAGTACCAACCTCGTTTCCCGGCCAGAGCACAATGTGTTGCGGGTGTGCGGTGAATAGACCCGCAGCCGCAAAA
>Ga0187771_10001708_pt1 | contig 14902 bp, 14 predicted proteins | sample 0116_SJ02_MP15_1_FD_133139 | JGI IMG/M metagenome (GOLD analysis project Ga0187771, IMG submission 133139) | Tropical peat soil microbial communities from peatlands in Department of Meta, Colombia - 0116_SJ02_MP15_10_MG | ecosystem: Environmental > Terrestrial > Soil > Wetlands > Peat | place...
GGCGTGATTTCGCTGTGCGCTTTGGCAGTCTTCTGGTATTTCGCCGAATCGCCGATGATCTCCGGCGACGCCAGCGCCTGCGTCAGCTCATCGTAGCGGGCTTCGATTTGGTCTAAGCGTTCAAACATAAGACTTTGCTCGTTGGCAACGAAGACGTGACCGTCTCCAGTTGTCATTCTATTTGTATTAAGTGAGGAGGAGGAAAGGATTTCGCGGCGTAGCCGCTAAGCAATTACCAGCTCGCCGCCGCGCTCCTTTTCCAGCGTCATGGCGTGGTCGAGCGCGATGATTGCGCACTCGGCTTCTTCGTCTGACGGAGGTCGCGTGGTGATCCGCTGTAGCCAGAGTCCCGGTGCAGTCATGATGGCAAACAACGATCCGCGGTGCTTGGCGGCGAAACGGATGATCTCATACGACACGCCGACAATCAGGGGCAGCAGGGCGATGCGGATGGCGAAGCGCGCCCAGAAAGTCGTCAGCGGGAACAGCATGTAGATCAAAATCGAGATCAACATCACGGTCATCAGGAAGCTGGTGCCGCAGCGCGGATGGAACGTCGGATATTTTTGCACCGATGCAATGTTCAGCGGATCGCCATTTTCGAAGGCGAAGACAGTTTTGTGCTCGGCTCCGTGGTATTCGTACACGCGCCGAATATCTTTCAGCAACGAGGTGGCCCAGATAAATAGCAGGAACAACGCCAGCCTGATGATGCCATCCACCAGATTAAAGACGATCTGCTCACCGAATACCGGGTTTACTCGCCTCAGTTCCGTGGTAGCCAGAAGGGGCAGGAACTTATACATGAAAATGAAAAAGCCGATTGAGAAGACGATGTTGATGGCCGCGATCCATCCGTTGATTTCCAGCTTCTTCTTTTGTGGCGCGGGTTCGGGCTGCAGCTCGTCCAAGGCCACATTGGCAGAAAATTTCAGAGCACGAAATCCCAACGTCAACGCGTGGCCTAAAGTCACCACGCCGCGAATCACCGGCCAGCCCATCCATTTATGCTTTTCCGACAGACGTTCCAGCGGTTCGCTGTGAACAGAAACCTCGCCCGATGGCTTGCGGCAGGCGATCGCCCAGGCATGCGGCGAACGCATCATGACGCCTTCGAGCACAGCCTGCCCGCCGACCAGCGTTTCCTCGCCGCCTTCCAGAGCAGGCAGAAGCTGGACCGCCACCATGAAACGCCGCCATGTTCGCAAAAACCGCATGTTGATTGGATGACTCTTAACCCACAGAAGAACCATCATTAGGGTATCACACGCGGCCGCCGCCCCTGCACATGGGTAAGATGCCATAATTCTGATGCCTGCGCAGGATTTGCCCGATGCGACAATTTGCCGAACAATGCGAACGGATTGCGGCTACGACCAAGAAGCTGGAAAAGACCGCCATCGTGGCGGATTACTTGAAGTCGGTGCCAGTGGGTGAAGCCGCGGTCGCCGCCGTATTTCTTTCAGGCAGGCCGTTTGCCGCCTGGGAGGAAGCGACGCTGCAGGTCGGTGGGACGATGCTTTGGCGTTTGGTGGGAGAACTCTCCGCGCGAAACGACGAGCAGTTGTCCTCCGCCTATCGTCGGCTTGGGGATCTCGGCGCTGTGGCAGGCGACGTATTGCCAGAGAGTTCGGCGCAGCACGATCTAACGCTGGGCGAGGTGCAAAACTACTTTCGACAGATCGCCGCGGCTCGTGGGCCCGCGGTCAAAGCCGCACTGGTTCGCGATCTGCTTCTTCAGCTTGCGCCGCTTGAGGCCAAGTACGTCATCAAGATCATGACCGGAGATCTGCGAATCGGACTGAAGGAAAGCCTGGTGGAAGAAGCGATCGCCAAAGCCTATGGCGGCACGCTCGACGAAGTACAACGGGCAAACATGCTGCTGGGCGATATCGGCGAAACGCTGCGCTTCGCTGCTCAAGGCAGATTGGCCGAAACTCGCATGCGGCTCTTCCATCCGCTCGGCTTCATGCTGGCATCTCCAGCGGCCAATGCTGAAGAGGCGCTCAGCTACTTCGAAAACGCCCTGGTAGAGGACAAATACGATGGCATCCGCGCACAGGCGCACTGTTCGGGCGATGAGGTGCGGATTTTCTCTCGCACCCGCGATGAGATCACCGAATCGTTTCCGGAGTTGGCGGACGCACTTGCCGGTTTGCCCAAAGACGCAATTCTTGATGGAGAGATCGTCGCCTGGAGTCAGCCCGACGCAGGCGAAGGTACATCTGGGCGGGCGCTGCCATTCAGCACGTTGCAACAGCGGTTGGGACGCAAGAAAGTTAGTGGCAAAATGATGCAGCAGGTTCCGGTGGCGTACCTCGTGTTCGACATCCTATATGCAGGCGGTGATTTGCTGATTGACCTCCCGCTGAGCAAGCGCGCGAAGATGCTGGATGATCTGCTCGCCGCGCCTCGGGCACCCGTTCAAGCACGATCGTCCAATCCTCAGGCCAAGTTGCTGCTGGAATTGCCTGCAGAACAGGCGACAACTCATGTAATTCGCGCGCCCGTCTTCCGAACTGCATCGCCAGAGGATCTCGACCGTCTGTTCGACGCTGCCCAAGAGCGCGGCAACGAAGGCTTAATGATCAAAGATCCGGAGTCGCCGTACACACCTGGCCGGCGCGGGAAGTCGTGGCTGAAGCTCAAGCGTGAACTGGCTACGCTCGATGTCGTCGTCACCGCTGTGGAGTATGGGCACGGGAAACGCATCGGCGTGTTGAGCGACTACACGTTTGCTGTGTGGGATGGGGAGAAATTGGTGAACATCGGTAAAGCTTACTCCGGCCTGACCGACGCTGAGATCGCCGAAATGACGGAGTGGTTTCTACAGCACGCCGTCGAAGATCAGGGATTTCGTCTGATCGTTGAGCCCGAGATCGTGCTGGAAGTTGCATTCAACAACATGATGCGCTCCGAGCGGCATGAAAGCGGCTATGCCCTGCGTTTCCCGCGGATCGTGAGATTGAGATCAGACAAGCTGGCTGCAGATGCGGATACGATTGACACCGTGAGAGAAATTTTCGAGCGACAACATTAGCGCCTGCGTCAGCGTGACGGTAACGCTGCGTTCGATATGAACCGCTCCGGGAAGGGCCGGATATTCGGCGTGAAATGAAAGGGGCTGAGATTTTCACTCGCCTAGTCGTCTGCGCTGGCAGTAGGTTGCGCGATGTTCGCGGGCGCGAGTGGCCGCGACACACTAACCTCCTGATCTTTGTACTGGAGCTGGTAGAGTTTGTAGTAAATTCCGCGCTGCGCCAGCAGTTCCTGGTGGGTACCCATCTCGCGAACTTGTCCTTTGTGCATCACGATGATTTTGTCGGCGCGCTGCACGGTGGAAAGCCGGTGGGCGATGATCACCGAGGTGCGGCCCTCGACCATGCGGCTGAGAGCGTCTCGAACTCGAAACTCGGTCTCGGTGTCCACGCTGGATGTAGCTTCGTCGAGAATAAGAATTTTGGGATCGTGGGCGAGGGCGCGGGCAAACGAGATGAGCTGCTTCTGTCCGGTGGAGAGCGTGGTGCCGCGCTCGCGGACTTCCTCCTTGAAACCGCCGGGCAAGCTGCGGATAAAGTCAGCCAGGTTCACGTCTTCGGCAGCTTTTTCCACGTCTTCGTCTTCAATCCAGCTCGTGCCCAGGCGAATGTTGCTGTCGACCGTGCCGGTGAACAGGAACGGATCCTGGAGCACGACGCCGAAGCGGCCACGCAGCGCGTCCAAGTCCATCTCTTTGACATCGACGCCGTCGATCTTGACCGCGCCTTTCTGCACATCGTAGAAGCGCAAGAGCAGAGAGATGATGGTGGTCTTGCCGGCGCCAGTGTGACCGACGATGGCGACGGTTTCGCCGGGCTCGATGGTGAAGCTGACGTCGCGGAGCACCCAATCGGGCTTGGAGTAATCGCTTGCGGGCACATTACGGTATGCAAACCACACTTGGTCGAACTCGATGCGGCCGGGGCCATGGGGCTCTTTGGTAACGGCTGGCGAAGTGATCTCCACTGGCGAATCGAGCAGTTTGAACACGCGCTCACTGGACGCCATGGCAGATTGCAGAATGTTGTACTTCTCGCTGAAATCCTGGATGGGACGGAAGAAACGCTGGGCATATTGAATGAACGCCGCCAGCGTACCAATCGTGGTCAGCTTCGGAACCCATTGGATGAGAAGCCGTCCGTGGGAAAAGCCAAGCGACGCCGTCATCGCAACAAAGCGACTCATCACCTGATTTCCGCCAAACCAAACCACGCAGGCAATCGCAGTAGCCGACAGAACCTCAACGATCGGGTAATACACGGCGTGTGCCATGATCGCGTCTTTGAACGCATCCATGTGGACCGCGTTCACTTCCGAAAAACTGTCATAGGCGCGCTGCTCGCGATTGAACAGTTGCAGCACCATCATCCCGCTGACGTGCTCCTGCAGGTACGCATTGATGCGGGCAATGGCGACGCGAATCCGCCGGTAAGAGTCGCGCACTTTGTCGCGGAAGATCTTAGTGGCGACGGCGATGACAGGCAGCACCGCAAACGTGATGAGCGCCAGCTTGGCGCTCATGGACAGCATGATGAGGACAATGCCGGCGAGCACGAAGACGTCTTCGAAAATCGAGACCACGCCCGCGGTGAACATGTCGTTGATCGCGTCCACGTCGCTGGTAACGCGAGTGACCAGACGGCCGACAGGGTTCTTGTCGTAGAAGCCGATGTGGATGCGCTGCAGATGACGGAAAATTTGCGCGCGCAGGTCGAACATGACCATCTGGCCGGTCCACTGCATGAAGTAGGTTTGCAGGTATTCGCACAGAAATACAAAGACTAGCAGGCCGACATACAAAGCAGCCACTTGCGCAATGCCGACCAGTGGCCGACTGCTGAGGAACCCGTCGAGCAGGGTATGGCCCGGAACTGGCGCGAGATAGCGGTCGATGACCACCTTGGTCAGATACGGGCCGGAAACATCGGCGAAAACCTTGAGCAGAATGGAGGCGAGAGCGATGCCGGTCTGGCGGCGATAAGGCCGCAGATAGGTGAGCAGCCGCTTCATCAGGCGGCTGTCGTAAGCTTTGCCGAGAACTTCTTCTTCGTGGTGGGAGGCCATGGTGGCTGCGTTCACCGCTACGTCAAGGATAACGTAAGAATCGACGATCAGGATGGGCGAAGTGACGAAAGCCCGGCAACACCCGGGCGGAGCGGCGACCCGTTGCCCGCAGCGTGGGATAATCGCTGCATGGCGCTGGGCCTATACATTTCTGTGCCGTTCTGCCGTACCAAGTGCAGCTACTGCAACTTCGCGTCCGATGTGTTTTCAAAGGCGGTGTTCCAGCGGTATGTGGAGCGGGTCTGCGCGGACATCGAAAGCGGCGCCTCCACCGTCGAAGCCATGGGCGGGCGCTTTGAGCGCCAGGCTGACTCGATTTACCTCGGCGGCGGGACCCCCACGGTGCTGGATGGCCCGCAGTTGGAACGCCTGTTTGCCGCGGTCTGGCAAACCTTCGAAGTGAGGCCGGGCGCGGAGATCACGGTAGAATGCGCCCCTGGGACACTGACCGATCCGCTGATCGAGACCCTGAGGCGATGCGGAGTGAATCGGGTCAGCCTGGGGATCCAGTCATTTGTCGATCAGGAAGTTGCATCGGTGGGGCGATTGCACAAACGCGCCACGGTGCTGGAGGACATGGCGCGGCTGCGAATAGCGGGAATTGGCAACATCAATGTTGACCTGATCGCTGGGTTGCCGCACCAGACGCCGGAAAGCTGGGACTTCTCTCTGCGGGAAACGATTGCGAGCGGCGCGCCACACGTCAGCGTGTATATGCTCGAAGTGGACGAAGACTCCCGGCTGGGCAGGGAGCTGATCGCGGGAGGAACAAGATACCACGCGCATTTTGTCCCCGAGGAAGAAGTCACAGCAGATTTGTATGAAATGGCCTGTGAAAAACTGAACGCCGCCGGAATCAACCAATACGAGATTTCCAACTTCGCTCGCGAAGGTTGCGAGTCGCGCCACAATTTGAAGTATTGGACCCGGCAGCCGTATCTCGGCTTTGGAGTGGATGCGCACTCGATGTTGCGGGCGGTCGACGAGGACGCGGTGCGGTTCTCAACCTCAGATTCACTGGAAGAGTACATGGCGGGAGTGCCGCTGAAGCGGATTGCCGTGGATCGTCAAGCCGCGCTGGAAGAGACATTTTTCCTAGGACTGAGGCTGAATCGTGGCGTCGATCTCCAAGTAGTGTCGAGAGATTTTGGCGGAGATGTGGCTGCCCAGTTTTCCGAAACGATTTGGGACCTTGTCTCAGCGGGGCTGCTCGAACGCCAGGAGAGTGTAATCCGCCTGACGTCGCGCGGCCGGTTACTGTCGAACGAAGTGTTTGAGCGTTTTCTAGGAAAAGCTGAGCAGATAAAGACGAGTTCTCTGGGATGAACCAATTCGGGGGGAACAGCCAGACAGGTTGTATAATCCGTGCCATTGACTTTTGATCGCGTGGGGTGATCTATGGGTCTCTATTCGCATTACGACGGTGCGCACAACCATCCCGTTAATCGTGCGTTGCACATGATTGCCATTCCGGTCGGGTTCTCTTCGATCATCGTGGTCTGGTTCCATTGGATCATCGGACTGTTGCTGATTCCGGCGGCATTCGCATTGGCATGGCTGGGGCACCTGATTGAAGGGAACAAGCCCGCATTTCTCAGCAATCCTGCGCACGTTTTTGTAGCGCCCGTATGGATGGTGCGGAAAATCCTTCGCATGGGCGAGAAAACGTTAGCCTGACCGGCGCTGAGCGGTTTCCGCTTTCCTCGGCCTCTGCTTTACACTGACTCGTTGAGCCCCGACCTCCAACTCTGGCTGGATCGCTTGCGCAACGGCGATTCGCGCGCCCTAGCGCGGGCCATCTCCACCGTAGAGAACCGAGCGCCGGGATGGTCCGACCTGCTGAAAGCTCTCTTCCCGCACACCGGCCACGCACGGATTCTCGGCCTCACTGGCGCGCCTGGCGCGGGCAAGAGTACGCTGGTCGATCAACTCGCCAAGGTTTACCGCAAGCAGAATCAGACGGTCGGCATCATCGCAGTCGATCCCACCAGCCCCTACAGCGGCGGAGCAATTCTGGGCGACCGCATCCGCATGCAGGATCATTTCTCCGATCCGGGAATTTATATTCGCAGCATGGCCACGCGCGGCTCGCTGGGCGGGTTGGCTCGCGCCACGGCTGACGTCACCACCGTGCTCGACGCGTCGGGCTGCGACCTGATCATGATCGAGACCGTCGGCGTGGGGCAGGACGAAGTGGACATTGTGCGGCTGGCGGACATCACCGTTGTGATTCTGGTGCCGGGGATGGGCGACGATGTGCAGAGCATCAAGGCTGGCATCATGGAGATTGCTGACATTTTTGTGATCAACAAGAGCGACCGCGAAGGCGCTGAGCGGGTGGAGCGGGAAATTCGCGCGCTGCAATCCCTGGCGGTACGCAACGACCGGTGGGTGCCTCCGATTGTGAAAACGGTGGCCAGCGAAGGGCAAGGGATTGCAGAGTTGGCGACCACGATTGCAGAGTATGAGGCTTATCTGCAAAAAGAGAACCTGACGCTGCAGCGCAACATTCAAAACTGGCGGGAGCGGCTAGTCGAAATGCTGCGCGACGCACTGCTGGACAAGGCGCGCGAGCAGTTGGGCTCTCGCGACATGCAGCAGCTTGCGGCGCAGGTAGCCGAGCACAAGCGGGATCCGTATTCCCTGGTAGAGGAGATTGTCGGAAGGGTGGAAAGGATTACGTAGGCCCGGACGCTCTCCTTCGACTCCCCTCAGGACCCGGGCGGGCGAGCGCAAGCTCGCCAAGTTTGCTCAGCTTCCGCCGCACGGGCGGGGACGCCCGCGCCTACATCGGGGGAAGACATATGTTCACGATTGATCATCTCGGCATTGCGGTCAAGTCACTGGCGGCCGCGAAGAGCATCTACGAGAAGCTGGGCATGACCGTCTCCGCCGAGGAGACAGTCGAAGCCGAACAAGTTCGCCTGGTGATGGTGCCGGTGGGCGAGAGTCGCTTGGAACTGCTGGAGCCGACGTCAGAGACCTCAACCATCGCCAAGTTCATCGCCAAACGGGGCGAGGGGCTGCATCATGTGTCGCTGCGAGTGCCGAATTTGGCAGCGGCGGTCGAAAAGTTGAAGAAAGACGGCGTGCGGTTGGTCTCGGAAGAGATTAAGGTCGGAGCTGGCGGGCATCGCTATGTGTTTGTGCATCCCGCGAGCACAGGAGGCGTGCTGCTGGAGCTGGTGGAAGCCAAGCGTTAGACTAGGCAAACATGCGGCGACAGCCGCCCTCGGCTGTCGGGCGGAGCGACGCTTCGCATTTTCTGAAAGGCTTTCAAACACGATTCTAGGAACTTCCGCCATGCTTCTTCTTGCAGTGGACACTTCCGGCAAGCACGGCAGCATCGCGCTGGCGCGGTGCGGGCCGGACGATGCCTGCAACATCATCGACGTAATTCCGCTTGCTGGAGGTACGTTCTCCGCTCAACTCGTGCCGCAGATCGCAGAATTGCTGAGGAGGTACGGATTCGCCAGGCATGACCTGGGCGGGTTCGCGGCAGCGTCCGGGCCGGGGTCGTTCACTGGGCTACGGGTGGGCTTGGCGGCCATCAAGGCTTTGGCCGAAGCGATGGAAAAGCCGATTGCCGCCATCTCTCTGCTGGAGGCGCTGGCAGTTGCAGACGCTAGACAAGGTAAAGTTTATGCTGCGCTCGATGCTGGTCGTGGGGAAATTTATGTGGGAGAGTACGATCATGGGAAGACAACGGTGTTTGGTGAAAAGCTGCTGACGCGAGAGGAGTTTTTCAAGTTGTGTCGCGGCAAATTCGTCGTCACTCCCGACCTGCCAATCGCCGAAGCCGTGCAGCAAGCTGGAGCTGATGCGAAAGTGGTTGAGCGTCCGCGGAGCGATGCGGTGGCTCGCCTCGGTTGGAAGAGGCTCCAAGCCGGGCAAACAATTGCGCCGGAGGACCTGGAAGCCAACTACATCCGGCGCTCCGACGCGGAGATATTTTCAAAGGCCGGCTCTTAAGTTGGCTTTTGGCGCTTCGCCTGTGAATCCTGATCTGACTTTGCCAATACGACCTGCCACTGCCGCCGACATTCCTGCCATTCTGGCGCTGGAGCAAGCGTCTGCGACGGCAGCGCACTATTCCAAAGAGAAGTACAGTGAAATTGTTGATCAGGGGTTGAAATTTTCCCCTGCGAAGGGTCCTCAGCCGGGCTGCAGAATAAAAGGCCAAAGCCATCTGGCCTTGGTCATGGAAGAAGATTTGCAGGTGAAGGGGTTTCTGATCGGCCGCTGTCTGGACGCAGAGTGGGAGATCGAAAACATCGTGGTCACCGAGGAAGCCCGTAAGCAAGGATTCGGGGCGGCCCTGGTGGGCGAGTTTCTCAAAATAGCGCGTCAGCAAGGTGGTCGCGAGGCGTACCTCGAAGTGCGGCAGTCGAACGCAGCCGCTCGACGGCTCTACGAAAAGTGTCAGTTTATCGAGACGGGTCGTCGTAAGAAGTACTATAGCGACCCGGAAGATGACGCCGTTCTGTACGCGCTGCGGCTCAAGTAGTGTAGAAGGGCTCGGCCGGCTGTCCGTAAGTCTGTGGAAAGAAGCCGGATAACAACGGCAATTTTCGGCATTGAAGCCGTTCCCAGCGGTGTGGTACTTTTTGGGTGTGGCAATCCCGGTTAGGAGGTCTGCTGGATGCTGATTTCTAGGGACCAGCTGATAGAGAACCATGAGGAATTCCGCAAATTGGTTCTAGAACATAGCCAGTACGAAAGACGCCTTGATTTACTAACCCAAAAACGCTATCTGACTGACGACGAAAAACTGGAAGAAGTCCGGCTAAAGAAGCTGAAACTGCGCCTCAAGGACCAGATGGAACACATCGAGCGGCAGTTCCGGCAGCAGAATCAGGTAGCGTAATCGACCGCGAACCCGTAGGCGGGTACAGCCCGAAGGGCTTCCTACGTTTTCTAGAAGGGCGCGTGTAAGCGCCTTTTTTCGTTAGTGTTAAGGGTTGACCTTTCCCGGTGTGCGCCGCTGGGGCAGCCCGCAGTCAAGCCCTGGCAGGCACACTAGACCAGGACAACACCCAACCCCCTTCCAATTTCCTATTGGCCGACCCAGTCATCGAGAGCTATACTCCGATCGGAGCGGGATGTTCCCTCTTTCAGTCCGCCCTGCGTTCCCGGTTTCTCAGGAGGCATTTCATGCCGAGCAAGAACACCCGTATTTTCCTAGCGGCAATTTTGACCATGGTTTCAGGATTTCTGTCTACGCCAACTCTTGTCTACGCTGGTAGCAAAGAGAGGGTTCTGCACAGTTTCAACGATAAGGGCGGCGCTTACCCTTATGCTCCTCTAACGTTCGATGCGGCGGGAAACCTGTATGGCACAACCTCGGACGGTGGCGCTTACGGTGAGGGCTGCGGCTATGGCTACGGCTGCGGCACCGCCTTCGAGCTGATACCCGGGACGAACGGTAAATGGACGGAGAAGGTGCTGCACAGCTTTGGCCGTGGAAAGGACGGGCTTGATCCTGTCTCGGGGCTGATCCGGGATGGGACGGGGAATCTGTACGGTACCACCACTCATGGAGGCGCTTACAACTCGGGTTGCAGCGGCATAGGCTGCGGCGTTGTCTTTGAGCTAACGCCTAGTATCGACGGCCGCTGGACGGAAAAGGTACTGCACAGCTTTGGCAAGGGCAAGGATGGAGTTTGGCCGGACGGTGGGCTCGTCATGGACAGCGCTGGCAACGTGTATGGGACGACCTTCTCGGGGGGAAGCACAAGCTCTTGTCAGCCATACTGCGGCACGGTCTTTGAACTCACGCCTTGCCGCAACGGCACGTGGAAGGAAAGGGTGTTACACAGCTTCGATTACCTGGACGGAACCGGCCCATATGGCAACCTGATCTTCGACGCGACCGGAAATCTGTACGGCGTCGCGTTAGGGGGCTACTCGCGCTCGGGCTGCAGCACTGAGGGGTGTGGCATTGTCTTTCAATTAACGCCTGGCGCCAATGGCAAGTGGACGGAGAAGGTGGTGCACCGCTTCGGTCTGGGTACGGACGGGTTCTCACCGAGCGGCAGCCTTGCTTTGGATATGTCCGGCAATTTGTACGGTACTACCTTTTCCGGAGGTGCGTACGGTGGTGGCACCTTCTTCGAATTAGCGCGCGGCGGAAACGGAAGGTGGACGGAAAAAGTGCTGCACAACTTCGGCAGCGGTTCTGATGGCGTCCGGCCCACCGGAGGTCTGATCTTCGACTCAACGGGAAACATCTACGGCACGACCAACGAGGGCGGCGTCTTCAGTCAATACTGCCCCGACTACTACGGCTGCGGCACCGACTTCGAGCTAATACCTGTCGGGAACGGTAAGTGGACTGAGACGATCCTATACAATTTCTGCTCCACCGTGGACTGCAAGGACGGATTCTACCCATCAGCGGTTATCTTGGATGGCGCCGGGAACTTGTATGGCACAACCAGCGGAGGCGGTTTCCCAATATGCGCTGGTGGTCAGCCCTGCGGCACCGTGTTCGAAATCGAGCGCTGATCCGGGCCAGTGATCGCTTTGCCCCGGCCGCGCTAGTCAGCACACGCTATAATCGAGCTATCTCCTCGAAGAAAATGGTGCGCGATGCCTACTACTACGCAATTCCGCTGCTGGCAGCCGCGGGTTTGATTGGCTGGCTGGCTGCCCCGGCTTGGGGTGTGTTGCCGGTGGTGCTGGCAGGCTTTTTCCTGTGGTTTTTTCGCGATCCGGAGCGCCAAATTCCGGTTACTGCCGGGGCGGTGGTTTCGCCGGCAGATGGCAAAGTGACGGACGTGTCATTGGTCAACTCGGGGGGCCAAAGCTGCCTGCGAATCAGCATCTTTCTGAGCGTTTTTGACGTTCACGTGAACCGCTCGCCGATCGCCGGGGTGGTTCGCGAGGTGCGCTACCAGAAGGGAAAGTTCCTGAACGCAATGAACAAAGCTTCTGCGGAGCACAACGAACAGAATATCGTTACTGTAAAAGGCGAAGGGCAGACGGTTGTGTTCAAGCAGATCGCGGGTTTGTTGGCGCGGCGGATCGTATTCGACAAGAAGGTGGGCGAAACCGTGGCCCGCGGTGAGCGCGTCGGCCTGATCAAGTTTGGTTCGCGGGTGGACGTGCTGCTGGACGGCTCGGCGAATCCACAGGTGAAAGTCGGAGATCACGTCAGAGGCGGGGCAAGTGTGCTGGCTTTGGTCAATGTCGGACAACCGTTGGCGGCGGTAGGCGCTGGCCAATCCCACCAAGGAGTACAGTGATGCGGGAGACTCCGCAACGGCGTGAGGGGGACCGAAGGCTGCGCAAAGGCCTGTATGTGTTGCCCTCGCTGTTCACCACGGCGAACATCGCTTTGGGTTATTACGCTATCCTGCAGGTTACGCACGGGGCAACGCAGGATCCTTCTCATTTTGACAACGCGGCAAAGGCTATTGGGTTTGCGGTGCTGTTCGACGGGTTGGACGGCCGAATTGCACGCCTCACCCACACCACAAGTGATTTCGGGCGCGAACTGGATTCCCTGGCGGACGTGATCACCTTCGGGGTTGCGCCGGCGCTGCTGGCCTGGATGTGGGGTTTCCGGCAATTGCCGGATTTTCTGGGATCGAACGAGCTGACCGGAAAATTGATGCAGTTAGGCGCCATAGCCAGCTTTCTGTTTTTGATGGCTGGCGCCAGCCGGTTGGCGCGCTTCAATATCACAACGAATCCGCAGCCATCGAACCCAGGACGGCCGGGAAAGAAATACTTTGTGGGCATGCCGATTCCTGCGGCAGCAGGAGTGATCGCGGCGGTGGTGCACTTTGCCGCAGGGGATCCCATCTCGTCGTTGTGGAGCTGCATAACCTGGATGCTGATCATTGTGGCGGCCGGTTATCTCATGGTGAGCACCTGGCGGTTCTACAGCTTCAAGGATATCGATCTACGCAGGCGCCGCCCCTTCCGCCTGATTGTCCTGTTCGGCGCGTTGATCTACGGCATCTTGTTCTTCTCCAGGCCGCTGCTGTTCATCATTGCCCTGGCCTATATGGCTTCAGGCGTGCTATGGCGGCTGCAATGGATTTTTCGCAAGAAAGGAAGTCCGCCGCCACCCCCTTGCACCGAGGCTCCTCAAACCTCATGAGTTCAGACTTCAAGTCGCTGGTGGAATCACACATGGAGCCGGCGCGGAGCCGGTTTTACCGGGTAGCCATTGTCGGCGCTGCTTCTCTGAAAGGAAAAGAAATCGCAGATGTGCTCAGCGACCGCAACTTTCCCTCGACCGACGTGAAGTTGCTGGACGACGATGAGTCGCTAGGCCAGCTTGAGGCCGTGGGCGACGAGGTCACCTTCATCCAGAACGTGCGGGCAGAGGAGTTTCATAATGTCGACTTCACCTTCTTTGCTTCTGACGCGGAGTGCGCGCACAAGACATGGAAGACGGCTCGCGCGGCAGGCAGCGCCATCGTCGACCTTTCTTATGCGCTGGAGGATGAGCCGGAAGCAGTTGTGCGCTCGCCGTGGCTGGAAAGGCAGTTAGGTCAGTCGCCGGCGCCTGAGTTGCAGCCGGGGCCAGCCGTGGTGGCTCATCCGGTAGCTGTTGTGCTGGCGCTGCTTGTGGAACGCCTCCGCAAACGAGCCGAAGTTGGACGGGCAGTGGCTACGGTGTTTGAGCCGGCGTCGGAGCATGGCCAGAAGGGCATGGATGAATTGCACGAGCAGACAGTCAACCTGCTTTCCTTCCAGCAGTTGCCGAAAGATGTGTTCGATATCCAAGTGGCTTTCAACATGGTTTCCCGCTACGGCGACAAGTCCGCTCCGACGCTGGCCACCACGGAGAACCGCATTTTGAGACATTATTCGAAGATTGCCGGCAAGGATGCTTTGGTGCCGTCGCTTCTGCTAGTGCAAGCGCCGATCTTTCACGGCCATGCTCTTGCTCTGAACGTGGAACTGGCCGAACCGGCGGATCTGGATCGCATTACCCAGTGGCTGACGGGAGAACATGTTCACGTGACGCAAGGCGCGGAGGAAGCTCCCAGCAATCTGAACGCAGCCGGCCAGAGCGACGTGCAGGTTTCAATTCGGCCGGATGGCGCACGGCCCAGCGGGTTTTGGCTATGGGTAGCTTTCGACAATCTGCGGATAGCTGCAGCCACAGCCGTGGAATGTGCCGAAACCATGGCCACTACCCGGCCCGTGCGGGGCAAAGTGCAATGACCGCCGAGGCTAGTGAGTAGCCTGGGCCAGTTTCCGCTGCCGTTTCAACACGACCGATGACCGCCCGCGCCATCACGTTCTTAGAGCTAGTCCGTGCGCTCCGGCGGCATTACGGTGACCCTTCACCGCCGCCCGCGAGCGATCCGCTAGAGCTCATTCTCTGGGAGAACATTGCGTATCTGGCGACTGACCAGCGCCGGGAAGCCGCGTTTGCTGCTTTGAAACAGACCGTCGGAACGCGGCCCGAGCAAATTCTCGCGGCCAAACACGCCACTCTGGCGGATTTTGGGAAAGCGGGCATTCTTCCCGACATGAGTGCGCAGAAGCTTCTTACTATCGCCAAAATCGCGTATGAGGAGTTCGATAGCGACCTGCATGCTGCGGTCAAGAGGCCGCTTCCGCAAGCGAAAAAGGCTCTGAAGAAATTCCCCAGCATCGGTGATCCGGGCGCCGAGAAGATACTTTTGCTCACCCGCTCCCATCCGGTAATGGCGCTCGACTCGAATGGGTTGCGAGTTTTGTGTCGGATCGGTTTCGCCACCGAGCAGAAGAATTACTCGGCGACCTACCGCTTGGTGCAGGATGCAATTCGGGAGCAGCTTCCTAAGGATTA
>Ga0187771_10001709_pt1 | contig 14897 bp, 11 predicted proteins | sample 0116_SJ02_MP15_1_FD_133139 | JGI IMG/M metagenome (GOLD analysis project Ga0187771, IMG submission 133139) | Tropical peat soil microbial communities from peatlands in Department of Meta, Colombia - 0116_SJ02_MP15_10_MG | ecosystem: Environmental > Terrestrial > Soil > Wetlands > Peat | place...
CATCTTGCCCCGTATGGACGCGCAGAACACGGCAGCCATCACCGTCGATCGCCTGGTCAAGCTCTACAAGGGCGTGGCGGCGGTCGACGGCATTTCCTTCAGCCTGCCGCGCGGCTCGATCACCGGCCTGCTCGGCGGCAATGGCGCCGGGAAAACCACCACCATCGCCATGATCATGGGGCTGGTCACGCCGACGTCCGGCACCGTCAGCGTGCTCGGCGCGCGCATGCCGGACGAGCGCTATCGCGTGCTGCACCGCATGAATTTTGAGAGTCCCTATGTGGCACTGCCGATGCGGCTCACCGTGCGGCAAAACCTGTCGGTGTTCGCGCAGCTTTACGCGGTCGCCGACATCGATGAACGCATCGCCGAGCTTGCCGCTGATCTCGAGCTTGGCGAATTCCTCGACCGCCAGACCGGCAAGCTGTCGGCCGGGCAGAAGACGCGCGTCTCGCTCGCCAAGGCGCTGCTCAACCGGCCGGAAGTGCTGCTGCTCGACGAGCCGACCGCTTCGCTCGACCCCGACACCGCCGACTGGGTGCGCGAGCGGCTCGAGCATTATCGCCGCGCGCAGGGGGCGACCGTGCTGCTCGCCTCGCACAACATGACCGAGGTGGAGCGGCTGTGCGAGCGCGTGATTATCATGAAAAAGGGCCGCATCGAGGACGACGACACGGCGCAGCATCTGCTCGACCGCTATGGGCGCGATACGCTCGAGGAGGTATTCCTCGACGTTGCGCGCGGCCGCGCCGAACAGCGCGAGGCGGCGCAATGAAAACCTTTTCGTCGTGCCCGCAAAGACGTGGACCCGCACGCTGTGTCGTCTTGATGGGCTGCGGAGTATGGGTCCCGGCCCTCGCTCCGCTCGGCCGGGAGGCCGCCCCATGACCGGCGCCGACTCCGGCCTCGAATTCTCCTTCAATCGCGTCGCCGCCATGGTACGGCGCTACTGGTATCTGCTGCGCTCGTCCTGGCCGCGCGTGCTCGACCTCATCTATTGGCCGACCGTACAGATGCTGATGTGGGGCTTCCTGCAGGTCTATATCTCGCAGCACAGCGGGATGTTCGTGCGCGCGGGCGGCGTGTTCATCGGCGCCGTGCTTCTGTGGGACATCCTGTTCCGCGGGCAGCTCGGCTTTTCGGTCTCGTTCCTCGAGGAGATGTGGTCGCACAATCTCGGCAACCTGATGATGTCGCCGCTGCGGCCGGTCGAGTTCATCGCTGCACTGATGATCATGAGCATCATCCGACTGGCGATCGGCATGGTACCGGTGACGCTGCTCGCGGTCGCCTTTTTCGGCTTTAACCTGTGGTCGCTCGGCTTTGCGCTCGCCGCCTTCTTCGTCAACCTGATCCTGACCAGCTGGGCGATCGGCATCTTTGTCGCCGGCCTGCTCCTGCGCAACGGCATGGGCGCCGAGAGCATGGCCTGGACCATCATGTTCCTGTTCCTGCCGCTCACCTGCGTCTACTACCCGGTGACGGTGCTGCCCTCGTTCCTGCAATATGTTGCGTGGGCGCTGCCGCCTACCTACGTATTCGAGGGGATGCGTGCGCTCCTGATCGATCACGTTTTCCGCGCCGACCTGATGCTGGAAGCGCTGGCGTTCAATGTTGTCCTGTTCGCGGCTGCGTCGTTCGCATTCCTCAAGCTCCTGCAGAGCGCGCGGGTGCAAGGGGCGCTGCTGCAAGCCGGTGAATAAACCGAAAAGCAGCGCAATTATATGGCTTTACAGCCAAGTTCCCGGGTGTAAAGGGGACGCGAACAACTTTTCGCTATGTTGACGATATGACAAAAAAGCGACACGGTGCTGCATCGCAGCAGGGGCCGGGGACACAGTCCATGCCGATTGGGGAATTTGACGGGGCAGCAACGCTGCCCAGCGACAGCGGTCTTTTGCTGGCGACGCCGATGTATTGGCTCTACGAGATGGGCCACGCCGCGCTCAATCCGTCGCGCGCGGTGGCCGACGCCACGCGCTTGTTCTTCAAGAACCCGGCCAATCCGCTCGCGCATACCACCTACGGCAAATCGGTCGCCGCGGCGGCGGAGCTGTTCGAGCGCTCTACGCGCCGCTATCGCCGGCCGGAATGGGGCATCGACAGGGTGACCATGGGCGCCGAGCACGTGCCGGTGCACGTCACCAGCGTGTGGGAACGCCCGTTCTGCAAGCTTCTGCATTTCGAGCGCGCCTTCGTGCACGCTCCGCGCCGGCCGCAGCCGAAGCTTTTGATCGTCGCGCCGATGTCGGGTCATTATCCGACGCTGCTGCGCGGCACGGTGGAGACGTTCCTGCCCAATCACGACGTTTACATCACCGAATGGGCCGACGCGCGCATGGTGCCGGTCTCGGAAGGCCGCTTCGATCTCGACGACTACATCGACTACATCATCTCCATGCTGCACGTGCTCGGCGGCGAAGTGCACCTGATCGCGGTGTGCCAGCCTTCGGTGCCGGTGATGGCAGCGGTATCCCTGATGGAGGCCGACCACGATCCTTACGTTCCGCATTCCATGGTGCTGATGGGTGGCCCGATCGACACCCGCATCAATTCCAACGCGGTCAACAGGCTGGCGGAGACGCGCGGTATCAATTGGTTCCGCCGCCACGTCATTACCAAGGTGCCGTTTCCGCATCCCGGCTTCATGCGCGACGTCTATCCGGGCTTCCTGCAGCTGCACGGCTTCATGAGTATGAACCTCGACCGCCACATCGAGGCGCACCACAATCTGTTCCTGCATCTGGTCAAGGGCGACGGCGACTCGGCGAAGAAGCACCGCGAGTTCTACGACGAGTATCTCGCGGTCATGGATCTCTCGGCCGAGTTCTATCTGCAGACGGTCGACACCGTGTTCATCCGCCATTCGCTGCCCAAGGGCGAGATGAAGCATCGCCGCCGCGCGATCGATCCCTCGCAGATCAAGCGCGTCGCGCTGATGACGGTGGAAGGCGAGCACGACGACATTTCCGCTGTCGGGCAGACCGAGGCGGCGCATCGGCTGTGCAGCAACATCCCGGCGGAAAACAAGGTGCACTACGTGCAGCCGGGGGTCGGCCATTACGGCGTGTTCAACGGCTCGCGCTTCCGCGCCGAAATCGCTCCGCGCATCGCCGATTTCGTGCTCTCGCACGACAGCTCGCGCAAGCGCGGCGTCCTGCGCAGCCTGACCAAGGCGGCATCGGCTCGCTAAGAGCCGGCGGAGCGGTTCGCGGTTAAGCCTTTGCCTTGCTGCGGCAATTCCGGCCGCACAAAAGCCCGTGGCGAAGCACGCCGAATATGGCAATATTTCCGCCTTGATTTGCCCGGGCGGATTGACCGAATGCCTCTGCGCGCGCTGCTCTACCGCCGGCCGAGCGAACCGCCGGCCATCAGCATCGTCTTCGAGCGGCAAATCTATCTGGTGCGCCTGCGCCGTCACCGGCAGGCGCGGCGCTATACGCTGCGCATCCATTCGGTCACGCGCGAGGTGGTGCTCACCATGCCGCCGCGCGGCAGCCTCAAGCAGGCGCAGGAATTCGCGCAGAAGCACGGCGGCTGGATCGCGGCGCGGCTTGGCCGCTTGCCGGAGCCGGCGCCGTTCGTGCATGGCGTCGTGATCCCCTTGCGCGGCGTCGATCACCGCATCGTGCACCGGCGCGGGGAGCGCGGCACGGTGTGGCTCGAGAGCGACGAGGCCCAGGAACGCCTCCTCTGCGTCGCCGGCGAAGAACCGCACATCGCGCGTCGTATCACCGATTATCTCAAGCGCGAGGTAAAAGCCGATCTGGAAGCGGCCAGCCGCCGCGCCGCGTCCGATCTCGGTGTCACCTTCCGGCGGGTGTCGATCCGGGATCCGTCGAGCCGCTGGGGTTCATGCTCGACGACCGGCGTGCTGTCCTATTCGTGGCGGCTGATCTTCGCGCCGCCCTTTGTGCTCGACTATCTCGCCGCGCACGAGGTCGCGCATCTGGTTGAGATGAACCATTCGCCCCGGTTCTGGCGCGTGGTCGAAGGCATCTGCCCGCACGTCGCGCGCGCCAAGTTCTGGCTCGATGCGCATGGCGCCGATCTACACCGCTACGGCATGCCTGATCTGCGCTAGCGCGCCTGAAATGCTTCAGCTAATGACCCGTCATGGCCGGGCTTGTCCCGGCCATCTCGCGCAGGACGCACATCGTCCTCCTCAGTGGGATGCCCGGGACACGGCCGGACATGACGAAGGAAGTATCATGCTGCGTCCAGGGACATTCGCGCTCACGGTTCTGCTGGCGGCGCTGAGCGCGATCGGCCCGCTCACCACCGACATGTATCTGCCGTCGCTGCCGGACATCGCAGAGTTGCTCGATGCCACGACCGCGCAGACGCAGCTCACCGTCTCCTCCTATCTGATCGGCTTCGCGCTCGGGCAGATCCTCTACGGTCCGCTCGCCGACCGGCATGGCCGCAAGCCCGTGCTGCTCGGCGCCATGGCGCTCTATTGCGCAGCAAGCCTCGCCTGCGCGTTGTCGAACTCGATCGACATGCTGATCGCGGCGCGCGCGCTGCAGGCGCTCGGCGGCTCCGGCGGCATCGTGCTGGCGCGCGCCATCGTGCGCGATCTTTATTCCGGCGCCCGCGCCGGCCGCGAATTGTCGCTGATCGGCGCGGTGATGGCGCTGGCGCCCGTGCTGGCGCCGCTCGTCGGCGGCGTGCTGCAGACCGTCTTCGGCTGGCGTTCGGTGTTTTTCACCCTGGTTGCCGGCGGCTTGGCAGGAGCGGCGATCGTGTGGCCGCTGCTGCCGGAAACCCTACCGTCGCGCGCGGCCGAGCCGGTGTCGCCAGCGAGCATGCTCAAGTCCTATCGCTTCGTTGCGCGTAACCCGGCCTATCTTGCCTATCTCGGCCTCGCCTCGACCAGCTTTGCCGGATTGTTCGCCTGGATCTCCGGCTCGTCCTTCGTGCTGCAATATCTCTACCGGTTGTCGCCGTTCCAGTTCGGTGTCGCCTTTGCGGTCGGCTCGGTCGGCTACATGGTCGGCACCACCTGGGCCGCGCGGCTGGTCATGCGGCATGGCATCGAACGCACGCTCGGCGTCGGCGCCGCAGCGATGGCCGCGGGCGGCCTCGCCATGGTGACGGCGGTTGCGCTCGCGCTTTCTTCCGCTGCCGCGCTCGTCTTGCCGATGGCGCTCTACATGGCCGGGCTCGGCATGGTGCTGCCGCAGGCGATTGCCGGCGCCATGACGCCGTTTCCGGAACGCGCGGGCGCGGCCTCCGCCTTGCTCGGCTTCGTGCAGCAGAGCGTCGCGGCGCTCGCTGGAGCGTCGGTCGGCGCACTGCTCGGCGTGAACGCCTGGCCCTTGGCGAGTATGGTGGCGGCGATGGGCTGCGCGACGCTGACGATCTGGATTGTCACGCGCGCGGTGCGCGCGCGCGCCGCGGCGCATCACTAGTTTCTGCTGCGCCCGAACAGATTATCGAGCAGCCAGCTATCAAGGCCGCTACTGCTCGCGCTTTGCGTATTGCCGCCGGATTGGATCGGCGCGGGCGGCGCGATGCCGTTCGTTTCGCGTGCCGGCGCATTGAACAGACCGGATAGCAATCCGCCGCCGGCGGAGGCGCCGGGAAGGGCTGCGACCGGCACGCCCTGATGCGCACTGCGCACGAAGCGGCTCCAGATTTCCACCGGCAGCGCGCCGCCGGTGACCTTCTTGGTCGGCGTTCCATCGTCATTGCCGAGCCAGACGCCGGTGACGAGATGGGCGGTGTAGCCGATGAACCAGGCGTCGCGGAAATCCTGGCTCGTGCCGGTCTTGCCCGCCGCCGGCCAGCCGGGCAGCGCGGCCTTGTGCGCGGTGCCGATAGTAAGCGTCTGCGCCATCATCTCGTTCATCATCGCCACATAGCGCGCCTCGATGATGCGGCCGAGCGGCTGCTCGTTGCGCGCATAGAGCATCTTGCCGTTGCTCGCGGTGATGCGCTCGATTACATGCGGCACCACGGCGAGGCCGCCATTGGCGAAGGGCGCGTAAGCGCTGACCAGTTCGAGCGGCGAGACTTCCGACGTGCCGAGCGCGATCGAGGCATTGGACTCGAGCTTGGAGGCGATGCCGAGCCGATAGGCGGTGCGGATCACCGCGTCGGGCGAAAACTCCATGGTCAACCGCACCGATACGGTGTTGAGCGACATCGCCAGCGCCTGGGTGAGCGTGACCGGGCCGTAATATTCGTGGCCATAGTTCTCCGGCTGCCAGCCCTTGATCTTGATCGGCGCATCGAGTCGCACCGTGTCGGGGGTGAGCCCGTGCTCGAGCGCGGTCAAATAGACGAACGGCTTGAAGGCCGAGCCCGGCTGCCGCTTGGCGGCGACCGCGCGGTTGAACTGGCTCTCGGCGTAATTGCGGCCGCCGATCATGGCGCGCACCGCGCCGTCAGGCGTCATCGCCACCAGCGCGCCCTGGCTGACGCCGCTCTTGGCGCCCTTTTGCGCCAGTTCACCATCGAGCGCCTGCTCGGCCTCCGCCTGCAGCGAAGTGTCGACCGTGGTCTTCACCACGATGTCCTCGTCGACATGGCCGAGCACGTCGTTGATCGCGTCCATCACCCAATCGGCGACGTAGTTGATCGAGCCGTTGCCGGCATACGCCACCACATGCGGCGGATGCGTCAATGCGGCCTTCTCACCGGCCGCCGTGATGAAGCCGAGATCGGTCATGGCGGCGAGCACGATTTGCGCTCTTTGCTCGGCGCCGTCGAAGTTGCGCGTCGGCGCAAGCCGCGATGGCGACTTCACCAGGCCGGCGAGCAAGGCCGCCTCCGGCAGGCTCAGCTCCTTCGCCGGTTTGCCGAAGTAGCGCTGCGCCGCCTGCTCGATGCCATAGGCGCCGGAGCCGAAATAGACACGGTTGAGATAGAGCTCGAGGATCCGCGTCTTGGTGAATTTGCGCTCCAGCCACAGCGCCAGCAGCATCTCCTGCAGCTTGCGATGGACGGTCCGCTCCTGCGTCAGGAAGAGATTTTTCGCCAGTTGTTGCGTGATGGTGGAGGCGCCCTGCGCCACGCCGCGGTGCAGGATGTTGGCGATCAGCGCGCGCGCGATGCCGAGCGGATCGACACCGAAATGCTGGTAGAAACGGCGATCCTCGATGGCGATGAAGGCCTGCGGCACGTAGCTCGGCAATTCCTTCAACGGTAGCACGGCGCCGCCAGCGTCGCCGCGCATGGCGAGCGGACGGTCATTGACGTCGACGATCTGGATCGAGGGCGGCCGCTTGGGGATTTCCAGCGATTGGATGGGTGGCAGGTGCGCGCCGGTCCAGGCGACGACGCCCATGGCGCCGATCATCAACCAGAGGCCGAGCACCAAGCCCCAGTAGATGGTCTGGCCGATCAGGGAACGGCGTCGGCCGCGCTTTGGCGTCGTTTTGGCGCGTTTGCGTCGGGCCGGCGGCTTGCGGGTGTCCGCGGCGCGCTCGTCCGGGGCGACCCGCACCTCGGGCGCGCTGTCAAACACCGGCTCCCGGCGCCCGCCCCATTGTCCCCGTCCCGACGCCATACGCGACCCGAATAGGCAAACCGGCCTTAAAAGCCGGCCTCGAAGGGCCACGCTAGGGGCTGCGATTTAAGGGGCCGTTAAGCGCGGATTGGCGAGCAAATCCGGGGCCTTGCGCGGCCGGGCCGGCTCACAATTTGCCGTGCTCGCGTAAGACCTCGGCGGCCATGCGGTGCGCTTCGTTGGCGGCGGGGATACCGCAATACAGGGTGAGCAGCAGCAGCACCTCCTGGATCTGTTCCACGCTGCAGCCGTTCCTCACTGCTCCGTTCAAGTGCACGCGCAGCTCGTTCGGGTGTCCAGCGGCAGCCATCATGGCGATCATCACCAGTGACTTGGTCGCCGGCGGCAAGGCTTGGCCCTGCCAGACGTCGCCATAGGCATAGGCGTTGATAATGTGCTGCAGCGGCTTGCCGAACTCGCCCAACGCGCCCATGCGCTTTTCCACCGCCTCGCGGCCGAACATTTCGACGCGCAGCTTGAGGCCGCGCTCGCGCTGCTCCTTGTGGTCCATCGTCTAATTCCTTCGATTACGCGGCCGCCGTGTCGCTTAAGGTTTGGCTCCTCGGCGCCGGACTTCTTTTATGATGACGCTATTATCCAGATCGGCCTCGCCCGCACGCACGCAGGCTTCCAGCACGTCGGCGTGCACCTCGAGCATCGACAGTTTCTGCCCGACGCTGGCTGCCTGATCGAGCATCAGGTGCACGTCTTTCAGCGTTTGCTTGGCGCGGCCCTCCGGCGAGAAATCCCCGCTCAGCATCTTCGGCCCCTTGGTATCCATGACTTGCGAGTAGGAGGCGGAGCCTTTGGCCACCTCGAGAAAGGCTGCCGGATCGAGCCCCAGCCGTTCGGCAAAGACGAGGCCCTCGGCCATGGCGAGACGGTTGAGGCCGAGGATCAGATTAACCGCAAGCTTGGCGCGGCCGCCGTCGCCGATCTTGCCGACCTGGAAACTGCGCTTGAACAGCGCGGCGAGCACGTTCCGCATTTCCGAGGCGATCGCCGGATCACCGCCGATCAGCGCGACGCCGTCGCCGCGCCGCACCTGGTCGCTGGTGCCGGACACCGGTACGTCGAGATAGCGGATGCCGCGAGGGATGACGCGGGCGGCGAGCGCGGCCACCTGATCAGGATCGCAGGTGCTCATGCACAGCACGATCTTGCCCGAGCCCTCGCCGAGCGCCGGCAGCAGATGGTTCTCGATCACGTCCTCGACCTGCGCGGTATTGAACACGGCGATAAGGATGGCGCGCGCCGGCGCGGCGAGCTCGGCGATCGAGGCGACCGACTTGCCGCCGATGGCGTCGAGCCGCGCGCGGCGGGCGGCATCGGTGTCGTAACCGATGATCGGGTAACCGGCGTCAATCAGCCGCTGGGCATAGACCTCGCCCATCAAGCCGAGACCGACAATGGCAATAGGGGACTGACGCATCACGCCTCTGGGTGAGGTGCTCATCTTAGGCGAAGGAACGGCGCGGAGGCGAGCGGGGATTTCCAGTTTTCGCGCCTTCAAAGTGGCTCGATCAGCTCGATGCGGTTGCCGAACGGATCCTCGACGTGGCGGCGGTCGCAGCCCTCGATCGGCTCGTCTTCCGTGACCTTGTAGCCGGCTTGCTTTAGCTTCGCTTCCAGATCGGCAAGCCCATCGACAATGAAGGCCGGATGCGCTTTGCGCGCTGCAACAAAATTCTTATCGACGCCGAGATGCACGCTCGCCGCGCCGCTTTCGAACCAGCAGCCGCCGCGCGCAACAAGCTGCGGCGGCTTCGCCTTTTCCGTAAAGCCGAGCATGCCGTGATAGAACGCGCGCGCCTCGGCCTCGCGTCCGGCCGGCATGGCGATCAGGATATGGTCGATGCGACGAACCGGCATGGCCCACTCGTCTCTGCCCGCGTCCGATGACGGATTATCCATGATCGGCGGCCGATCGTCGATAGGGGCGGGACCCGCCTTGCCCTGCGCCGGCAAGCCTCGATAAGCTTCGACCATCATGTCGGTAGCAACCCGCGCGCCGCAGGCTCTTGAACCGAAAGACTTCGGCGGCGGCGTCGCCTCGCTGGCCGACGACCGCCTCTACGCACTGCAAAACACCTTCGCGCTCGACGGCCGCGTCAGCTCCTATCCGGCGAGCGCGCGCGGCTTCTCGGTGGCGAACTGCTATCTGCTGACAGAGCCGGATGCGGCGATGCTGATTGACGCCGGCTTCGGCAAGGACGAGCCGGTAATCCGCGCGCAGATCGAATCGCTGATCGCGCCAGGGCTGCCGCTGTCGATGTTCCCGCTGCGGCTCAACGAGTTCATGTCGATCAACAACGTCGAAAGCTTCGCGGCGCACTTCAACATCGACCAGTGCTACACCAGCAATCCCGACGCCGCTTTGTGGTTCGATTTTGGCGTCACCGACAATGGCCGCAACATTCTCGATGCAATGAAGGTCACTGCGGTAACGCGGGCGGACACCATCAATCTCGGCCGAGGTGGGCGCGCCATCGACGTGATGCAGGCGCCGATCCGCTTGATCGCCACGCGCTGGCTGTACGACCAGGCGACGCGCACTCTGTTCTCGTCCGACATGTTCACCCACACCTGGCGCGACAATGCGATCGGGCCCTGGATCGTCACCGAGGCCGATAACGACGCGACCTCGCTGCGCGACGTCCGCTCCTTCATGCTCAACACGCGCTATTGGTGGGTCGAGGGCGTCACGACCGACGCGATGCGGCGCGGCATCGGCGACATCTTCGACAAGCACGACATCGACACCATTGCGCCCGGCTATGGCTGCATTTTACGCGGCCGCCGGGTGGTCGAGCGGCACTACCGGATGCTCGATGAGTTTCTCAAAAGCTGCGACAAGAGCGTGGCGGTGTCTCGCTATGTGCCGCGTGACGAGGAGCGGTAAGGCATGCTCGACACGGCGACAGCGCTAGCCATGCAGCCGGCGAAGCGGATGCCGCGCGAGATCGCGCCCGGCGTGTTCTGGATCGGCGACTGCCTGGTGCAGCGGCACAAAGGCAAGATCTATCACGGCTACAACGCCGCCTTCCTGGTCGCCGGCGAGAGCGCCTCCTGCCTGGTCGAGACCGGCCATCCCAAGGACTTTCCCGTCATCGAGCGGCACCTGAACGTGTTGTTTTCGCACGGCGTGCCGCCGATCAAATATCTGTTCGTCACCCACCAGGAAACGCCGCATTGCGGCGGCCTCGGCCGCGTGCTCAAGGCTTTTCCCGAGGCCATCCTGTGCGGCGACGTCTGCGACTATCATCTCGCCTTTCTGCAATTCGAACATCGCATGCGCTGGATGAAGGAGGGCGACGAGATCGATCTCGGCGGCCGCAGCGTGCAAGTCGTCGAGCCGGTGATCCGCGACCTGCGCACCACTTGGTGGGCGTTCGATACGCGCGAGCGCGTGCTGTTTCCCGGCGATGGCTTCGCCTACAGCCACTATCACGAAGACGGCCACTGCGGCCTGGTCGCCGAGGAAGCCGTGTCGCTCGATTTGCCCGATGTGTCGTCGACCTTCGCCGATTTGGCGCTGTTCTGGACCAAGTTCGCCGACATGAACGTCTATTGCGATCGGCTCGACCAGTTGATCGCCCGCCTCGGCGTCAAGACCATCGCACCGACGCACGGTCTGCCGATCACCGACGTCGAGGCGACGGTGCCCAAAGTGCAGCAAGGGCTGAAAGAGGCCGCGCTGCGGCCGGAATCGGGAACCAATGAGAAAGTAGTGCCGACCGGCACCGCAGCGCCCGCCGGCTGAATTGCGAAGCGTCGCTTATTGCGCCGCCATCTTATTGGCGCGGATCACCTCGCCCCAGAGCTTGATCTCCTTCTTGAGCAAGGCGTCGGCAGCTTCCGGCGTTTCCTCGCTCGGCGCGAATTCATCCATGCCGCCGTCGGTGAAGGTCTTTATCACCTTAGGATCGGCGAGCGCCGTGCGCAGTGCCGCATTCAGCTTGTCAATGATCGGGCGCGGCGTGCCGGTCGGCGCAAGAAGCATGTGCCAGAAATCGATATCGAGTTTCTTGTAGCCGAACTCGCCCATGGTCGGCAGGTCGGGCAGGCCGCCGTAGCGTTTGCGGCCGATGATGGCGTAGACCTTGAGCTTGCCCGATTTCACCAGCGGCCCGGCAACGATCGCCGACTGCGACGAGAGATCGACCTGGCCGGCCAACAGATCGACCAGCGCCGGACCGGCGCCGCGATAGGGCACTTGCGTTGCCTTGAGTTCGAGCTCCTGCGCGACCAGCACGCCGGCAAGATTGGCGTAGGAACCGATGCCGGCATGCCCGATCCTCACGTTGCGGTCCTTGGCCCACTCAAGCAGTTCCTTGAGATTGTTCGGCGGCAACGACGCCGGCGCGGCCAGCGTCGACGCGGCGGTGTTGATCAGCCCGATGGTGGCGAAATCCTTGGCCGCGTCGAAGTTCAAGTTCTTGTACAGCGACATGCCGGCCGCCAGCGCCACCTGATGGATCAGAATGGTGTATCCATCCGGATCGGAGCGGGCTGTGCGCGACGCAGCGATCATGCCGCCGGCGCCGCCGACGTTTTCGAGCACGATGGTTTGCCCGAGCGCCTTCTGCAGCGGATCCTGCAGGATGCGCGCGATGGTGTCGGTCGCGCCGCCAGGCGGATAGGGCACCAGCATGGTGATGGGGCGGTTGGGATAGGGCTCGGCCGAAGCGCCGATGACGAAAAGACAGACAGCAGCAAGCGCCGCCGCGAACGCGCGTGCGAGATTCATGTTACCTCCCTGAAACCGCCGATCGTTATTGTTTTGTGGCGGCTGCGCGCATCTTCGCCTTATTTGCCGTCGTTCGGCAAGATGCGTCGCTCGGCGCAGCCCGACTTCGTGCTGCGCTGCGTCGGAAACAGGGAACTCAAAGAGTCAGGCTTTCGCCGTCTTGCCGAGGCCTTCGCCTGTGGCGAACAGCGCGATCAGGGCGCGCTTGATGGCGGCCTGCCGCGTCGGCGAGGTGATCTGCGCGCCCATCAGGTCGGTGACGTAGAAGACGTCGACCACGCGCTCGCCGAAGGTGGCGACATGCGCGCTCGCAATGTTGAGGTTGAGCTTGGACAGCGCGCTGGTCAATTCGTAGAGCAAGCCGGTGCGGTCGAGGCCGGTTATCTCCACCATGGTGTAGCGGCGCGACCATTGATTGCTGATGGTGACGGTCGGCTCGAGCGCGAAGGCCTTGAGGCGGCCCTTCGGCGCTGCGCGCTTTTCCACTACGTCGGGCAGCCGCAACTCGCCGCGCAGCGCCTTCTCGATCGATTCGGCGACGCGGTTGGCGCGCCGCTCCTCGTCCTCATCGCGCTCGAACTCGCGCGACAGCGAGATGGTGTCGAGCGCGCGCCCGTCGGTGGTGGTGTAGATCTGCGCGTCGACGATATTGGCGCCGGCCATGGCGCACGCGCCGGCGATGATCGACAGCAGCCAAGGATGGTCGGGCGCCAGCACGGTGAGCTCGGTCACCGCGCCGCCCTCGAAGCTGATCGCGGTGGCGAGCGACTTGCCGGCGGCTTCGGCGGCGCGCACGAACTTGGCGTGCTCGATCTTGTGCTTGAGATCGACCTTGAGCCAGTAGGCCGGGTAGTGCTTGGCGATATAGGCGTCCAGCGTCTCCGCCGGCCAATCGGCGAGCGCGGCGCGGAACTCGTTCTGCGCGGCGGTGACGCGCTGGGCGCGATTGACCTCGGAGAAGCCGCCGGTCAGCACCGGCTCGGTCTCGTAATAAAGCGTGCGCATGAGCTGCGCCTTCCAGCCGTTCCACACGCCAGGGCCGACGGCGCGGATGTCGGCGGTGGTGAGGATGGCGAGCAGCTTGAGCCGCTCGGCCGACTGCACCACGGCGGCGAAGTTCTCGATCGTCTTGCGGTCAGACAGATCGCGCGACTGCGCGACGCTCGACATCACCAGATGGTTTTCCACCAGCCAGGCAACCGCCTCGGTGTCGGCCGGCGAAAAGCCGAGCCGCGGACACAGCCGCCGCGCCACGCGCGCGCCGGCGATCGAATGATCCTCGATGCGGCCCTTGGCGATGTCGTGCAGGAACAGCGCGACGTAAAGCACCGCGCGGCTGCCCGGCTGCAGCTTGTGGATGAGGTCCGAAGCAAGCGGCATCTCGCTGCCGCCGCGCTCGATCTCCTCCAGCACGCCGATGCAGCGCAACAGGTGCTCGTCCACCGTGTAGTGGTGATACATGTTGAACTGCATCATCGCCACGACCTTGCCGAATGCCGGAACGAAATGGCCGAGCACGCCGGCCTCGTTCATCCGCCGCAGCACGGTTTCGGGATCGTTCTTGGAGGTAAGGATTTCCAAGAATAGGCGGTTGGCTTCCGCATCCTCGCGCAAGGCGGCGTCGATCAGCTTGAGCGAGCGGGTGATCGCCCGCATGGCGTCGGGATGGAAGGCGAGGTTGTGCTTCTGCGCCAGATGGAAGATGCGGGTCAGGTTGACCGGATCGCGCTTGAACACGTTGGCGTTGGCCACCGTGATGCGGTTCTTGTCGACGATGAAATCGTCGCTCTCGGCAAGCTTGCGGCGCTTGGCCGGGCGCAGCCGCGCCATCACGCGGCTCAACACCGGCATGCTCTTGGCGTGGCTATCTTCGAGATCCGCGCACAGGATGGCGGTCAGGTCGCCGACGTCCTTGGCCACCAGGAAGTAGTGCTTCATGAATCGCTCGACGTCCTGCTGGCCGGGATGCTGCGTGTAGCCGAGCCGGACCGCGATCTCGCGCTGGATGTCGAACGACAGCCGCTCTTCGGCGCGGCCGGTCACGAAATGCATGTGGCAGCGCACCGACCAGAGGAAGTCCTCGCAGCGGCGGAATAGCTGATATTCCTCCTTGTCGAATACGCTGCGCTTGATCAGTTCGTCCGGCTCGTGCACGCGGTAGACGTATTTGGCGATCCAGAACAAGGTATGGAGATCGCGCAGGCCGCCCTTGCCGTCCTTCACGTTCGGCTCGACCAGGTAGCGCGACTGGCCGGAGCGGCGCACCCGGTCCTCGCGCTCGACGAGCTTGGCGGCGACGAATTCGGCGGCGGTGTTGCGCACCACCTCGTTGTCGAAGCGCTTGGTCAGTTCGTCGAACAGCTTGCGGTCGCCGAGGAGGAAGCGCGCTTCCAGGATGGCGGTGCGGATGGTCATGTCCGCCTTGGCCTGGCGGATGCATTCGTCGACCGAGCGGGTAGCGTGGCCGACCTTCAGTCCGGTGTCCCACAGGCAATAGAGGATCGCTTCGGCGATCGATTCGCCCCAGGCGGTCTGCTTGTAGGGCAGCAGGAACAAGAGATCGATGTCGGAGCCGGGCGCCTGCAGCCCGCGGCCGTAGCCGCCGGTGGCGACGATCGCCATGTGCTCGGC
>Ga0187771_10001710_pt1 | contig 14888 bp, 13 predicted proteins | sample 0116_SJ02_MP15_1_FD_133139 | JGI IMG/M metagenome (GOLD analysis project Ga0187771, IMG submission 133139) | Tropical peat soil microbial communities from peatlands in Department of Meta, Colombia - 0116_SJ02_MP15_10_MG | ecosystem: Environmental > Terrestrial > Soil > Wetlands > Peat | place...
GCATGTCGACGCTACCTTGGACGCGCCGAAAATCTAGGCCAACAACGTCGGAAAATGTTTTTGCGAGAGTCGTTTTCGCGACGCCAGGGACCCCTTCGAGAAGCACGTGCCCTTCCGACAACAATCCGACTAGTAGCGCTTCAACAAAGTTCTTTTTCCCAACAATCGTCTTTTGACATTCTGCAAGGATGTCGGTGAGGGCTTTCATTATTCCCTCAGGAGGTCTTCGGTCACTCACGCGGGTTCCACCCTAGCATGTTTACGCTAAGTTATCTTGCTATGTAAGCTTGGTTCTGCAGGGGTATTTCCCGGTGACGGCTGCCTATTCTGAGCTTTCTGAGGTAAGCCAAGGACAATACTACGATCACAACGACTGTAATGACTAGTTGCGCCTGTGCCGAGCCCAATGCTGCAACTGAGTGTTCCAAGAACTCTCTCAGCGTTATACGTGGACTCGTTAGCGGCGCTTTAGCAAGATGAACAATGTCAAACGTTACAGCTCCGTTAACCAAGGATAACAGGTTTCGAAATAGAATTCCGTTATCAAAGAGGCCGATCATATCGTTAGTGAACATATGCGCGTTCGCCACCAAAATGAGCAAGCCGTTCCCGACTTGAACAGTCGCGATCACGGGATACGGTTGGGTTTTTTCACCCGGTAAAGGCGCACCGCTATTCGAAGAATCGATGAAAGAAAACGCGGAAGAAAAGGCGAGAGCCTTGGTGGATGACATGTTTGTGTTTTCGATATACGATGGGTGGTCCATAATGACTACCGTCAAGTTTCGTGTGACAGGATCTTGAACAAAATCGGAGATTAATGGAAAGATCGGTGACTTGCTGTAAAAGTAAAGATCTGCTAATGGCATACCCGAGAACCGTGCGCTCACATTCAGGCTTTGTAGTAACCCGTTCCCGCTACCATAATCATCGGCCAAGAGAACGTCTCCTCCAGAATCCAAGAAAGAAAGCACTCTTGCGCTTTCAGTTTCTTCGAAAGGAACCGTGGGTCCTACTATCACAAGAAGAGAGGTTTGCTGGGCGTTGAGTGGTTCAGAATATGAGTATAGGGTGATTGGATTTGGAACCATTTTGTATATTTCGCTGCACCCATTCCAGCTTTCGTTGGACGGGAAGTAAGGTTCTGTGATTGGCCAAAGGATGGATATCGAGGCGATGAGGAGAAACGCCACTATCAGAGCGGATACTACTACTTTGCCTTCCTTGGCCATCGTCAATTCGCGTCTTGTAACTTCAATAGTAACCGTTTAGTTTCATCAGCATCAGCTACAGGAGTCTCGAACGCACTGTACTCAGCCAGCTCGAATAGCTGAGTAATCCTCTCGAGAGCGGTTTCCAGTTCCGGTTTGAATACCACGACATTCCTATAGAACTCCCAGTGCGTTTCGCTATTGCTAACTCGGTAGTTTAGTTGACTAGCAACTAGCTTCCTGGCAAGCCTGTAGCAGAGGATCACTTTTCGTGATGCGCTTGTCTCGGCCTCGGCTTCCCGCAGGCCCACCTCCCAATCTGTCGGTGTAAACGGAGGAGCCTCTTCCTCCAGTAGCGACGGCTCCAACGGCGTAATCATAGCCTGTCGTGCAAGCCGCAGCTTTCGTCTGCGTCTCTCAAGAAGGAAAGAGCTCGGCGCCAAAACAGCAGTCGCACCCGTTACAGCGATAATGATCGAATTGTAAACGTAGAGCTGAAGAGCTCTTGTTGAGCTGTCAACTCGTGGATCGACAGGAACGTACTCAAGCGTGATCGAATGTTGACCAAGACTCACGTCCAATGGAACGGTGAAACCTAGTGTAAACTTTCCGTCGCTTCCAATTGCTGACGTAGCATACGGTTTCCCGTCGAGAGCGATTGTTGCTGTACCTTCCAAAGTGTCCTGAGGACTAACTGTAGAGTTGAAACTGACGGTTCCCGTCATGGTCAGGACGAGCCCAGAGAGCGCGCTTGACGATGATTTCGTCTCGATCTGTATAGTTTCACGCTGCACCGAAAGCGTTGAACTTGCATTCGTTGGAGCAAATATCTCAGCAATAGGGTTGTAGAGCACCTCAAGGGTGTGATTGCCGTTCGGAACGTTTGCTGGTGTACGAAACGTGAAGAGAAATGCTCCACCATTTTCAGTTGTTGTGTTCCCGAGGAAGTCATTGTCAAGCTGGATCCCGAGTGTGCGATTCTCAAGCGGCAACCCGGTCGCGGCTGTCAGGTTCCCAGTAACGGTGACCTGATCCAGAGGAAGAACCGTCGCTGGTGCGAGTGTGGCGACAATGCGGGTGGGGTAGTAGGCAACATCCACAGGCGCTTCTGCGATCGTCAGTGCATAGGTGGCCGCGTCTGACACATTTGGCTGAAAGATAGCTGTTACGAGTGCGATTCCGCTCGAAGCGCCCCGTTGGAATGCGATTGATGCTTCAAACGTCCCATTGGAGGTTGTGAGAACGTTGGTCTTGTTTAGCGCCCATGTGATAGTAACGTTTCGTCCTGCTAGAATCGTGCCGTTGCGACTCTGCAGATGCCCTTGTACTTCCAACGGTTCATCGACGAATATGGTGCTTTGTGAGACCGCAACTGTCAACAGGACAGTTCGGGAAGTGATCTCTGACCTTAAGGAGTCGATCGCGATAGAATATTCAACATACAAGCGCTGCAGCTCATCAATTCTTTCTCCAATGCTCTGGACTTGCAGTGGCGTAGCCTCCTGTTGAATATGAATGAGTACTAACTGGGTCCGCATATCTTGGAGTAGGGTGGACGCCTTTTGCCTAAGAACAATGAGGCCGTTAGCATATGCGGTTGCGGCCTGCGTATCCCCGGAGGCCAACGAAGCTTTTGCGAGCTGCAAGTTAACTGTGATTTGCTGAAGGTTAGAAGAGAAGTTGGAGAGCGCCCGGAGATATGCCGCAACAGGGTCTTGAGATTGAAGGTTTGAGGCGCCCAAAATTGCTTTCAGTCTCTGGTAGTTGCTGACCTCACTCGGGCTCGTCAGCTGTTCCATCGCCGCCAGGATCGCGTCGCTCGAAGGCCTAGATGTGGGAACGTTAGAGTAAGGTTGTATCGCGCCCGTCGAAGAGATACCAACACCCACGGTTGCCGCAGCTAACAGGACTCCCTCGACCAGCAGCAACAACAACCCCAAGGCGAGCACCCGCCCCCCGAACCATGTATGTTTCATACTGTTCGATCACTTCAAGAGCGCAAGAACTCGCTCAATCACGATTGCCCCAAAGACTACCATTAACATGACTCCGAGAACGCGCTCTCTTCGTGTCTCCACCGGCGTGTGGGGTGATGTTGCAAGTATCGCGACGAAATATTCTATGGCTAAGGCAGCTACGTACACATCAATTTGAGTTACCGACACATAACTCAGAACGAAGACAGTGGAGACGACAAGGCAAGCGTATGTAATCAAGAAGATTTCGATTCTCTCTAATCCTAATTCCATTCCGATTCATCTGCGAACATTCCTAACGTGACCGTCAGCTTAGATCTGTCCATCGTAGAATCCTTAATTCTAACATACTTCCCCGAAGCTTTCGAAACCACTGCTGCAAGTGCACTTATGAGCGGGGAGCCAACCTGCGTAACGAGCCTCGGGGCCTTGGCCCTTAATTGTTCTTCCAAATCGACCAAAGAAGTGGCGCCCACCTGAACCGTTGCTACCCGTTCTGCAACTTTGACAGTCACCGTTCTCTTTGAGATACCAAGTATCTCGAGCCCAAAGCCCAATCTTGCCTCAAGATCGTCCAGTTTTATCGTGCTCAAGTCAGTCTGGAGGCAGTTCTCAAGAGCGGATACAATCTCCGCCCCGGGTGGGACAAGGAGAATGCCCCTCTCGTTACTGTTCTTTCCTAGGATTACGAAAACTCTGCTGGTTCGGGCTAGCCCCGGAGGTATGGCAAAGGGGGCGTCACTCAATGGGAGTAGAACTCTTGGGACCGCTCCGAACCCTTTCGCTGGAATATAGATTCCTCGTGGCCAGATATCCAAGTCTTTGATTAGGGCGTCGATAGCAGTCAACGAAGGCAGACTTGAGAGTGTTGCCAGTCTCCCAGCCCTAAACGATGTTGATTCGGGAATGAAGAGGGTCATAACCCCAAGAAGAATGCATCCGAGGCCCAAAGCCACGATAGGTATGATCCCCTCGAGGTAGGTGACGACGGTAACGGCCGTTCCAAGCACGAGCAAGAAGATCCCCGACAATGCAAAACTCTTAGGCTGGATGATTCTCAGGCCGGTCGTCCTAAGGTGCGGAGAAGCCAGTTGCGCGCCGCAGGTTCTGCAGAAATTATCTTCGGCATCGACGTCCAATCCGCACATTCGGCAGGTGTTCTGCGACAAGTGAGCTCATGCTCTACAATAGATAATCTCTTGCATAGACACTCAAAGCGGGTTGAAAAATAAGGATAGCTACGACTCGAATTTGTGTGAGGAGTCGCTTCTATACGTTTATGAACGTGCCAACTTCAACCCTCATGACCAGCTTGCAGCAAAGAGACCGCGCTCCTTCATTGGGTAGCGTGATCGAGGACCTGATAGAGACCCGGCATCCTGCAACCGTAGGGCAGCTCGCTAGGATGCTGAGGGAAATGGGTCCGTTGGATGAAGAAGCCTACGTTGCGCAAATAAGGTCTATGAAGCAACGGGGTTCATTCACATTATCTCCGCCTTCGTACGAGATCTACTCAGTCCTCGACTATTTACTGACCCCGACCGTCTCGGGTTGGTTTTGGGCAACCTTCTTTCTTACATTGCTTGCCGTAGCAGTCGTCTACTTCACGCCGGGCAGCATACCCTTAGGTATCATCCGTTGGGTCTTCGGCCTTGTTCTGATCGTTTCTCCAGGATATGCTACAATGAAGTTGCTATTCCCGTACAGCCAAATGCCACAACATCAGCTCTTGGCACTGGCCGTCGCACTGAGCCTCGCAATCACACCGATAATTGGTTTTGCGCTCAACTTTACCCCTTGGGGAATAAGATTCATACCCATAGTGGTATCATTGGGCGCATTCACAATCCTCACCGTCACTATTGCCGCATCGCGGAGTTACTTCGCGACTGTTCAACGACAAGAGTAGAGCCATTACCGGGATCGGCGAAGCTCCTACTGAATATCTCGCCCGTGACGCAAACTGATAAATTACAAGAATCAGCTAGCAGTGTTTCGCCGCTGATTACAATGCTTCAGGTGAATAGGCTTGCGCGCAAAATTATCCCGTTAACAGCCATACTCATAATCGTCCTGATATGTACTACGCCCGCACATAGTCAAGCTACGGATGAGACCGCGCTCTCCTATCAGGCCTTCAATCAACTAGCCGCCGTATACCGTTCCGGAGGAAGCGCGCCGTCGCTACTCTCTAGACTTAACTCCGCCCTTGCGCTGATTGCTGACGCCAACGTGAAACGTGCTCAGGGAGATACCCCCGACTCCCTCGCTCTCAAGGGACAGGCTCGGACAATAATCCAGCAGCTTCTCCCCACAATACCCGCTGCGGAGCAGCAGGCTGCTCAAGCCACTAGGTTGAGAACTCAATGGATGATCGTAGAAGGCGCGGTCGTTGTATTCCTGTTGACCATTGCTTTCTACACGTGTCTTCGAATCTGGAGATGGTATGAAAAGGAAAAGCTCTACGAGATGAGAATAGTTGCAGGAAAAACTGAGGCTTAGTTCGAAAGATGCCCGGTACCTGATTGCATTCTTCATCATCATCACAGTTACCGTGTCCGCCCTAGTTTACTTGGAAGTAACCCCCTCGCCCACGAACCAATTCTTTTCCATGTGGGTCCTCGGGTCCAGTGGACTTACGGAGAGTTATTTTCCCGCCGACAACCCAAACCTGTACCCAGGCGAATCAGTGAATTGGACCCTTGGAGTTTACAACCACATGAGTTCATTAGAATACGTGGTTCTGCGGGTTAAACTTCTAAATGCGACTGAAACCGGCCCGAATGAAGAGAACAATGTACCTAGCCCCACACCAGAAATCTACGAATTTGAAAGAGTACTCGTCGATAATGAAACGTGGTCGATCCCATTTGTTTGGACGGTGATGAACGTGACCTCGGCGCAGGGATATGTGATTATCTCTGGTCTTCAGATTGATGGAACAAGCCTTACAGGTAATCTCGCGGAAGCAATCGGAGGCTTCAACTACCGCTTGGTCTTTGAATTGTGGTTCTATGACCCCACCACCAACAACCTCACTTTTTCATGGTCAACAAACAGCACATCCTACTCTGTCTGGGCGCAATTATGGTTCAACGCAACAGCCGTCTGATCGCGGAAAGCTGATGGTCATCCACGGCAAGTGTCTCGTTTTCTGGGTTCTTCAACAACCTGTTCAAGGTCGCAGAATGGAACGTAGGGATCGTTCGACTATCAATCTCCGAATTCGTGAGAAACCCAACTGGCAAATTCGATGTGACTTGGCTTCCGCGTCGTCGAGGAGTGTCTCAGGCCGACCCTTTCGGATTAGTGAAGGATGACAGAATCTTCATTCTATGCGAGCAGCTTGACTCCAATGGAAAGGGCAAGATCGTATGTTACGAGGAAGCCAGAGATCACTCATTCTCGGAGTGTTACGCAGCGCTTGAATTACCGTATCACGTGTCGTACCCATACCTTGTAGAATCTGAGGGACAAATCTACTGCGTGCCGGAGACAAATCAGGCTCACGAAATCGCTCTATACAGAGCTAGTGAATTCCCGCGAAGTTGGGAGAAAACTGCGACGCTGATTGAAGATTTCCGAGGCGTTGACCCTACACTTTTCAAGTTCAACGACAAGTGGTGGCTTGCATGCGCTAACGAAGACGACGAGCCTTGGAGGAAACTTTACCTCTGGCACTCGGAGGAATTGACGGGCCCGTGGGAGCCCCACAACGCAAACCCTGTCAAGACAGCGCTCGCATCCTCCCGCCCCGCCGGCACACCGTTCATCTTTGAAGGGGATCTCTATCGCCCAGCGCAAGACTGCTCGGGTAGCTACGGACGGAGAGTCGTTATCAACCGCGTCAAGAGGCTTACGACCGAGCAGTTTCAGGAAGAAGAATCAGCAACCCTAGACCCGTTGAGTCCGTTATACGCGAACGGTTTCCACACTCTCTCCTCCGTTGGACAATCTACCCTAATTGACGGAAGGCGACTAAGAATGGTATCGAGTTTTCGTGAGGCTAGACGCAACTGGGCGGGCCAGAGACGGAGCCTCCGCAGGAGACTGAACTACACAGACGAGAAGAGGTAGCGTGAAAGCTAGTCCACGCAACCCTTCGCGATCTCACAAATCCTCACTAAGGCCACAACAAGCCTACCCTTCCAGGGTCTAGTTTGAATCGCACGATCTGCTCCCGAAGCGTTTCCGACACGACAACCACTCGGTCTGCGAACCTAATGACAAAGCGACTAAGGATTGCGCTAAAGACTCTCACCATGAAGGGGCGGCTTGCGTCCCACGGTTCCATGAAGAGGCGGTTGTCGTGAAACATGCACATTGCTCTTTTTCTGAGGAGCAACTTCGCAGCGATAGCGGCCGCGGCCTGCGCGTGCCCCTCCGAGAGTATAACCTCAGAGGAGGAAGCGTATCGCACGAATGAGAAAACGTAGCTCAACGGCTCCAGAGTGTAAGCAAGAAACCTAAGCAATTTTCTAACCATAATGGCGCCTATCTCATTACTTCCGTCCAGATATTCGATTTTCTCCTTCACCAGCAACAATGCAGCCGGAATCAAGGTCGTCCGTTCGGTGAGCCTGAATTCAGTTGCATACCGCTTTCCGTTGGAAATGATACCAAACTCGATTCCCTTGTCACAAATGCTTTTCCACAGTTGCCAGTCGACCAGGAACAGACCTGACACGTAATCTGAGGACAGGTCCGTATCGATGGCAAATACAGACATGGATCTTCCCGAGCATCTCCTCACCATCGCGTCGGCCGCTTTCTCTACGCTGTATCTCTCCTGAAACGCTAACAAATCCCCCCTGTCGAAATGTGTTTTGAAATTACTTCTCTGCAGTACCCGAATTTGCCTTACGAAATCAGCAGTCGTGTTCGCGTAAATAGGGAGATTCCGATATAGCTGTTTGAAGGCGGGTAGCGGATGGCAGATCACTGGTTTGCCCTCGCTAAGAAACTCAAACGGTACCCAACCGAATGTTTCCCTTAGCGATGTGCTTATTCCCGTAGCACACTTGCGTATCAAGTCGATTTTCTTTGCGCCAATCACCGCTCCTAGATAGTACACATTGGGCGGCTTTTCTTTATTGAATTCTTCGAGAAGCTCACGGTCCCTTGACGGACCTACAACGACGAAATCTAGGTGAGGCAGTTGCTTGGCGATTTCGATGAGTTGCAGAGGATTCTTTCCGGACCAAATACCGCCGATCCATAATGCGAATGGGCGAGCGAAACTAAATTTCTCGGATTCTCCTGGGTTGGCGGTGGACTTCAACTTTCCACAAGCATGATGACTTCTCCAGAGGAATAAATCACGTCGTGTGTGGCCAGGATTTGGTGGAACTCGCTTGTTGAAACCTCATAGTTCCAGAAAGGAACTGTCACCATGCTTTTCCGTAATACTACGACATCTCCCGATGAAGGATACGTGGCCATCCACTGAACGAGAGTGATATTCAATGTCGGATCTATCTGCGTAACGTCCTTCTGACCGTAACCGCCTACGTAGTCGAAAGCGATTTTGTCGCCCCAAAGTGTATGGAGACCTGTGTGATTCAACGTGAAATATCCCGCGCTCCTCCATTGAAAAAGCGGGAACCTAACATCTTCGATGTTTCCTTGGGCTGTGTTGTCGTAAGTGTATCTAGGATAGTTGTAGTAAACGCCCGACACCACCATGATACATATCAAGGCGACGCAAAGGAGTTGCTGGAGCGACACTCGCCTGCTAACTCTCCCTGCAACCTTGAGAATGGCGAACACCGCAATTGGGGCAGAGAAAAAGTAAACGTAAAGGAATCCCCTAGAGAGCAAGTCTGTGGCCTGATGAAACCTAAAGTAGGATACTAGGCCAAGGAAGAACACTATTGCGCTGCCCACCGCATATGGGAGCGCCTGCTTGTACCGTCCACTGTCCAGCCACAGAACCGCTATAGATCCAGCGCAGCATGAAAATGCGAAGAGTACAACGCCCACGTCCCCCGCAACACGGGTCCAGGATGTTGGAATTGCGCTCGAAGGTGTTAGCGGAAAAGCCAGCGGCGTACTTCCAGCAAGTAAGGTGCGGGCAATGAAGTCAACAAGGCCGACAGCGGTTGCGAAGAAAGGTAGAGCGATGAAGGCGAGCCAGGCAAAGGTCACGGTAATCATTAGGCCAGGCATTTTCATCATGGCATTTTCGATCGACCCTCGTTTGAGCCCGAAAGTGTGCGAAAGAACAATTATGCCGAAGGCCGCGAGAACAAAAAAGAATGAACTCACGATCGCAGTGAATTCATGAGTGGCAACCGTACCAAAAACAAAGACAACAGTTAGAACTCTCCACATCGCGCCGGGCTTTGTCAAGCTATATATCGCCACAGAGAGGAAGACGAGAGCTAATGTTTCGTGAATTGTAGAGGACTGCAGGAACCAGGAACAGTTTCCGGCCACGAACGCCGCGATAAGTGCCTCTCTGCTTGGCAAATAAGCTTTGTAAAAGCCGATCAAGAATACTACCGTAAGGACACCAAACAGAGGTCCCGCATACTTGATCACCGGTTCGGCTGGGGTGCCCAGCACCATACTGGCCATGGCGAGCAGGGTTTCCATAGCGGGAGTGAAAACGTAGTTCAGCGCATACACCGTCGGCGAAGTTAGTGTTATGGCGCCGGTTGTGATAATGTTCTGAATTATCTGCAACTCGTAGATCATATCCGGACCATTAGTGATTATCCCCTCAGGGAGCCTGAGGGGAGTGATGAACATCAGAGCTCCATTCGACAGTAGGACAAGAAAAACCTGCGAGTTGTACCCCAGCTTCCACCTCACCAAGAGAATCGACACAGCCAACAGGGCAACAAGATGCGCGGCATCGAAGAGAACTGGCTTCATAGTGAAGAAAATCAACGACCGAACATAAACTAGAATGGCGGCCGACGAGATGACAACTACGAGTGCTAAACAGACGTCTGGCAGTGAACGGGCACTGTGCGATACAATGGAACGGTCAGACTGCATGACTGGCCAAGTACGACCTGTCGTACCGTTACTTATGTCGTTTACGAAATGCTGACTATAAGTCTCCGTCACTTTTCTCTCGCATCTGCCTCACATCAGTCCTTCTAAGAACCTTCCCCAGCTGTCTCTTCTCCTTCTCCGCCAAGGAATGGATCCTAACCAAGAAATTTGGCTTCATCAGCCTTAACTCCATACCGTGTCGAACGCTGACTGGCCAGCTGAACTTGTAGGCCTCGTCACCCTTCAAGAAATCGTACTCCCTTAGATGACGCCCGATGTTTTCTTCAATGTTTCGTAGATGGAGTAACGTTCCGACGCCATACCGACTGAAACGTGGGTCAAAGCCGACTTGGTAAACGTACGTCTTCTGGCCATACTCAAAAGAGTAAGTTGTTGCAACCGGTTCCCCATCGGCTGTCAGGAAATTGAGTGCGAGCCATTTCTTGGCGGCGAATTGCTTGGCCAAGTCGTTGTGAAAATCACGCGTCTGAGGAGCCGCAAAGGTGCTAGGTCGGTTGCTGACATTCGCTCGCCTCTTTTGATGCAGCTCAAACATGACCTCCATCGCCTTATCGAGTGAGCCAAAATCCTCAGAGGTTTGGACCTCAATCTTGTGTTTCTCTGCTAGCCTTCGCGATCGTCTATTGACATTGTGACGCATTACGGACCCTAATTGGTCGGTCAGTTCCCCGAAAGTATTCGGCAGTTCAATGTACGGAGACACACTCGCCACTCTCTCCTCCCACTCCCAAGGCGGCCCAGGATGCAGATCGGATAGATGCCTAGCCAGCACACTGTCCTGACGCACATCCCCTAACTCGAGACAATCCCAGTCATTCCGCTTAACCAGATACTCCAAAAATAGAGAGAGGCAATCCCGTTCGCGTCGCAGCCATAGAAAGTTGTTAACGTCGGAGTCAGGCGTACCGATGAACTCGATTTTTCTTAGTGTGCCAATTTTCATGAGTCGGTATTCTGAGAGCATTAAAGGCGCAATGGCGACTACGTTAGAGTCTTCTTCGGCAACCAAGACACGTAGCTGCCGCTTTTGTCCAAAATGTTTCCACCAACACGTAATCCATTCCCAAGTAGAAAATACTGCATTGTCTGTTGAGGCTAGGAGCGCGTTCCAATCCTCTTGCAGCGCCTCTAGGTCCGCAAAGTCTCGGATGTCCTTCACTCTAATCGTGGGGTGCACTCCCGTGTCGAAGCGCGAGCTACATCGCGCATTTCATTGTTCCACCGTTGCGAAGGTGAGATCTCTTAAGATCTAGCATGTTCGTCTGTATTTGAATACTAATGCCCCCCCCCAGGCCGGTGTTCAGCTATCCCGACAACGCGAAAATCACCCCTGGTTGCGGTTTGGTCTTCGAAGAATGTGTGCCTTCGGAATTGATTATTCAGCTTTGCTCGGTCGCTCTGATGGCCGCAGGGTTACCGAGGCGTCAAGCAAGATTCGGTAGCCGTATGTGCCCGCACGCAGCAATCTAGCGACGAGTGCGTACACGCGTAAACGGCATATTGCAACACCAATCTTCGCGGCCGTGGTGCCAGGCCATCTCTTCCAGGCAGCCAGGTCAGTTAGAAAGTCCATCTCGCTAACCCTACCGCTATCACACAGCGCGTGAATCGACTCGTTAACGACGAACGCTCCAGGAGATAATTTCCAAAATTCTTCGGCGAAGGAAGTCTTCGTTAAGTAAGCCGTACCCCCATACTCCAAGACCAATGCGTAGGCTATCGTTTGATCGTTGAGTTCCAGGAACCAAGCTCCACATCTGAAGTTGGGTTCAGATGGGCTCATACGCAGTGAGCCATCAAGAATCAAATGCAGATCTTCGTCTGTCGCTCCCCTAAGCTTCCGCCACTCCTGCTTCCAACTTACTCTCTCGACGGCCCAGATTCTCTCTATCTGATTTGGTTCTTTGCCCAAATCAACATAGTCAATTCTCCATGTTCCGGCAAGACTAAGATTGCGCCTCATTCGTTTGATGTTCCATCTAAAGTCGTGTCCTGTTGATGAAAGAAATTGCTCCCAACTGGGAAGTATCCGCACGAGCCTATGCCCAGTTGGAGGGCTCTTCTGAACACTGAAATGCAACATCATCGAGCTGCATTTCGTTTTCAGAACTGCGTCGTTTAGCGACTCCGCCGGCAGCGTCAACTCCAGTAGACTGCTGTGCAAATTCCGGAATACGAACGCCAGTATCTGCTCAATGCACTCTTCCCGATATCGGTCTTCAAGGACAAAATCCGGCCCAAAGTATGATGCCAGCAGTAACGTTGTGAACCTAAGCCCATAGCGCTTCCTAGTCATCAGGGGCGCGATCCCCACGGGAGCCCCATCAACGGAAAGCAGTAGCAGCAAAGGACGCCAGCCTTCGTTGGCACGCATTTCCACGAACCGGACAAGTAATCCACTAAGCAGGAAGGGATTTGGCCCATGTTCCCTTACTATACGGTTCCACGCATCTGCGACTTCAGAGAACCCTTCAGGATCTGAAATGGCTCTTACTGAAATCTTGGCCGGAGTCAAACTCTGCATTTCGTTGGTTCACCTCACACGATAACGCTCCTAAGAAGGCCCTCAGGAAGCTTGACAGCTGGATTATTTGGTCAAGTTCTCATAAAGCGTGCGATACCGATTCATGGTAATGCTCCAGTCATATTGTTCGGCCTTCAGTCTGGCTTTTTGGCCGATTTTCTTTCTGGCGTCATAATCTCCCATCAGGTACGTGATGGCCTCAATCAACTTGTCACATCGTCGAGCATCTATGAGCAAGCCGTCAACGCCGTCTTCAACATATTCCGAGAAACCTAGCCTCGTCGCAATGATCGGCCTTCCGCAAGCCATAGCCTCTAGGCCCACCATCGGAAAATTCTCCCAATGCGAAGGAAATATGCAGATGGCCGCTTGATTATAGCAGGCCACGATATCGTCAACAAACCCTACAACTCTGACGTTACGCATCGGGGGCACCTTGACCGTTGCAGTTCTCTGATCCCCAACCAGCAGAAACTCGTAATCCTGCAACACCTTCGCCGCCTCTACGATCTCCCTAATGCCTTTTCTTGGCAGAAATCTCCCGACGTACAATATTGTCTTGCTATCGGCATCGGCAGTTTCCCTCGGACTGAACTTGCTAGTGTTCACGCCGTTCGGAAGAATCTTGCAGGAGGTGTGGAATCGTTCGTCAAGCCATTCCGCCAACCATTTACTAGGTGAAATGAGCACGTTCGCACTTTGGTAACCCCTCTTTATGAGAAAGCGGTTGGGGTGCCTCAAACGCATATGCGGGTACTCGCTCGAGTCGGAGAAGGATAGCCCGTGGCAGGTAACGACCTTGCCGCATTTCAAGCCGGCAAAAATGTATGGCCAGGGAAGAGCAGTGTGCGAATGCACAATGTCGGGTGAAACATTCGCGAGAACGGAGTTGATCCTGCCCCTCAGTATTGTGGAATAAAGTAGTGTGAACGGCTGAATTGGAGGGAGATAATGGATCCTGATCTTGTCGCTAGTGTTCGTGATTCCTCTCCCAATTGTGATAATATGAACCTCGTACTCTCCCGCGAGGCGGTTAGCTGTTTCCCACGCAACTTGCTCAGACCCTCCTGAGATAGGAGGAAGTCTTGTTGAGGCTATCAGTAACCGCTTCAAATCGGTCGCTTACGCAGCATAATTGCCTCTCTTACAATGATTTCGGGGCCGAACCAACTAATAGCGGCAATTGATTGACTACTTAGGGGCAGGCTGAATAACCGTCAAACGATATACCGTAGTTACCATGAATAGAGCTACAAGCAGAAGCGCCGCTATTCTCAATCTTCGGCGATTCAAAAGGAATCTGGAACCAGACAGCGCATAAAGCGGGGAGGCCAGCTCAGAAGCCGTCAGCATAAGAACCGCCATAACGGCGCTCCACACGTTAAGGTCACTCAGTGTGAGGGGAAGAATTGGTAACCTTATCGTAGCTATCGATCCTCCAGGCAGTTGAGCGGGGCTGGACGCCGCAGAGTGATCGCGGTAGAGCACTGTCCACCCGAAGTCTTGGTAGCTTGCGTTTCTAGCGAAGTCGAGCGTCATCGTGGTTTCGTTCCTCGCCGTGTAACCCAAATCCATCGAATTGTATCCAACCACGTCGAGGAGCGAGGCTCCCTGCGGTAAGTTTACAGTAAACATCTCCGGAATCAAGTGCACGTCATTAAACCTCTCCCACGTGTACTCCTTCCACGTCAAAGCGTATGTCCCGTGACTTAACGGTTGCAAACCATATGTGAAATCAAACCTCAAGATGAAGACGTAACCGTTGGATTTTGGAGCCTCAAAGTCTACGACGACGCTTGAGTCATTGAAGGTCGTCACTTGCAGCGGTCTACCTGTTGAAGCCTCGTAGGCAGTCACGTTCGCAGCGTAAGGCATGTAGACCTTGTAGTACCGCCAAGTGAGATTGTTCGGGTGAACCGTCACCGTCAAAGAACCGTGAATGCGCGCTGGAAAAGATTGAGTGATATTGAAATTCCAATAATTGTCCTGCGTTATGACAGGGATCAGGGAAAAGTAATCGGAGAAAATCAGGATACCGTCCGCTAGAAAATCGACACGCCATTGTCCGAGATCCGTAGCGACGATTCTGCTGCCACTGATGGACATACCGACTTCCTCGTCGCAGGGTGATGCAACACATTGGGCGGTGAA
>Ga0187771_10001711_pt1 | contig 14887 bp, 15 predicted proteins | sample 0116_SJ02_MP15_1_FD_133139 | JGI IMG/M metagenome (GOLD analysis project Ga0187771, IMG submission 133139) | Tropical peat soil microbial communities from peatlands in Department of Meta, Colombia - 0116_SJ02_MP15_10_MG | ecosystem: Environmental > Terrestrial > Soil > Wetlands > Peat | place...
CATGGCCGGCGCGGCGAAGATCAGCGAAAGGGCAACGGCGAAGGGAGCAAAGATTTTTCTCATGGGCAGGGTCCGGTCCAAATGCTGCTGCCGTGGGGCGATCGATGAGGCTTGAAATAGAATATTCTTCTATGTAGATAAAGGCGGACGCCATAAATAAGAATATTATTCTAAATAATGGCGGAGTCTTAGGCCAAGGCTTCTAGATATTGAAGGAAACGGAGAATGGATGCCATCGACCGCAAGATCCTCGCCGTAGTGCAAGAGGACGCCTCTCTCTCGGTCGCCGAAATCGGCCAGCGCGTCGGCCTGTCGTCGACGCCGTGCTGGAAGCGCCTGCAGCGGCTGGAGGCGGAAGGCGTGATCATGCGCCGCGTCGCGCTGATCGATCCGGAAAAGATCGGCCTCGGCATCACCGTATTCGTGTCAATCGAGACCGGCGACCATTCGCAGGGATGGCTCAAGCGCTTCGCCGAAGTGGTCGGCGCCATGCCGGAGGTGATGGAATTCTACCGCATGGCCGGCGACGTCGATTACATGCTGCGCGTGGTAGTGCGCGACATGCAGAGCTATGACGGCTTCTACAAGAGACTGATCGCGATCGTGCCGCTGAAGAACGTCACCTCGCGCTTCGCCATGGAGCGGATCAAGTCGATCACCGCGCTACCGATCGCCGAAGCGCGCTGAGCGTGCTCACGTGCAGGTTTGCCCGTTATAAGTCGGCGCCGTGATGCGCGGAGCCATATACATCTGGTCCGACAACATCAGCGTGCCGGTGATGGTGTAGCCGACGATCGGCGTGTAGGCATAGGTCGCCTCGCCGAACAACAACGTCGAATTCGGCAGGGCCAAGGCGGACGGAATAGTGACCAACGATCCGGTGGCGCGCACGGTGCCGTTCAAGGTCGCGCTCCAGGCCACCGTCGCTTGGCCGCTCGAATTGATCGTCAGGCACGACACGGTGGCCTTCAGATTGGTCACCGAATAAGGCGAGATGATCGAGGTCGACGCGTTGAGAATATTGGTCATGTCGGACGTGCTGATGGTCGTCACTTGCGCCGACAGATTGGCGAGCGCGTCAACGACCAGGCTGACCTTGCGGTCGGCAGCCACGCCGTCGGAAATCTCGACACAGCCGAGGTAGAGACCGATCATTACCGGCGCGATGAAGGCGAATTCCACTGCCGAAACGCCGTGGCGGTCCCGCCCGAAACGCGCAAGCCGTCCGAGTGTTGAAAGCGTCAGCATGCGGCCGCCCCGTAAGGTTCGTTGCGGAAGACCGAGGTCGCCACCAGAAGCCGATAACCCCCGTTCAGATTGGCGAGGTTGTCGCCGAGCAGCGAGACATAGATCGGCCATTGATAGAACAGTTGCACTGCGACGATGCAACCGGGACCGCCCGGCGAGTAGCCCAGGTTCGTGGTATTGAGTACGCCGTTCGAAACCGGCGGCGTGGTGTTGACCGCGCTGAAGCTCGAATAGGTCGTCACATTCACGTAGACGCCGTTCGCGCAGTCGAACAGCCCGCCGGCCAGAGCGTTGCACACCGCGGTCTTGAAGGCGGCCTGCGAGAAACCGCCATTCTGCGCCTGACCGGTCATGATCAGCCGGCCCGCTTCGGTCGCGGCGGACTCCAGCGTCTGCCCGGCGAAGAATACCAGCGCCGTTTCCAGGATGGCGAAGGTCAGCGCCAGGAATGGAGCCGCGACAAGCGCGAATTCGACGGCGGCGGCGCCTTTCTGGTGACGCGAAAAGCGGCCCGCCGCGCGGAGAGGCGGCAGCCGGCGCAGACGGGCGGCAAGTTGGCGCAAAATGCCTTCAGACATGGCGAGCTTCGAAACCGTGGAAACGTGTCGAAACACCATGCAGACTATTAGCAAGTTCGTGTTGTCGAATTCTTGCGCAGGAGAGGAGGAAACACTGGCTCGCCGTTAAGCGGCGGGTAACCATGACCGGGAAAGGGATGCGCGGAACGGGATCAGTGCGGTTGCCCGCCGCTCAGTGCCTGGCCGATGCGCGCGCCGCTCTGGCCCAGGGTGGTGTTGAAATAGCCCTGCGAGTCGCCGAGCGTGATGCGATGTTCGCAATTCGGCGCGCAGCTATAGGTTTCCCGTTCGGCGCCTCTGTACACCACCACCAGATTGCTGCTGGAGGCGCCGAGCACCTGCACGGTCTTGTCCAGCACGATGTCGCCCTTGCGGTCGAGCGCCAGCAGATTGGTGGTGCCGTAGCCCTTGCCGGTAATGACGAGAACGCCGCCGCTTTGCAGCGCGGCGTCGGCGATCAGCGGATTGCCGATGACGACGGTAGCCACCCGCTCCGGCAGCCTCATGATCTGCGCCTGATCGATGCTGACGGTGATAGTGTCGGCTCGTGCCGCTGATACGCCCAACAGGGCAGCGGCAATAATCGTCCAGACGCTGAGGCAGGTCCGTCGCCTGCGACATCCCAACACGGCCGACATTGAACTCTCCAGCACGCTACGCAACAACGGGCCGCCAATGGCGGCCGCACGACCTCAGTTGACTGCAAATTGGTGAATGAAGTGCAAAAAAATCAGCGTTGGAATGGATAGAGCATCTGGCCGCCGAAGCTCTCCGGGAAGGTCTTCTCGTCGACACCATAGGCATCCGGCAGCTCGTTCGCCGGCATATAGAAAGTGCCGAACAGCACGTCCCAGATCGAGAAAGTGCCAGCGAAGTTCGTGTTGCCGCCGCGGTCGGGCAGCGTGTGATGCCAGCGATGGAACACCGGGCCGGCGAGCACGTATTTGAATGGCCCCAGAGTCCAGTTCAGATTGGCATGCACGAAGGCCGAGCTGGCGGTGGTGAAGGGGCCAACCCACAGCATCACGTTCGGCGAAATGCCGGCCAAAAGCAGCGCGACATCGACCAGGACGGCGCCGAACAGGATATTGACCGGATGGAAGCGCGCCGCCGAGATCCAGTCGAGTTCTTCGGACGAGTGATGGACCGCGTGGTACTTCCACATGGCAGCGCCATGATAGAGGCGGTGAAACCAGTAAAGCAGGAAATCCGACACCGCCACGAAGGTGAGCGCCTGCGCCCATAGCGGCATGCTGGCAAGCGGACCGAAGCCGTTATCGTAGAACTTGATCAGCGCGTCGGTGCCGTGAATGCCGTAGATATAGGCGGCGCCCATCACCATCAGGCCGATGCGCACGAAGCGCGCGCCGAGCGGGATCAGGAACCAGTAGCAGACATCGGTGACGATCTCGCGCTTGCGCCACCACGGCCGGCCCGGATTGCAGGGCGACCAACGCGTCAGCGCCGCGAACACGATGCCCATGGCAATCGAGATCGGCAGGATCTTGAGGACGGTGGTGCCGGCGACCAGCAGAACGGAATACAGTTCGACGAACATTGCCCAGGGCCTGGCTGACGCAAAAAACCAGCACTTCGGTATGACTGCGCGGTTAAGATCGCGTGTATGGCACCGAATACGGTGGCCGGCTAAGCGGCGCGCAGGCCGCGTCTGTGAAAGATGACAGCCGATGGCAGTGGCAAGGCGCCAGTGATGCCCGGCCCGGACCCAATGGCGCGAAGCAAGGGCGAACCGAAGACAATCGATATTATCCAGTATATACCCGAGCGTATTCGTACGACGATTTTGGCTATATCCGATGTATAAATTCGATAAAGAATTTATTAACCGTAATTTTCTGCAATAAATGCCTTATTAACCAAAGCATATATCCACATGAATACATTATGTTTCTACGATTAGATTAACCGGTATGCAAGACCTGGCTGCTACGGTGCGCCATGATCCGGAAGCCGGAGGTAATCCGGTCTCCAGGGTCAGCTCAGACAGCCACGTGTGGATCCTTAGGAGCTACTACAATGAAGAACCTCGTCCTGCGTTTCGTGAAGAACGAATCGGGCGCCACTGCCATCGAGTACGGCCTCATCGCGGCCGGCATCTCGGTCGCCATCATCGCGGTCGTCAACGGCCTCGGCACCCAGCTGAACGCCAAGTTCACCAGCATCTCGACCCAGCTCAAGTAATCGAGCGCGGCGTTGCCAAGATTCAAGGGCTCCGGCGCCGCGCCGGAGCCTTTTCGTTTTCGGCGGCCGCTTTACCGGCGCGAAAAATTTCTCGCGCTAACCGAACTGCAAGCTTGCGCCGCGTAATGTCGCACCGCGCGGGCGATTCTGGACGCCAAGGACAAGTAGTGATGCTCACCGACGTAATCAGGCTCGCATTGTTTCCGGCCCTGATGGCGTTCGCCGCCTCGAGCGATCTGTTGACCATGACGATCTCGAACCGGCTTTCGCTCGCGCTTGCCGGCAGCTTCTTCCTGCTCACCGTCATCACGGGCATGAGCTTACCGGCCATCGGCATGCATCTCGCCGCGGCCACGCTGGTGCTGGTCATCTCCTTCGGCTTTTTTGCCATGGGCTGGATCGGCGGCGGCGATGCCAAACTCGCGGCGGCCACCGCGCTATGGTTCGGTTTCGATTATCTGCTCGATTATTTGATCTACGCGTCGCTATTTGGCGGCGTGCTGACTATTCTGCTCGTTCAATTTCGCCGTCTGCCACTGCCAGGCCCGCTCGCCCGCCAGGCCTGGATTCTCAGGCTGCATGAAACCGGCGGCGGCGTGCCTTATGGCATCGCGCTCGCTGCTGCGGCGCTCGCCGTCTATCCCAAGACCGGTTGGATGCCCGCCTTCGGCATCTGAAGCCAAAGCGCAAGACAATATTAACTCGATTTAGATACCGCTTCTTAACCATACCTTGACCTTTAGCTGATGAAATCCGGTGCGGGTGGTCGTACAGGCCGCCATGTCGATGACGCGGCCGACCCGGTCGCCCTGTCACGGTGAGAGTGAAGCGTATGAAAGCCGCGCGTCTTGTTGTATTGACCGTCGCCATCGCTGCAGGTGGCATTGCCGCCATGCTGGCCGGCCGCACGGAAAAGCCGGTGGAGGTCAAGGTCGCGCCGCCGCCGCGAACGGCCACGGTCGACGTCCTCGTCGCCAAATCCGACATCGCCATGGGGCAGACGATTTCACCGGGCGATGTCCGCTGGCAGGAATGGCCGGCCGCAGCGGCGGCCGGCAATTTCATCCGCAAAAACGATCGGCCGAATGCGATTGAAAATCTTGCCGGCTCGATCGCCCGCGCGCCCTTCGTCAACGGCGAGCCGATCCGCGAAGCCAAGCTGGTCGACGCCAAAGGCTCGGGCTTCATGGCCGCGATTCTGCCTTCGGGCATGCGCGCCGTCTCCACGCAGATTTCGCCGGAAACCGGCGCCGGCGGCTTCATCCTGCCGAACGATCACGTCGACGTCATCCTGACCCGCCGCGAGCGCGATGCCGACAAGACCGCGAGCGGTGAAAGCCACAGCAGCGAGACGATTCTCACGAATGTGCGCGTGCTGGCGATCGATCAGAACGTGCAAGAGAAGGACGGACAAAAGGTCGTGGTCGGCAAGACTGCGACGCTCGAGCTGACGCCGAGCCAGGCGGAGACCCTGGCGGTCTCGCAGCAGCTCGGCACGCTGTCGCTGGCTCTGCGCAGCATTGCCGACGCGTCGCGTGACGCACCGAAATCCGAGGACGTTTCAAGCGGCCGCCGCACCGGCGTGAACATCGTGCGTTTCGGCGTCGGCACGTTGACGGCACCGAAATGATCGAGCGAGGGGATTTGGGGACATGGCGATGACGAACTCAATCCGCGCCGCCGCACTGCTGGCACTCGTCATGGGCGCCGGTCTCGCGCCTTCGGCGCCGGTCGTAGCGGCCGACGGACGCGTGCCGGTGATCCAGATCGCGGCGAGCGAGGCGACGTCCCGCTTCGTCCCGCTCGGCATCGGCAAGTCGATCGCCATCGATCTGCCCGCCGACATCAAGGACGTGCTGGTCGCCGACCCCAAGATCGCCAATGCGGTAATCCGCTCCTCGCGCCGCGTCTACATGATCGGCGTCGCGATCGGGCAAACCAACATCTTCTTCTTCGATGCCAACGGCAAACAGATCGCCGGCTTCGACATCGCGGTCACCCGCGATCTCAACGGCGTGCGCGCCGCCCTCAAGCAGACCATGCCGGACGCCGACATCCACATCGAAGGCGTCGGCGACGGCATCATGCTGTCCGGCACGGCCACAAGCCCCGCCGAATCGCAGCAGGCCTACGATCTCGCCACGCGGCTGGTTGGCGACGGCACCAAGGTGGTCAACGGCATCACCGTTCGCGGGCGCGACCAGGTCATGCTCAAGGTGACGGTCGCCGAAGTGCGCCGTGACGTCATCAAGCAGCTCGGCATCGACCTCAACGGCACTTTCAACTACGGCACCGCGGTGGTGAACCTCAACACGCAGAACTCGTTCTCTGCCTACGGCCAGACGCTCAGCAACACCGCGTTCACGAACAATTGGAACAACGTCACCGCGACCCTGCGGGCGATGGACCGCGCCGGCGTGCTGCGCACGCTCGCCGAGCCGAGCCTGACCGCGATCTCCGGCGAGACGGCGACCTTCGTCGCCGGCGGCGAGTTTCCAATCCCCAACGGGTTGTCCTGCGACACCACCAAGTCGCCGCCGGTCTGCCAGTCGCAGGTCGATTTCAAGAAATTCGGCGTGAGCCTCGCGTTCACGCCCTTGGTGTTGTCGGAAGGCCGCATCAGCCTCAAGGTGATGACCGAAGTGTCCGATCTATCGAACGACAACGCCTTGACCCTGTCGGTGCCCGGCTCGACGCAGACGCTGACAATCCCCTCGATCACCACCCGCCGCGCCGAGACGACGGTCGAGATTCCCTCCGGTGGATCGCTAGCGCTCGCCGGTATGATCCAGCAGTCGACCAAGCAACAGATCAACGGTGTTCCCGGCCTGATGCAGTTGCCGATCCTCGGCACTCTGTTCCGCAGCCGCGACTACATCAACAACCAGACCGAATTGATGGTGCTGGTGACGCCCTATGTCGTGCGCGCGGTGGCGCAGAAGCAGTTGTCGCGGCCCGACGACGGCTTCGCCGATCCCAACGATCAGTCCACCGCGCTGCTCGGCCGGCTCAACCGCATCTATGGCGGCTCCGGCAAGACTGAGCCGCCGCCGAGCGAATATCACGGCAAGTACGGGTTCATTCTCGATTGAGCGGAATGGGGAGACGATCGATGACGGGCTATCTCACAGCGATTGCCAGACGCCGCGGCGCCACCGCGCTACGGACCTTGGCGGTCGTCGGTCTCGCCACCTCGCTGGCCGGCTGCTTCTCGCAGCACGTCGCCCAGCAGGAGCCCTACCCGGTTGATTACCGCCAGCGTCATCCGATCACGCTGAAGGAACGCGAACACACGGTCGAGGTTTTCGTCGGACGCAACCGTGGCGGACTTTCTCCGAGCCAGCGCGCCGACGTGCTTTCCTTCGCGCAACTATGGCAACGCGAGGCGACCAGCGGCATCATCATCGACGTCCCGCACAGCCGCTTGACCGAGCGCGCCGCCTCCGAGTCGATGCACGAAGTGCAATCGATCCTCGCGGCCTCCGGCGTGCCGCGCAACGCGATCTACGTGCGGCCCTACCGACCGGCCGACCCAACGCTCGCCAGCATCAAGCTCAACTACGCCAAGCTTGCCGCCGATGCCGGCCCGTGCGGGCTGTGGCCGCACGATCTCGGCGTCAGCTGGGACACCACCTATACCGAGAACCAGCCCTACTGGAACCTAGGCTGCGCCAGCCAGCGCAATCTCGCCGCCATGGTCGCCAATCCCACCGACCTGGTGCAACCGCGCGGCGAAGCGCCGGCCTATGCGGCGCGCCGCTCGATCGCGGTCGACCATTACCGCAAGGGCGACAACCCCTCCGGCAGCTACGGCTCCGACTATGACAAGGCCAAAATCAGCGATCTCGGCAAATGATCAAGAACGCATCTCAAGCCGTTACGGCTGACCACGACGTAGCGCCGGCGGTGGCCGACAGCGCCGCCGACGAGCACATCGCACCGGCGCCGCGCATCTCGATCCAGGCCTTCTGCGAGACGGTGGAGACCGCCGCCGCGGTGCAGGCGGCCGGGGAAGACCGCCGCCTTGCCAAAGCGCACCTGAAAATCCAGATGGGCGGCGTCGCCGCCGCAGCCGAGGCCTATCGCGGCTCGCCGACGCCGAACGTCATCATCATCGAATCGGAACATCATTCCGATGAAATCCTCCACGGCCTGGATCAACTGGCCGAGGTCTGCGACGCCGGTACGCGGGTGATCGTCATCGGCCGCGTCAACGACGTGACGCTCTATCGTGAGCTGACCCGGCGCGGCGTCAGCGACTATCTGATCGCGCCGGTCGCCACCATCGACGTGGTGCGCGCGGTCTGCGGGCTGTTTTCGGCGCCCGATGCCAAGCCGGTCGGCCGCATCATCGCCGTGGTCGGCGCCAAGGGCGGCGTCGGCGCCTCCACTGTGGCGCACAACATCGGCTGGGCGATCGCGCGCGATTTCTCGCTCGATTCGGTAGTCACCGACCTCGATCTCGCCTTCGGCACTGCCGGCCTCGACTACAATCAGGATCCGCCGCAGGGCATCGCCGACGCGGTGTTCTCGCCCGACCGCATCGATACGGCTTTCGTCGACCGCCTGCTGTCGAAATGCACCGATCATTTGAGCCTACTGGCCGCACCGGCAACGCTCGACCGTGTCTACGACTTCGGCGCCGACGCGTTCGATTCGATCCTCGATTCGCTGCGCGGCAACATCCCCTGCGTCGTGCTCGACGTCCCGCATCTGTGGTCGGGCTGGACCAAGCGGCTGCTGGTCGGCGCCGACGAGATTCTGGTAGTCGCCGGTCCTGACCTCGCCAATTTGCGCAACGCCAAGAACCTGGTCGATCTGCTGCGCGCCGCGCGGCCGAACGATCATCGCCCTTATTACTGCCTGAACCAGGTCGGCATGCCGAAACGGCCGGAGATTACGCCGGCGGACTTCGCCAAGGCGCTGGAAGACAAGCCGGTCGCGGTCATTCCGTTCGACCCGCAGATCTTTGGCACGGCCGCCAACAACGGGCAGATGATTGCCGAGGTGTCGTCGAATCATAAGACTGCGGAAATGTTCCGCCAGCTGGCGCAGGTGCTAACCGGGCGCGCCGAGGCGAAACGGCCGCGCGCGGGCCTGCTCACGCCCCTGCTCGCCAAGCTGATGAAGCGGTCAAGCTGATTTTGTGCGGAGACGCGTATCGTGTTCGGTCGGCGTAGCGGAATGTCTGAGGCTCGGGTGCCTGCGGCGGATACCCCGCCGCCGTCGCAGCCGGGCGCGGTGCCCAAGCCGGCGGTCGGCGGCGCCATTGAAACAGGCCGCGCGCCTATACCCTCCGATGGCCTCGGCGCGCCGCTCGTCTCGGCGCCCACGCCGTCCCACACGGCCTCGCCGATCAACACCGTCCCCTCGTCGGTCGATTCGCGCCGCTCGGAAACCTATTACGAGGTCAAGGGTATCATCTTTGGCGCGCTGATCGAGGCGATCGATCTGGCGCAGCTTGCCCGCCTCGACGCCGACTCGGCGCGCGAGGAAATCCGCGACATCGTCAACGAGATCATCGCGATCAAGAACATTGTGATGTCGATCTCCGAGCAGGAAGAACTGCTCGACGACATCTGCAACGACGTGCTCGGCTTCGGTCCGCTCGAGCCGCTGCTGTCGCGCGACGACATCTCCGACATCATGGTGAACGGCTCCGGCACGGTCTACATCGAAGTCAAAGGCAAGATTCAGCGCACCGGCATCCGCTTCCGCGACAACCAGCAGCTGCTCAATATCTGCCAGCGCATCGTCAGTCAGATCGGCCGCCGCGTCGACGAATCGTCGCCGATCTGCGACGCGCGCTTGCCGGACGGCTCGCGCGTCAACGCCATCGTGCCGCCACTGGCGATCGATGGCCCGGCGCTCACCATCCGCAAATTCAAGAAGGACAAGCTGACGCTCGATCAGCTGGTCAAATTCGGCACCATCACCGAACAGGGTGCGGAAATCCTTCGCATCATCGGCCGCACCCGCGTCAACACGCTGGTGTCGGGCGGCACCGGCTCGGGCAAGACCACGCTGCTAAACTGCCTCACCCGCTTCATCGACGACGACGAGCGCATCATCACCTGCGAAGACGCCGCCGAACTGCAGCTGCAGCAGCCGCACGTCGTGCGCCTGGAAACGCGGCCGCCCAACCTAGAAGGCGAAGGCCAGGTCGCCATGCGCGACCTGGTGCGCAACTGCCTGCGCATGCGCCCGGAACGTATCATCGTCGGCGAGGTGCGCGGATCGGAGGCGTTCGACCTGTTGCAAGCCATGAACACCGGTCATGACGGATCGATGGGCACGCTGCACGCCAACAACCCGCGCGAGGCACTATCCCGCCTCGAATCGATGATCACCATGGGTGGCTTCTCGCTGCCGTCGCGCACGATCCGCGAAATGATCACCGCCTCGGTCGACGTGGTGATCCAGGTCGCCCGCCTGCGCGACGGCACGCGCAAGATCACCCACATCACCGAGGTGATGGGGATGGAAGGCGACGTCATCATCACCCAGGACCTGTTCGTCTTCGACATGGCCGGCGAGGACGCCAACGGCAACATCCTCGGCCGCCATCGCTCGACCGGCATCGGCCGCCCGCGCTTCTGGGAGCGCGCGCGCTACTATGCCGAGGAGAAGCGGCTGGCCGCAGCACTCGACGCCGCCGAGGTGGTCACCAACGGCTTACGGGTCTGACATGCAGACAATCGCCCTGTTCTTTCTCGCATCGGTGGCGGTCGGCGGCCTTGTCTGGGTGTTCGTCTATCCGCTGTTGTCCGGCGAGCGCAAAGCCGAACAGCGCGTGGCCAGCGTCGCGCGCCCGGAGCCGGCGGTGCGCATCAGCCGCGCGCAACAGAAATCCCGCCGCGACATCATCGAGAACACGCTGAAGGAGCTCGACGAGCGGCACAAGAAGAGCCGGCACATTCCGCTCTCGGTGCGCGTCTCGCAGGCCGGCCTGTCCTGGTCGAAGCGGCAATTCTTCATGATTTCCGCGGCGCTCGGCGTGGCGATGTTCCTGCTCGGGCTGCTTTCCGGCGGCGGGCTGTTGGTGGCCGGCGTGCTCGGGCTTGCCGGCGCCTTCGGCGTGCCGCGCTGGCTGTTGGTCTATTTGAAGAAGCGGCGCGAGTCGAAATTCCTCGACGCCTTCCCCGACGCGGTCGACGTCATCGTGCGCGGCGTCAAGGCCGGCCTGCCGCTGCTCGACTGTCTGAACATGATCACCCTCGAGGCGCGGGAGCCGGTGAAGTCCGAATTCCGCGCCATCGTCGAGACGCAAGCCATCGGCATGCCGCTGGGCGAGGCCTGCACCAAGCTGTACGAGCACATGCCGGTGCCGGAGGCTAACTTCTTCGGCATCGTCATCTCCATCCAGCAGAAATCCGGCGGCAACCTCGCCGAGGCGCTCGGCAACCTGTCGCGCGTGCTGCGCGACCGCAAGAAGATGAAGGCGAAGATCCAGGCCATGTCGCAGGAGGCCAAGGCCTCCGCCGGCATCATCGGCGCGCTGCCGGTCGCGGTGATGACGCTCGTCTATATCACCAGCCCGCAATACATCTCGCTTTTGTGGACCGAGCCGCTCGGTCGCGTGATGCTCGCCGCCTCGGTGGTGTGGATGTCGCTGGGCGTGATGGTGATGAAGAAGATGATCAACTTCGATTTCTAGCTGCGTGCGCCGCGTGAGAATGTAGGGTCCCGATGCTCGATTTCCTGGCCGACTCACTCAACAGCAAGACGCTGACGATGCTGTTCGCGGCCGTCGCCGGCATCGCCACCGTCTTGACCTTGGCGATGCCGCTGGTGTTTGCCGACCCGCTCGACAAGCGCATGCGGGCGGTCGCGGTCGAGCGCGAAAAGATCCGCCAGCGCGAGCGGGAGCGGCTGGCGCAGGCGCAGCAGAAGGTCAACCTGCGCCCATCGGCCAAGCAATCGATTCAGGCAATAGTCGAGCGCTTCAATCTGAAGAAATGGGTTGGCCAAGAAGAGGCGCGGCTCAAGCTGGTGCAGGCCGGCTATCGCGGCCAGGCGCCCTATGTCACCTATCTGTTCTTCCGCATGGTCACGCCAGCGGCGATGGCGCTTTTTGCCGCCTTCTATCTATTTGTCGTGCTCGATTTCAATCAGCCGGTGACCGTCAAGCTCGCCATGTGCATCGCCGCCGCTTACGTCGGCATGCATCTGCCGCTGATGATCCTGAAGAACAAGATCCAGCGCCGCCAGCTCTCGATCAAGCGCGCCTTCCCCGACACGCTCGACCTGCTGCTGATCTGCGTGGAATCCGGCATGTCGATCGAGTCGGCGTTCAAGAAGGTGAGCGACGAGGTCGGCTCACAATCGGTGGCGCTCGCCGAGGAGCTCACGCTCACCACCGCCGAACTGTCCTACCTGCCCGATCGTCGCCAAGCCTACGAGAACCTGGCCCGCCGCACCGACCTGGAAGGCGTGAAGTCGGTTTGCATGGCCCTGCAGCAGGCCGAGCGCTACGGCACGCCGCTCGCCAACACGCTGCGGGTGATGGCGCAGGAAAACCGCGACATGCGCATGGCGGAAGCGGAGAAGAAGGCGGCCGGCCTGCCGCCGAAGCTGACCGTGCCGATGATCCTGTTTTTCCTGCCGGTGCTATTCATCGTCATTCTCGGCCCGGCCGCCATCAAGGTGCTGGCGCTGCGCTGAAGCCGGCTCAAGGATTTTGATTTTTCCGAGGCGATCGCAGTCAGGTGCCGGTGTCGGGCACCGGCATGTCGGGCCGGCTGCCCTTCTTCACCCACTGGCCGCGCTGGGCCAGCATATCGCGAAGATAGGCGACATTGGCGGCGGCTTGATCCGGCGGCAGATCGGCGCGGGCGATCTGCTCGGCCTCGGCGAAGCGGCCCTGCAGCCCGACCACCAGCGCCAGATTCTGCCGCACTTTGGGCGCCGCATTGGGCTGCGCCATGGCTAGCCGCAACGTCGCCTCGGCGCGCGGCAAATCCTTGGTCAGCGCATAGGACAGGCCGAGATTGGACAGGACCGACGGCTGATTCGGCACGATCTTCAGCGCGGCCGTATAGTGCTGCTGCGCCTCGTTGTAGCGGCCGAGCTGGTCGAGCACGGCGCCCTGCGCGTTGAGGATGCGCCAGTCCGGATTGTCCGGCGTGTGCGCGCGGCTGAGTACGTCGAGCGCCTGCGGATAATCGCCGGCGTCGGCCAGCGCGCGGCCGTAGGCGCCGAGCAGTGGCATGTTGTGCGGATTGCGGATGGCCGCCTGCTGCAGCACGGCCACCGCCTGGGCGCGCTGGTCGGTGGCGCGCAGCGCGCGGGCATAGGCGATCGCCACGTCGGCGTCGTTGGGGTTTTCGCGGTAGCGGGCGCCCCAGACGTCGAGCGCGCTGCGCCAGTCGGCATCGGTGCGCGGCGTGTCGGCGGTGCTAACCGAACCGGTGATGTCGTCGCCCATGGTCTTGCAGCCGGCGACCGAGAGGGCCAGCACGGCCACCAGGGCGACACTGGCAAGCAGACGGGCGGCCAGGGCCGGTCGAGGATGCATGGGATTGCGGGGGCGGCATTCCGATGGCATGACGTCGAGCAATAAAACGTTAACCCTAACGAGTGGTTAATTAACTTGTATTCTCCGCCCACCGAGCGGGCTTAAGATTGGGCTATGGACCGCGATCTCACCCCCGAGCAAATCGCCCTGCAGGCGCGCGCCCGCGAGTTTGCGGAACGCGTGGTGCGGCCAAGGGCCGCAGCCATCGATCGCGACGAGCAGTACCCCTGGGACATCGTTGAATCGCTGGCCACGGCCGGCTTCTGCGGCATGACGATCCCGAAGGCGCTCGGCGGGCAAGGCCGCTCCTTCCTCGACGCCGTTCTAGTCATTGAGGAAATGGCCAAATGCTGCACGGTGACCGCCCGCATCGTGGTGGAAACCAACATGGGCGCCATCTCGACGGTGATGGCCTATGGCAGCGAGGCGCAGAAGCAATTGGCGGCGCGCCTGGTGCTCGGGGGCGACAAGCCGGCCATCTGCATCACCGAGCCGGACGCCGGCAGCGACGCCACCGCCATGACCACGCGCGCCGACAAGCGCGGCGACGTCTATGTCATCAACGGCAAGAAGCATTGGATCACCGGTGCCGGCGTGTCGAAGCTGCATCTCATCTTCGCCCGCGTGTTCGACGAGTGCGGAGAAGAGCTCGGCATCGGCGGCTTCCTTGCCGTGCGCGATGAGGCCACGGACCCGAACTTGGGCCCGCGCGTCAGCAAGCGCGAGCAGACCATGGGCCTGCGCGGCATGCCGGAAGGCGAGCTCACCTTCGAGAATCTGGAAGTGCCGGCCGACATGGCCGTGCTGCCGCCGTCCGGCTTTCGCCGCGGCTTCGCCGACCTCATGAACGCCTATAACAGCCAGCGCGTTGGCGCCGGCACGGTCGCCATGGGCATTGCCGCCGGCGCGCTCGAGCTTGCAGTGGATTGGGCGAAGACGCGCGAGCAGTTCGGCCGGCCGATCGGCGAATTCCAAGGCCTGCAATGGATGCTCGCCGACATGCAGACGCAGCTCACTGCCGCCCGCTTGATGCTGTACGCCGCCGCCCGCTCGCGCGGACCGGACGGTAGCGTCTTTCCCGATCCCATGTTGGCGGCGCAGGCCAAGATCCTCGCCTCGGAGACGGCTATCAAAATCGTCAACAACGCGCTGCAGTTCTTTGGCGCGCGCGGCTATTCGCGCGACTTGCCGCTCGAACGCATGGCGCGCGACGTGCGCATGTTCACCATTGGCGGCGGCACGGCGCAGGTGCTGCGTACCCTGGTCGCCTCCAAGATGCTGGGCTGGAAGCTGCCGCAGACGCGCGACGGCTATGTGCCCAAACCCTCGATGCGCGACGCCG
>Ga0187771_10001712_pt1 | contig 14886 bp, 15 predicted proteins | sample 0116_SJ02_MP15_1_FD_133139 | JGI IMG/M metagenome (GOLD analysis project Ga0187771, IMG submission 133139) | Tropical peat soil microbial communities from peatlands in Department of Meta, Colombia - 0116_SJ02_MP15_10_MG | ecosystem: Environmental > Terrestrial > Soil > Wetlands > Peat | place...
ACTCTGTCGCCGCTCGACCGCGAAGCAATCGCGCAAACCGTTCGCAAGACAAACAAAGTCATTGTGCTGCACGAAGACGTTCGCACCGGCGGCATTGCCGGCGAAATCGCAGCCATCATCAACGAGGAAGCCTTCGACGATCTCGACGGCCCAATCGTGCGCATCACCGCACAGGATTCCCCGGTGCCGTTCTCTCCTCCGCAGGAGGAATTTTTTCTGCCGAAAGTCAGCGACGTGGTTCGCGAAGCGCGCCGCCTGCGCGCCTTCTAGTACAATTCGGATGCGATCACAAACAATCGAAGGGCAAGTCTGACGGCGCGTTTCGCTCTTCAGCGGGCGCAGCTTGCTGGCCGCGATTTCATACGGATTCTTAGAAACGGAGGAAGGCATGCGTTTCTTTCTGGGAGTGGTGGTCACGCTGATCGTACTTATAGTAGTCGGGCTGATGATACTTAATTTCGGTTTCTTTCCCACGAATGCGGATGCAACGCCGCCTGGGCTTGAGCGCCGCCTCGCCATGTCTGCGCTGGATGCCTCCATGGAGCGCCATGCACCCCGCGCGAACAATCCCGTACCGCCGACGGACGACAACCTCATCGACGGGATGAAGATCTACACCATGAATTGCTCATTGTGCCACGGCACCCTCGACAACAAACCGAGCCCACTGGAGAAATCGTTTTATCCGAGCGCGCCGCAGCTCATTCTTGACCCGCTCGACGATCCCGAGTGGCACATTTATTACGCGGCCAGCACCGGTATTCGTTACACGGGGATGCCGGCGTGGCGACATGTCTTAAGCGATCAGGATTTGTGGAAAGTCGTGGGTTTTCTCTCCCGCGTGCAGAAACTGCCGCCCAAGGTTCAGGAATATTGGAAAAGTGCCTACGGCGTGGGCCCGCTTCCTCCCGGCGAGGAAAAACCGGAGCACGAAAAAGACTAGATATCGAGCAGCTATAATAAAAGATTGCGCCTGGTCCCGGCTCCGTAGCTGGGACGCGTAGAAGAGGAACTATGCCGACCGATATCGTCATGCCCCAGATGGGCGAGTCTATCTTTGAGGGCACCATCACCAAGTGGCTGAAAAAGCCGGGCGATAAGGTGCAGCGCGACGAGCCGCTCTTCGAGATTTCCACCGACAAAGTGGACGCAGAGATTCCTGCCCCAGCGTCGGGCGTGCTCCAGGACATTAAGGTTGGCGAGGGAAACACGGTTCAGGTGAATACCGTGGTGGGAACGATCGCCGGCGATGGTGAAGCCGCGGCGGCTGCGCCTGCCAGGCCCGCGGCCGCGCCGCCGGCTTCAGCAGTTCCTGCGAAAACCGAAGCAGTGCCCTCAAGAATTTCACCACCAGCTGCGCCTCAGGCTGCGCGCGAGGAAGAAGATCATGCGCGTTCCTCGCCGCTGGTTCGTAAAATTGCGCGCGAGCACAACGTGAATCTCTCCCAGGTAACCGGAACGGGTTTGGGGGGCCGGATCACTAAGCAGGACATCATGGTGTTTCTGGAGCGGCAGGAATTCCAGGCAGCAGCTCCCGCCTTGCCCAGCGCTCCCGCAGCGGCTCCTTCACGTCCAGCTGCACCGCCCCCTCCCGCCGCCATTCCCGGAGATCTGATGCCGATGACCCAGATGCGCAAAATCATCGCGCAGCGGATGGTCGAGTCACGCCGCACCAGCGCTCACGTCCACAGCATGTTCGAAATCGACATGACGCGGATCGTGCAACTTCGTAACAAGACGAAAGCAGCTTTTGAGCAGCGGCATGGCGCGCGACTGACGTTCATGCCGTTTTTTGTCCGCGCCGCAATTATTGCGCTGCAACAGTTCCCGATCGTCAATTCTTCGGTGGAAGGCGAAGCCATTCGCTATCACCGGCACGTGAATGCGGGAATCGCCGTCGCGTTGGATTGGGGCCTGATCGTTCCTGTGCTGAAAAATGCCGACGAGCTCAACTTCCTTGGCTTGCAGCGCAGTATCACTGATTTGGGCGAGCGTGCCCGCTCCAAGAAGCTTAAGCCTGAAGAAGTAGAAGGCTCGACCTTCACCATTACCAATCCCGGCCAGTTCGGCGCTGTCTTCGGATTGCCAATCATCAACCAGCCGAACACCGCGATTCTCGGCGTCGGCGGGATCATGAAAGTGCCGCTGGTGGTGACTGATAGCGATGGCAACGATTCCATCGCCATTCGCTCCGTAGTTCATCTCACACTGGGCTATGACCATCGCGTGATCGACGGCGCAATTGCCGATCAGTTCATGGCATTTGTGAAGAAGACACTGGAGAACTGGAGTGAAGAGGTGGGCTAAAAAAAGTATTCAGTGCGCATCAGTTGATGCCGCACTGGGCGTTGGCACTCGCGGATTCTTCGCCCAAACCGAAGCATTAAAACACTCCACTGTTCCTGAAATTATTTGTGACAACCCTGCCTTGAATCTTGCCTCATCGACAATTTCCTTGTTAGCTATGGCGTCGGTCATCGACAGCGCGGATTGCAGAAAGGACATCACAGCATCTTTCTTTTCTGCTCCGCTTTTGTGAGCAAATAAGCCCTCGATGCTCGTGACAATCCCTGGAATGAAGCCAATGGCCTGAAGCAGTTTCGACAAGAAATTCATGGTGTCTCCTTTGAATTGTCAATTGTTCGGAATTCGTTTGCTGGGATCTACGCGCAAGAACTCCTCATTGATTTCTATTTCGCTGCACCACGGCTCTGGTCTGGCTGTCATGCCGTTCCAGCAGGCGCTTGATTTCTTCCTGTCCTTCCCGCAGTGCTTTGAACTCCACCTCGCTGCGAATGCGCGCCTCAGTATTGGCCGCTGCGATACGTTCCAGGTTGGAAACTCTGGCCTTGGTCATCTCTATTTCGGCATCCTGCCTTGAGGAGTTCCGCGCCTCCTGGACCACGTAGCCCCCGAGCGAGAGTGCAATCGCACAGACGGCTACGATCGTTCGAGCATCAAGTTTTCTCGCTTCGGCACGGCTCTTAACCGTCTTCAAGTTCTCTTGGACCGAGACCAGAGAAGTTTCCAATTGGGTCAACTTGTCCAGCATCTCGAGCTGCGAGTCTTGACCACCGTGCCGCGCAACCAGAGACTGCTTTCCAGAACCCACACGCTGCCTGGAGCGGCTCACCAGACCGTCATCGACGTGGCTCATAGCGGATAATCCACATGGAGTGCGGCACTGTACCGCGAATACTTCGGCGGAGTTGAGTTGTCATACTGCTGCAGGAAACAGTCCTGTACACGCGAGAGTCGCGGAATCGTGAAGGTCTGGGTGGTGAAACGGCCAGCGAGATTTCGGTCGTTATACGGGCCCCAGCCCGAATCGCTCCACCTCACTTCGATACCGCCTCCGGTCGGCGGCGCAGCTCCCGCGTCTACACTTACGGTGGTCGAGGTCACGGCTGTGATCTCAGCATCGGTTAGAGCGGGCAAGTAAGTCGAGCCGACTTGTGTGTTCGTACGCTCAGTCACAATCGGTATCGTTTTTAGTTCAGAGGTTTCGAACTGAAACGCCAGCGGCTCTGCGGAGTCGTTGGCGAATGTGATGTTGTAAGTGCAGTGTTCGCCCCGAAGGTCGTTGACCGTGATTTCCACTTCGCGAACGACAGCTTGGAACGTGGCTGCTCGCGAAGGAGCGTTAACGCTCAACCCATCTCCGGGGAAAATATCGGTTGCATTGCCGGGAAGAAAGTCGCTCCACGTTTCATAACTGCCTTTCCACGCAGGGTTGGTGCTGTCATCAAGAAACGCCAGCGCGGCATTCTCGCAATCGGCAGCGGTACGCGCCAGCGGATCTTTCACGTGCCGAACCGCACCACGCAATCCGTTATCAATGCCGCACGCTTGTGCTGTGATGCTGGCCGGATTAGTAATGCGAGCCAACGCGCGGCCCTGTCCACGATAGTGAACCTCGACCATCTGATTGGACGCAGGAACGTACGCTGAATAAAATTCCAGCTCCGCACTGGAAGTCACGTTGCATTCCGCCCCGTCCGAAAGCGGACCGACCAACTGGGTCACGTAACTTTGTCCGGGCAGGGCGCTACGAACTTCCGCGTCCACCGCCTGGATCAATCGCGTAAATGCGATTGAACATTGCAGATTGGCGGCATTGACCGGTGCGTAGGTGCAAAAGTCCGGTGCACTTGGAATCACTCCGTCGTACAAGACGGTCGCTGGCGCTACCTGAGTGGCTGGATTCGTTGGATCGATATCATGAAGTTCCAGCACAATGCGGACATCTGCCGCGACCTCGCCTCCTCCCAACTCGTTGCCCGCGGGATGAACAGAAGAGTGAAAAGCTTGTTGCCTGCGGTAAATCTCGTCCGAATACAGGCGAGTCGTCAGTAAATAATGATGCCCCTCCGTTGTGCTGACCGCCTGCCCCGTCGCGGCGCCGTTTATCAGAGCTTGGATATTCGACTGAGTTCCATTTGGTGTAATTTGGAACCCAGCCAGGCAGCCAGCGATGGAAACCGGGCCGGCATACAATCCTCCAAGCACCGCACTGGATGCGGCGTTGAACAGTACGTCGCCATGTTGCATCACCAGCGCGCCGCCGAATTCAATTTGTTCGACGTACTGGACCGTTGTTGCACCATCGGCTCCAGTTCCGCCAGAGATTTGCAATTCCCCTCCGGTCACCGAAATCGCGCCTGCAGGATCAATCACGCTCCAAAGCGTCGGCTCGAGGGGTGAGACTGTGTACTCCTCATCGAAAATTGTCGTACTCTTTTTTACGAACGGAGTCTGCGAAAGATAAAACCTTATGGTGAGTCCGTCGCCGACAAAGTAATCTTTTACGTAGGCCTGTGGCTCAATCTCGCCGATCATCGTGAGATCATTCACCAGGGCGTTGACGGGCTGCAGAACCAGTCCTTCCGGATTGAAATTGGGATCGCTTTCGCTGAGCGTGTAAACGCTGGCGCCAACCGGCGAAAAGATGAGGGCGCCATTCAGCGTTCTGTAGCTGGCGCGCGCTCGAACGGCGATTTCTGCGGCGTGCTGTGACCACGTTTTCTGCGGGTTAGGAACATACCAGAACATTCTGTCCAGATCTTGCGCTGCGCTGGTGTCAAAGACACCCGGCATCAAGTCCTGAGTGAGCTGGCGCAGCGCATTGCCGGCGCTCCGCTCAACGAAAGGGCCGCGATCGGGCAGGCGTTTCTCATCGAGTAACGCTTCATCGCTGCGTGCGACCAGGTTGTACCGGTAAACCGGGCCGCGCTCGCCCCATCCCAGGTACTCAAACGCAGGAGCCTGCATCAGATACCCAGTAAATACGTCCTGACCATTGGTTCGACCCAACGTGATCCTTGCTTTGACCGCGGGCACAACGAACTCCGGCGTATCCGCTACCAGGCTGAGGCGTAATTCAGAAGGCTTGTTGAGCTTGCGAATTATCTGCGGCGGGTGGGACGCGTCAATCGCAGAAGTGTAGTCTTGCGGTCCACGACCATCGAGATTGTCGATCTGCAGTTTCATGCGAATTGAGTAGATGTCGCTGGGGCCTCGATCAAATGCAATTTCATTGATCGTTCCGTTTTCGTAACAGCCGAGACATGGCGCATCGAATGCGTGAGACGCTCAAGCAGACATTGTCGGAGAAAGGTTGCCTGCAGCTCTCAGTAAACAGCGGCCATTGCTGCGGGAAAGTAGCTGCGGTAGCACAACACGCTTTGTCCGTCGTTTTCATCAACGTGTGGCATCGCCAGGAACACTGCGTGCAAGGCAAGGGCAACAATCGGCTTTGCGATCAGGCTCTCCTGTTCCCGCTGAAATACTTTCATCGTTCCCGACTGGGAAGCGGGATTGAGTGGCATCGAGGTTTGTAGCGCCGTAGTGGGGCTGAGATGCGGATAGTGAAAACATGCCCGGCCTCCCGACTCCTCTTCCACAACGAAGAGCGCCGACCAGTCCTGAAAAAACGACCCTCCCTCCCGATCCACGAATGCAATCACTTTTTGCACGCCGGCATTCGGCGGCGGCGGCCCGCCGAGCAACGGCTGGGCTAACACCAATGACGTTACTGTTGTTTGTGCCACCCGCCCAAGGTTGAACGTCACGCGCCGAATGTAATTCGCGTCACGATTTACCATGCTGGGATCACTGACGTATGCGGCCGAAATTCCCGTACCGACATAGCCGGTCTGCTGCTGGTAGTCCGCATCAACCGCAACGATGTCCCCGACTGAAAAAGCATTGACCGCGCCAACTCCCAAAACGATTTCTGAAGCGGTTGAGCCAGCGAGTACGGCCGTGGCCGCGATCGGAGTTCCACCCGAAGGTTGAGGATTGGCATTTGGATCGGATGCCAATACATTCATGTGCTCGGAACTGCCCGCCAAAGCCATCTGCAGCTTGCCCCACTCCCGGAAATCAAACTCCAGCCGCACATCTAAGTTGCCTCGAAATTGCGCAACCGGAGTCTTGCAAAGGCCGGCCCTCACCGGTTCTATCGGGGTTGCGCAGAATCGCTGGAAGTTATCGATCCAGCCTAGATCGACCCACGGCGAGGGCGGTGCTGCTAACGGGAAGACGCCATATTTGCCGGGGTCAAACAGGCTCGGCTGACCAGTTGCGCGATTCAGAGGCGCGAAGTACGCATGGATTCGCCGCGTTACGGGAACCATCGGTGCGCGAAGCGGTGCCGTGCTCATGAGAAGTTCACCTCAGAAAAGAAAACCACTGTCAAGCTCGCACTGCGCTCCAGACGTACCCCTTCGGTTCCTCGGGGCAAGCCTTCGCTTTTCGGCGCTTCGCTGCCGGCAACCTTGCCCAGAACCGGCTGTGACCAGGAAATCATGGTACCCAGATCAGCGCTGGGCGTTTGCCTGTAGTCCCGCTTCGAGGTCCACGGAGGCTGACAAATGCTCAGCAGTTCCATATCGAGCGAGGCCAGCGCGCGTCCGCGATCGACGCCTGATTCAACCGTGCCGAAGGTGTGATACGAGATGATGCACTCCATCGCCATCAGCGCCCGGCTGCCCACCTGTTGTGCCACTGGTTCAGCCACTCCCCACTCGATGTAGAAGGCGTCGGGCAAAGGCACAACGGGCACCACAATCTCGTTTTCCGCCACTACGATCGCCGGGCGAGTGGTTCCATTCAGCGTAATCGTCTGCTGCGGATTCAGGGCCACCAGTCGTGCGAGCAGCGTCATGTAGAAACTGTCTTTGGTGAATTGCATAAAAGCAGCTTTTAGCTCCTGGCTTTTTGGCTCTTAGCTTTTTCTCGGGCAATTGCGAAATTCAGAAATCTCTTGAGCCGCATCGTGGTTCCTGGGAGATTCCGCCTTAACTAAAAGCTAAGAGCGAATAGCTAACGGCCTGTTTTCATTCCACCGCCGTCACCCTATATAGATATGCCGTGCCGGCGAAGCATTCAGTTACGACGTCCTCAATGTGGAAGAAGTCGTTGTCGTAATTCACTCCCAGTGCGCTTTCGAAAAGAGCCTCAGCTGACACAGCATTTTGCGAAACCACAGCGGCGGCTACCGCGGTACTGGAAATCAGAAATTCCAGCCGCCTCCTTGGCCCGGTGTTAGGCGTGTTCAGGCTGCGAACCACCACAGGAGAGAAGGTCACCTGTTGCACTCCGGGATCGACCAGTCCCAGTTGCGCACTCGGATCGTTGGGCAAGGCAACAAGCGGAAATACGAGCATGACCTCATCTCCGCCGAGTGCTTGTAAGATCGCATCTGCCGCGCGTACGACGGCCGCCCCGCTAATTCTTGCGCCGGTCATCGTCAGCCCACCTTCTGCGCCACATAGGGCGCCAACATTTCATGAACTGCCTGGTCGATCAGGGTGTCCGCAAAGTAATTCAAATGCATGCGATCCAAATGCTCCGCTTTGACGTTCAGCGCTGGTGTAGCCTGCGCGTTGCGCACGATCTGCGCACAGGCAAATTTCACCGGGTCGGGTATCACGCTGAATCCGGCTGTATAGACAATGTCGACTTCGCTAAACCACAGCCCTACGATGTTCAGCGGCAGCGTCAACTCGCCCGTTTCCGCGAAGTAGTCGATCGCCGAGACATCGATCGCGGTCCAGACGCCCGGCAGTCCGAACATCAAGGCAACGTCCAGCCGCAGATCGTCAAACGGCCACTCCCCCCGGCGCGGAATGCAGTACCGCCCTTGAGCCGAAACGATCGGACTGGTTGCAGGTGCGACCGGCGTCAGAGGCAGATAAGCAAGCCGAACCGTGTTGCGGTCTGGAGGAAGCCGGAGTCGCTCCTCGTATTGCACCACCGCGAGCGAAGCGCGCCGGCAATGGGCGTCGATCATCGACGAGGCTGCCGCCACGAAGGCTGCGGGGGTGGTCGCGTCCAGGCCGTACGTCACATATTCCGAAGCAGAGAGATAAATCATCTGGAGCATCCGGTGTTCCGTCGCCAGTCATCAGCGGGCACACTGCTCCTCGCGGGTGGCAGTGGCCACTGATAACTGGCAACTGTTTTCTAGCGGTTGACTTTGACTTCGTAGTGCGCGTAGGAAGCGCCCTTCACCACCACGGCCCCAAACTTCACGATGACCATCTGTGAAGCCAGGTTCCCGATCAGACCCAACTGGAAGACTCGAGGATTCGGGTCACTCAGCCAGTGGTATTCGATCAGATCTTCCGTGACGATGTAGGCAGGGAGTACCGCGGTGCCGCTTCCCGGCGTGCCCGAGTAAGACAGGGCCCATTCCGGAATGAGGGGTAGCTCCCCTGCCTGCGTCGAAAGGGTCTTCACCCGCAGGCCGCCAGTGATTTCCGCCGTGGAAAGCACGACGTTGAACTCCGCTTTCATTTCGCGGTCGATCAAATCCAGCAGTACAGGATTGGCGTAGATCGCGGTCGGACGAACTTCGTAAGAAGAATTCGCCACCATTTGCGCAATCACGCCTTTGATCCCATCCACGATGCTGGCGGTGGTTGCGATTGTCGTCGTATTCCCGCCCGCCTCAATCTGGCCGATTGCCCCGAAATACTGCAGCGTAGCGGGCGTGGTGAACGATGTGTCATTTCCATTCCACAACGCCACGTCATGGGTGCGCAGCAAGCCATCCACGGAATCGGCGAGGTCTTTGGCTTGCAGATACGCGAACTGACTCTGTTGCGCTCCAACCTCCAGATCAAAGAGGTTGTAGTTGATCTGCGAGACTAGCGCCTTCAGTGGCACGCTTCGTTCAAGCCGCGTGGGTGACCCGATTGTGGCCACGATATTGCGCGGATCCACAAAAGCCTGCGCCGCGGTCGGCGAATTAATTACAGTTTCCTCGAAAAAACGCGAGGGATGACCGGTGGCGGGGACCTGCCGGATTCTCTGTCCGAACACTCCGCGCCGCCGAACAATGTCGAAGATTTCTGTCTGATATCGGTCGATCTCAATCGCGCCCGGCCCCAGAAAATCCGCCGTCGCATTCAGATCGATAAACTTTGTGTTCATATCATCTCCTTGAAAGAAATGTTCTTGCTTGGCCAGTTAGCGATGCGGCGACTGACCGATCGCCGTTTATGCAACCAAAATGAAAGGCGCGACCGGCGTCGCGCCTTGTGTTTTTCGCATAGCCGATTTTCTTGTTGTCATCCCGAGCGAAGCGAGGGATCTGTAGTTGTTTCCCATTGCCGAGAACTGCAGATTCCTCGTCGCTCCGCTCCTCGGAATGACAAGATGGAAAGGTTTGACCTTACCCGATGAACCCCGCCCGTGCCATCTCCGCTTTGACCGCGATGCGCTGCTCAACGCTCAACGACTGCAGGGTTTTGTCCACCACTGCCGGATCCAGCTTGTCTCCGGGGTCGGCGCCGCTCTTGCTCAGCACGGCTGTCACGAGAGGTGACAGGGTCTTCCGAGTCATGCGTGCGGCCTGTGCCTTGAGCTCGGTATTTGCTTTTTCCAGCTCGGCAACGCGTTGCTCAAGTCTGTGAGCCCGGGCAGACTCGCCGTCGCCCTCCGGTCGTTCTTCCACCGCGGCGACAATCCGATCCACCTTGGCGTTTAGTGCTTCCTGTTGCGAATCGAGCTTTTCCAGCACTCGATCCAAAGCTTCTGCCGCATTTGCCAGCCGTCCGGCAGTCGCGGCCAATTGCTGCGTCATTTCTTCGTTCATAGCTTCTCCTTGGTTATTGATATTCACGGAGCTTCTTGCGGCTAAATGTCGTTCTCGAGCTCAATCCACGTGTCCTGGTATGCCGCTTTATCGCGCCGAAGAATGGCCGCGCCAGTAAACGTTACCTGCGTGAGTGTCCAGATCTTGGCGCGCAAGTCCGCCACGCTCGCGTCGGCAATTTCGTAGGACATGCCGAGACCGCGGCGGAGGGGCCGCCTCCACCCCGCTTGCAAGCCTCGCGAACCGTGGCTGCCTCGCCCGATTTTGTGCACGATCTCCGGAAAATCCTTAGCAAACAGATACCCGCCAAGCTCAACGGCTCGTCCCACGATCTCTGCTCGGGTGATGATTCCCACCTTGCGCTGCGCATCGTGACGGTCAAGCGAGGGCGAGTAGTCCAGCCCCATCCCGAGCAGTGAAGGCAATGCCGCCTCAGCGGCTGCGCGCGTTAATATCACTCGGTGTCCTCGCGCCCCGGCCGGCGCCCTGTCCGAGGCCACATCGACCAGCGTCAATACTCCAACAAACGGTTCTCGATTCGGATGCCCGGCAACCGCAGGTATCTCAATCGCCATCGACTCCAGCTCAATGGTTCTCATGCAATCCTCAATTGATTGGAAGTTAGAACGAGAAGGGGTTCCCTGCGACCTCGGACTGGACACCTAGATCGGTGGCAGTCCTCTCATGCGTCGCACTTCGTTCACCGTGAGCACGCCGTTCTGCAGCAACAACGCCTGGATCTGCGCGTCTTCCATTTCGTCGCCGCTCTCGTCCACATCGGTGAATACAAACTCAAGATCATTCCATCCCAGCCTCTTGCTGATGGCATCGCGCGTCAGATATTCGGCGAAAAGTCGCGCGGTGGGAACGATCGCTTGCTGAAACGCCTGATCGCTCATCTCCGCGGCGGTCGAACGATTCACGTCCCGCTCCAGGCCGAGACTTTGTGGCGGCAGGTCGAACGCGTCGGCAATTACGCGCAGCAGAAATTCCTGCCACTGCAGTCGCAGATCTGCATCCGTGCCCCCTCCGAATCGCAGCACCTCTGGTTTGTTCTCAACTGAAAGAATCGGCACGCGGCCTGTCCCTTCAATCTCGTCCTGCCACCATCGAATGAGGCGTTCATGATGCTCAGGCGTTACATCTTGCAGCCAGAGCGCATACTCCACGACAGAGTTCGATGCCAGTTTAGTGGCATAGCGATGCGCACCCAGGAATGCGTTGATTGACTCGAATGCCACTTCGAGCCGCCCTAATCCGAACGGTGTGTGGGTGCGCGGGTTGAGCCGGATGTAGATCAACTCGTCATCGTTGAGCTGGATGTTTCCTTCCGGTCCCGCCCTCCCCGTGACCTGCACAAAACGCGGCGATCCCGGCCGCCCATCCCAATCTGTCTTCATGCGAATCGTCGCGCCATCGACCGGCCACAGCGCCAGGGGCTGTTGCTCGTCTCCTGTAGTTTCGACTTCAATCGCCCCGAAGCCGCCCACGATCACGTCCTCCAGTACCTGTTCGGCGAGAGAGCGGAAGGAATCGTCCGGATTCGGGGCGTCAAAGTTGTTCGTTAGAACGGTAATCCGAGACTCTGTATCCGAACTTAGCTGGGGATCACGTCCCGGCCGAAGCTGGATTCGCCAGCGCATTCCCGCAATGCGATCTTTAATTGCGTTGATCGCTCGGCGCGCGACCGGTGTCTCCGAAAATCGGCGCAGATTGATTGGCGTAGGTTTCGGAAATGCGTCTGCCCGCGGTCCATAGGTTGTGAGAATCGACGGCAGGGCGACGGTCCGCCTTTTAGCTCCGGCCTTCCCTGCCGCCGAGGACACTTCTGCAATCCGGCGCATCGCGCCGCGCAACTTCTCAGTAATTTTCATAGGATTTATTAGAATCGTGTGGCGCGGGCGCCCTCGCCCGCGATGAACTTTTATTAGTGCCGCTTCAGGCGCGCAGCTCTTGCCTCGCAAGTTCCGCAATCGCTGGCATATCGGTACCGGAAGCTATCTTGATCTTCGCTCGTTCCAGGATCTCCAGGGAAACCTGGATCTCCTCATTATTTCGATCAAGGTCATCATCTACCACCGCAGTAAGCAGCGACTTGGTCTTTTCTTTCTCTAGTATGCCGCTGGCAAACCTCGGGTACCGCGAAGCCAAGGCCACAGCTGTATCTGCACTCCTCTTCAGGGAAGCAGCGTGAAAGAGCTTGATCGTGTCTCCCACGCGATACCCAAAATCGAACCTGAAACTGTCGTCGGGCCGGGTGTATTTGCTTACCGATATCGCGTGCATCAACTGCTTCCAAACGCCAGCTCGCATGAACTCCTCTTGCATTTTCTGAAGAATGTGCCCACGTGCCGAAATCTTCCGCGGCCGCGCCGGCCTGGGACCTTCGAAATACAGTCTTGCCAGAGCCTCAATCTCTGCGAGAGGCTCCTCCGTTTCGCAACCTTTCATCGCTGTGACCTGAATCGTGTTCGAAAACGAATCCTGCAACTTGCCGATCAATAGGTCTCGGTCGTGGGTATCTACAATCTGTTTCCGGATATCGCGCTCCAAGGCTTGCAGCATCTCAACATCCGCCTGCGGATCCAGGCACCAGATGCGCCGCCAATCTCGCGTGAAGCGCACGTCAGCGAATCCGTTACCATTCGCGCCCGGTTCGAACATCACGACGCCAATGTTGACGAACTCCTCCTTCACCGCATCCGGCACATAGCGCAGCAGGAAGAACTCAAGTTGTCGTTTCTCAGGCATTATCGCGAAATTCTGTGTCCCTGCGTGTCCTCTGTCGTTAGTTTTCCATCCAATTTGGAAACGGCTTTCGTGCCGAGAGCCGAAATGCCGTAATCAAGTCCCGGACAATCCTTCGACGGTCGAGCAACTCGCAAATAAGTTTCTCCAGCGGCGCCCAATCGCTTCCATACCACTCTGGAGGAATCTCCCCCGCGGCTTCCCAAACCACGCCCTCGTCCATCTTCTCTATGCGCGGCAGCCACGGCTCGAACGATTCCCAGCCGCGCACGCAGGCATATACTTCATTGCGTGCGTAGACACCCCGCAGCGGGGAGTCCGGAAAGGTCCATTCGCCGGCATTAAAACAATATCCTTGATCGATAAACGACGCGGTGTATTTGCGCTCGCGCAGTTTTCGCCAGAAGGCCGCCTGCCGCCCATTGGCATTGCCAGTCCATTTGTCCATCGCGAGCATCCCCGCGAAAGCTTCCAGGTTCCGCACCCTGGCGAACATTTCCACGGGAAGATAATCAAACACCTGACCCTCCAGCGGACTGACAACGTAACGCGATCCGAACTGCAGGCCGGCCTGGCACGCCAATATTTGTCCCGCCAATTGCATATTCAGCTCCGGCGTATGCTCGATCAGCCAATCCCCCACCTCCACGACTTCGGTTGCGGGAACCGGCAGCCCCGAGGACTCGGCCAGGCGCGTGGCCAGCAACTCGTTCGCCAGCACACGCATATGCTGCGGGTTGTTACGAAACTTGACTACGTAAAAATTCCCGTCAGAGCAGCGCATCAGATGGCCTTGTGCCCCGCCCCGCATGCGTCGCACGTGCTGGATTGCGACTAATGCCAACTGAGCGTCCTCTGGCCGCGCATGCGCGTGAGCCTATCCTCTTTCGGAAGTCGAGGATGTGACGAATGAACATGGGCAGCTTCTGAATTCAGTCGCCGGATAGCATCGGACCTCGAAAGCGTCGATCCGGAGCGCTCTTGCCCACCGTCTTCTGCCGTGCCGCCTGGGCAACGGCCATCGCCATGACGCAGTCATCGTGGGCGCCTGACGCGGCTGCCGAACTGCCGTCCACATGCCGAACGAAGGTTCGGCATTCATTCAACAACCGGGGGCTCCGAAAAAGCTCTGGAGAACACGCCAGCATCGCAGCGAGATTCTCAATCATCATGGGCCGGCTTACGGCCGACGTGAGCCATCCATCCTGGCCGCCTTCTCGATAGATGTTCTCGTACCCCTGAATTTGCAAATGGGCCAAAACTCCAGCGCCATGATTATTGCGTTCGACCACTAGCTGTCCATGGTTATATGCGCATCCGAGTTCGACCAGCCGTGCCGCGAATTCGCGCGGTGGAAAATGACCGTGGAGCTCAGCGCATTGCAACCCGCTGGTACGCTCAATGACCTCGGCACAGGAATAGTCGCCTTCAGAACCGCCGCCAGCCGGGTCCACTCCGATGACATACGCCTTCCCCGGCTGTGGCGGAAACCAGATAACCAGATGTCCGTTGTCGCGTTCCTCGACTGCCGCGATGCATGCCTGCAGAGCTTGCTCGATCGCCTGCAGCTCAAAAACGCACTCCCCTGAAGCCAGGAAGCAGGACGCCGCGTCCTCGGCATACTCCTGCGCGGCCAGCCCGCGTAGTTGCGCCCGCTTAATCCGCCGCCAGGCGATCTGTGATTCGCTGAGACCAACTCGATCCATCAGATCCTGTTCTTCCGTGGTCAGCGGTCGAACACCACTCTGCCCAGGCTCAACTCTATATTCCGCGTCATACCACCACGGGAAAAAGTGGCGTGTGTATGCCGTCTCGTCAGCTTGCTGCCACTCCTGATAAAAAGCGCCTCCCGCTCCGTTCGGCGTCGATTCCAGCACGATCTCGCCATCGTTCGGCACGGTTGCCCGTAAAGAAGCCAGAGTCTCTTCCGGCTTACCGGGCCAGCGGGCGACCTCCGAACAATGTAAGTTGTGGATGGTCATCCCGCGGCCCGCGTTGGCATCCGCCGCTGTCGCCACGCGATATTCGCTGTC
>Ga0187771_10001713_pt1 | contig 14880 bp, 16 predicted proteins | sample 0116_SJ02_MP15_1_FD_133139 | JGI IMG/M metagenome (GOLD analysis project Ga0187771, IMG submission 133139) | Tropical peat soil microbial communities from peatlands in Department of Meta, Colombia - 0116_SJ02_MP15_10_MG | ecosystem: Environmental > Terrestrial > Soil > Wetlands > Peat | place...
AAGTAGTCCACGTACAGGTCAGGGGTTTCGTACAACCTGATTTGATGCAGCGTCCCCGACGCGAGTTTCGGGGCCAGCAACTTCCAGATTTCCACCGCGATATTCTCCGTGGTGGGCAGCTTGGCGGCGAAGACCGGTATTTCCTTGTTTAGAAACTTATGATCAAGCAATTGGATGACCTCTTGCTCGATGAGCGCCTTCAGCTCTTTCAGGTCCGCCACCATGCCGGTGGCTGGGTTGACGGGGCCCGCCACGGTGACCTCCAGGACGTAGTTGTGCCCATGCCCGTAAGGGTTGTTGCATTTTCCGAAAATCCGGCGGTTCGCTTCCGGGCTGAGGTCCGGATTGTGATAATAGTGCGAGGCTGAGAATTCCGCTCGCCGCGTCACGTAAATCATGGTTTCCCTTTCGCTTTAAAGCGCGCGCTTCAGACCTTTCCACCGCCCGCGGAGGTCTTTGTGGAGTACTCCCTGCCTTTCCATTCCACGCGGCCAGCCATCCGGTAGGCCCACACTGAGTTCAACAGCATCAGGCTGAACAGCAGGGCGCCGGGAGCCTGGAAGGCCGCCGGGCGCGTGTCAAAACCCAGCCGGCCGAGCGCACGACCATAGCTCCATTGTCGGAACAACGCCAGCAGAAACAACGCTACCGCTGCCAACGCGATTGCCGCGCTGCCTTGCCCCGCGGCAATCCAGAGGCACAGGACCAGAAAGGCCGGAGTGGGCAACACGTCGAATGTCAAGGTCTCGCCGCAGCCAACGACTATACGCCCCAAGTCCGCTCCATAAAGCAAATACAAATTCTTCGTCCAGCCTCGCCACATTTCAGTGAAGGTTGCGTACATGCGCGTCCGCACCCAGGGCGCTCCCGGAAGGAACACAAGTCGCCCTCCGGCCGCCTTCACGCGGCGCGCCAACTCGACATCCTCGAGCAGCGCGCCGCGCACCGCCTCGTGGCCGCCCACGCGTTGATAGATGCCCCGGCGGATGAGCAAAAATTGCCCGTTCGCGGCCGCCGCCGGCGAGGCGGGGTCGGAAACCTCTTCAAAACGGTAGAGCTTCGAAAGCCTGACGTATACGAACGGAATGACGGCCTTCTCCCACCAAGTGGGAGTTTCCTGGCCTGGCGAGAGCGAGAGCAAATCCGCGCGTTTTTGCTCGGCTACTTCGAGCAGCGCCGCCAGGCTGCCGGGGCGATGCTCGGTGTCCGCATCCGTAAAAAGCAGCCACTCCCCGGAGGTCTGGCGAGCCCCCGTCGCCAAAGCATAGGTCTTGCCGTTCCAGCCTTTGGGCAGAGAGTCAATTCGCAGGGACCGCAGGGAAGTAAACTGCGCCTCCAAACTCTTCAGGATCTCGCCGGTCCGGTCAGCGGACTGGTCATCGACCACCAGAATCTCCCTCACGCCTTCCTGGCCGGCGAGCGAGTTGACCACCCGCGCGATGTTTACTTCCTCATTGCGAGCGGGAATTACCACCGAAACAGAGCCTTTAGAACTCTCGCTCATGCGCGCCGTCCGCGGTACTTTCCTTTTCCCCGGCGCGACCATTGCGCTGGCAGGTGTCAACCTGAATTGCCATTATAATAGATGCCCTATGGCGGGCAAAGGCAAGAAGCTCATCCTATTGGCGCTGATCGTCGGCGCCGCCACTTATTTTGCCTTACGGCAACGGTCTTCCCGGCCCGTCAGCGTCGGCGACGCCGCGCCTGGTTTTACGCTGCCCTCGCTTGGGGGAGGCTCTATTTCGCTTCGGGATTACAACCGGCGAGTGGTGCTCGTGACCTTCTGGGCGACCTGGTGCCCCCCTTGCGTCGAGGAGACCCCCAGCCTGGAGAAGTTTGCCGAGCAGATGCAGAACCAGGGTGTGACCGTCCTGGGGGTCAGCGTGGATCAGGATGCCAGCGCGCTGGAGCGCTTCGTAACCGACAACCACGTTTCCTTCCCCGTCCCGCTCGACCCGGACCGTGCCGTCGCCTCGCGGTACGGCACTTTCATGTTCCCTGAAACCTATATCCTGGACCGCGACGGGAAGGTCGCGGAGAAGGTGATCGGCGCCACCGATTGGCAGGACCCGCGGATGCTCGCCTTCGTGAAGGAGCTAGCCCGCGGCGGCGCGCGAACGGGCCAGTAAGATAAGAGACTTCTTCTGCGCCGTTTCCGTGTGGCGAGCAGCGATTGCCTTCAGCGCGGGAATCCTGGGACGGTTTACCTCTGGCCCTTTCCCCCCTAGCGCCGTCGACAACCTTCATCTCCCTGTTGCCAGCGCATCGCTGACATTCCGCCACAGCGTAAGCACTTCCGAGATGACTTCCTGTTCGGGAACGTTCATTCGGGCCTGGCGGTTGAACAATCGTGCCTGGTAGATGATCCCCGTCAGCATGGCTGCGACCATTGGGTCAACCGTTGCAGGAATGTCCTTTCCAGCTTTGGCCGTCCGCTTTTTTGCCATATCCTCCTCGCCTTTTCCGATTTCACGCGGACCGGATTCTAGCACAGGCCGCCCTGGCGTCGGCGCGAGAACCTGCCGGGGCGGCACGCTTTCCAAGCCTCGGATTGCTTCGAAAAGGGAGCCTAGCACTGTGGCGCAGGTCTCGTATTTCAAACCTGCGGCCTGTCCGTCGTGGGTTGGAAAAGCCGCAACGTTGGAATGCGAACGCTGCGCTCCCCTTCAGCCGCCGGACAACAACTCGAATTTGTCGAAGCATTTTTCAAGTTCGAACGCCACTAGCGGAAACCAAGCTCTACTGATAGGATTCACGGCGAGGTGCGGAGATCGTGATTGACCCGGTTTGTGGCATGGAAGTCGACCCGGAGGATGCCGCAGGGAAGTACGAATACCAGGGCCAGACGTATTACTTTTGCAACCCCTCATGCCTGGAGAGATTCCGCGCTGACCCCTCCCAGTTTCTGACCCCCTTGCAAGATCTCGCAACATACGTAGCTCAGGCGCTGCCGGTTGAAGAGGGCGCCGTCTACATTTGCCCGATGGACCCCGAAGTCCGCCAGTCAAATCCTGGCGCGTGCCCGAAATGTGGAATGGCCCTGGAGCCGCTGCTGGAGAAGGTCCCGGTTCTCAAGACCGAATACGTTTGCCCGATGCACCCAGAAATCGTGCGCGCCGAACCCGGCGCCTGTCCGCTCTGCGGGATGGCGCTCGAGCCCCGGTGGGTGACGGCGGGTGAAGAAATAAATCCGGAGCTCATTGCCATGAGCCGCCGGTTCTCGCTGAGCCTATTCCTGACGGCGCCGGTCCTTTTGCTGGCCATGTCCGAGATGATTCCCGGCCGGCCCCTAGAACGCGCCTTTCCTGGACGGTACCTGGCGTGGGCGCAGCTTGTGCTGGCCACGCCCGTGGTGCTTTGGTGCGGATGGCCGTTCTTTGTGCGGGCGTGGGCGTCGCTCGTTAATCGCAGCCTGAACATGTTCACGCTCATCGCGACCGGCACGGGCGCGGCTTACCTCTATAGCGTCGTCGCCACGATGTTCCCGGGCATCTTCCCGAGTTCGTTTCGAGGTCCGCGCGGGGAAGTGGCGGTGTACTTCGAAGCCGCGGCGGCCATCACTACGCTCGTGCTGCTGGGCCAAGTCCTGGAACTGCGCGCCCGCAGCCGAACCAGCAGCGCCATCAAAGCACTCCTGGGCCTTGCGCCCAGAACGGCTCGGGTGCTTCGCGAAGACGGTCGCGAGGAAGATGTCCCCCTGGAGCGCGTCAAGCCGGGTGACCGCCTGCGGGTCCGCCCGGGGGAGAGAGTGCCCGTTGACGGCGTCGTGCTGGAGGGGACAAGCTCCATCAACGAGTCCATGGTTACGGGCGAGCCGATTCCGGTGGAAAAGCAGCCGGGCGCTCCGGTAACCGGCGGCACGGTCAACGGCACGGGCGGCTTCGTGATGCGGGCCGAGCATGTGGGCGGCGAAATGCTCGTCTCCCAGATCGTGCGCATGGTCAGCGACGCTCAACGCAGCCGCGCCCCCGTGCAACGCCTGGCCGACGTCGTGGCCTCCTACTTTGTCCCCACCGTGATACTTGTGTCAGCGGTCACTTTCGTTGTCTGGGCGCTCTTCGGCCCGAGCCCCCGGCACGCCAACGCCCTGGTCAATGCTGTGGCCGTCCTCATCATCGCCTGTCCCTGCGCGTTGGGATTGGCCACGCCGATGTCCATCATGGTTGGAATCGGGCGCGGCGCGTTAGCGGGAATCCTCATCAAAAACGCCGAGGCCTTAGAGCGGCTCGAAAAGGTTGACACGCTAGTCGTGGACAAGACCGGTACGATCACGGAGGGCAAGCCGCGGCTGGCGGCCGTGATTGCACTACCGCCCTGGAAGGATACCGACCTGTTGCGCTTGGCGGCGAGCATGGAGCGCGGCAGCGAGCACCCCCTGGCCGGGGCCATCGTGGCAGGCGCGCAAGCCCAGGGCCTGGAGTTTGCCGAAGCCGGCGACTTCCAATCGTTCCCCGGCGAAGGCGTGCGCGGCACGGTGGACGGGCGGCAGGTTGCCCTGGGAAATGCCCAGCTCCTTTCCAAGCTCACGAGCGAGTTGGGCGACTTGCCCGCCCGGGCCGAGAAACTGCGGCGGGAGGGACAGACGGCGATGTTCATGGTTGTGGATGGCCGGCCCGCGGGCCTGCTCAGCGTGTCCGACCCCATCAAGGACTCCACGCCGGAGGCGATCAGGATGCTGCACGCGGAAGGGGTGCGCATCGTCATGGTCAGCGGAGACAGCCGGAGCACGGCGGAGGCGGTGGCGCGCCAGTTGGGGTTCGACGAAATCGAGGCGGAGGTGCTGCCCGCGCAAAAACGGGAAGTTGTGAGGAGCCTGCAGGCCCAGGGCCGGGTCGTCGCCATGGCCGGCGACGGCATCAACGATGCTCCCGCCCTGGCCCAAGCGGACGTTGGCATTGCGATGGGCCCGGGGACGGATGTCGCCATGGAGAGCGCCGGAATTACCCTGGTCAAGGGGGACCTGCGCGGGGTCGCGCGCGCCCGTAGGCTTAGCCGGGCGACCATGCGCAATATCCGGCAAAACCTCTTCTTCGCGTTCGTCTACAACTCTCTGGGCGTGCCGGTGGCCGCCGGGATCCTGTACCCAGTCTTCGGCTTGCTCCTCAGCCCCATGATTGCCGCTGCCGCCATGACCTTCAGCTCTGTATCGGTGATCAGCAACGCGCTGCGATTGCGCATGCTGGCGCTTTAATACACGTAGGGGTGGCCCTCGTGGCCGCCTTGATTTGTGCGTTGCAGCACTCCACCAACCGGGCGCGCACAAGGGGCGAACCTACAATCAACCTGGGAAGTGAGGTCGGAAAACGATGACATTTCTGAAAACGCGCTACCGCCTTACACGAGCGTTGACGTCACTGGATTTCCAGAAGCTCAGCCGCTTGATGACTGTCTACGGAATTCGCGGGCTGGATGTTGAGGATGGACACTTGGTGGTCGAGTACGACGGGTCACGAATTCACGAGGCGGAAGTGTTTGCAACCCTGCGCCATGCGGGAGTTCCTGCGGAGCTTGAACTGCCGATACCGGCGGGGGCCTTCGATCACGCGGGCGAGTTTCGCGACTTCGCCTGGCCCATCCGAGGCGTGAGCCCTGCAAACCAGAAATAGCTCACTTCACCACCTTCGCCGCCTCGCCAATGTCCGAGACGGCCAGGATGATGGTTGCCTTGCCCGTTCCTTTCTGGATGCTTCCGTAGGCATATTTCACATCGATGTTATGGTCCGCGAGCTTGCGTGTCAGTTTGCCGAGCGCTCCGGGCCGGTCTGACACCTGAACAGCGAGCACGTCCTCCTCAGTATACTTGAGGGACAGTCCCTCGAAGACCTTCTTCGCGGTGTCGCCGCTGTTCACAACCAGCCGGATGGGCGCCACACCCGCCTGCTCGGGCACCATCAGCCCCAGGATGTTCACCGCCTTTTCCGCCAGCTTGGAGCACAACTCTGCCAGCGCGCCTCGGTGATTCTCAACCATCACGGAAAGCTGCTTGGTCAAGGGCACGACTCAACCTCCTGCATGATTGATATCCCTATCAGCTCACCTGGTTCTCATCGCCCTCATGCCCCCTGCCTGCGCCAAGCGGGCGCGGAGGAGCGGCGGCTGATGGGCACCGCCCTCCTCGCTTGGCGGCGCAAGCGTGACTCTACCTACATTTGGTCTTCCGTGCAACGCAAAGCCTGTACTGCCCCTCGTAGTTTCTTGTGAGCCGCGACGAATCTCCTTCAGAATGGCGTACAATCGTGCCGTATGCCAGACCGCGGCCCGAAGGCGTCGTTTCCAGGCGCTTTACGCTCGTGGTCTAGGCACCCGCGCTTGGCGCTCATCGCGGACGATTTGGCCGGAGCGTGTGACGCCGGCGTGCAGTTCGCGCAGCGGGGTTTTCGGACTGTTGTGCAATTAGCGGCCGTGGAACCGGCGGAGTTTCAGGCCGATTTGAAAATCATCAACACGAACAGCCGGAACGATCCTCCCAGGCTGGCCGGGCTCAAGGTTTCGAAGGCCTTGCGAATGCTTGAGGAGGAAGGGCTGGAGCTCACGTATAAGAAAATCGATTCCACTCTGCGGGGGAACTTGGGAATCGAAATCAAGGCCGCTCTGGGCGAACGGCGCCTGGCAGTGGTTTCGCCGGCCTTCCCGGCGATGGGGCGCCTCATTATGGACGGGCACCTGCACGTCGGCGGCGTAGCCCAGCGTGACAATCACCTTCCCACCCTCTTGCGGCACCAGAGCCGAATGGCGGTAAGGCACCTGAGTGGCCGCTTCGTGGCCGAAGGTCCCGATGCCCTCCGCAAACGGCTGAAGGGAATATCCAAACAGGGCAGGACCATTGTGGGGATGGACACAGCTTCCCAGGCGGAGCTTGCAGTCATCGCGCGCGCCGCGCTGGCGGTGCGGCCGGCGCCGTTAGTGGTTGGGTCGGCGGGGCTGGCGGCCGAAATCGCAAGCCTCCTGGGCGCCCAGTATCGCAGCCACTCGCCCGTTGCGCAGGCACCCGCTGTATACCCTCGCGGTGGGCCGGTAGTATTGATTGTTGGCTCGACTCACCGCGTGACCCGTCAGCAGTTGGATTACCTGTTAGCTCATCGGGCCGCGACCCGTATACCTTTACGGGGCGACTTCATTCGAAGGGCTTACAAAGCGATCCACACAAACCATCACGTCCTCATCAACATCAATTTGTCGAAACCCAACATCGAGCCGCCGGCGGGCCTTACGGAAATTCTGGCAGATCAAAGGGTGCGGGGAATCATTCTCACCGGCGGAGACACAGCGGATTTGGTCGTGCGCGCTCTCAGTGCACGTGGCATCATACTGGCGCGCGAGATCCTGCCTGGAATACCATGGGGCAGGCTCATCGGCGGGCCGGCCGATGGGAAGCCCGTGGCCACGAAGGCAGGCGGATTCGGGAAGCTCGAGGCTTTGGCCGTGATGGCCGGTTACCTCGGGCGGCTGAAGTTGTAGTGGCGACAAGGCAGGCGCGATCATCGTATCGGACTGAACATGAGCGCGGAGGCTTCGAGACCGCCAAAGATCGCGATCACGGCCGGCGACCCCGCGGGCATTGGGCCGGAGGTGGTGGTGAAGGCGCTGGCCGACCCCGTCATCGGCGGCCTCGCCCGCTGGACGATAGTTGGCGACGCGACGGCCTTTCAAGCCGCGGAAACCGCCGCGCGCCTGGTGTTGCGCAACCTACCCACAGCGACTGTCCTCGACCCTCATCAGCTCACTCCGTCGGATGTTGCGCCGGGGAAACTCAGCGCGGCGTGTGGCCGTGCGGCGCTGGAGTACATTCGGGCCGCCACGCGGCTCTGCCTGGCAAACGAAGCGGATGCAATGGTCACGGCGCCGGTCAATAAAGAAGCCATTGCGAAGACGCAGGCGGATTTCGCCGGACACACGGAATTCATCGCCGGATTATGCGCGACCCGCGACCCGCGCATGTTGCTAGTGAACGACCTCCTGCGCGTCGTGCACGTGTCCACGCACATGGCATTGCGAAGAGCCTGCGACCTCGACACCTCGGCAGTCCGGCGCACTATCGAGCTAGGGCACGAGGCGCTGAAGCTGCTGGGCTTTGACCGCCCGCGAATTGCCGTCTGCGGCCTGAACCCGCATGCCGGGGAACACGGGCTCTTCGGCGACGAGGACCGGAGATACATTCAACCTGCGGTCGAGTCCGCGCGCGCTGCGGGGCTTTGCTGCGAGGGGCCTTTCCCCGCCGACACGATTTTCTGGAAGGCGCTGCGCGGCGAATACGACCTGGTTGTCGCCATGTACCACGACCAGGGGCACATTCCCATGAAGCTGTTGGACTTCGAGCACACGGTCAATGTCTCTCTCGGCCTCCCCATCATCCGCACCTCCGTGGACCATGGCACGGCGTTTGACATCGCCGGGAAGAATCTTGCTGACCCGACCAGCATGAAGTCCGCACTGCGTTTCGCTGCGCAGATGGCAGCTCACCGCCTGCGCGGTCTCCCTTGACGCGCCTCGACGCGCGCGCTAACGTGAGGCCATGCAGATCAGCGACAACGGACACATTCCCCTGACAAGTTTCCGGATTCTGGAGAGAGAGGGCCCAAGCCTTTCCGAGGTTCCGGACCTCTCCGGCGAGGTGCAGCAGCGCTTGGCGGCCCTTGACCTCGCTGCGGACAAACTCCGCGGGCGGCGAATCGCCGTGGCAGTGGGCAGTCGCGGCATCGCGAATCTTTCGCAGATCGTCCGCGCGGCGTGCGACTGGCTCAAAACCCAGGGAGCCAAGCCATTTATCTTTCCCGCTATGGGGAGTCATGGTGGCGCGACAGCCGAGGGGCAGCGAAAGATCCTGGAGAACTACGGCGTCACGCCGGGCGCGATGGGTGTAGAGGTCCTTTCCTCCATGGAGGCGGTCCCACTTGGGGCGACCCCCGAGGGCTTTTCGGTGTGCGTAGACCGAAACGCCTGGGAGGCGGATGGGGTCGTGGTCATCAACCGCGTCAAGCCGCACACGGATTTTTCCGGAAAGATTGAGAGCGGCCTGCTGAAAATGATGGCCGTGGGCATGGGTAAGGCTGAGGGCGCTCGCGAGTGCCACCGCTGGGGATGGAAGTACGGGTTTGAAAAGACGATCCGCGCCATCTCGGGCAAAGTCCTGGCGAGCGGCAAAATCCTTTGCGGGCTGGCCCTGATCGAGAATGAAGCGCACCAAATCGCGGCGGTGCGCGCGGCGCGGTCGGAGGGTATCGTCGCCATGGAAGAAGCGGCCCTGGCGATGGCGCGCCCCCTGGTGCCGCGAATTCCCTTCCCCAAATTCCAATTGCTGATCGTGGACGAGCTGGGCAAGAACATCAGCGGCACGGGCATGGACACGAAGGTCATCGGGCGCGGCGTGGAGCTGCTGGCCGGGGAGGCGCCGGAAATCGGCTTGATTTACGTCCGCGACCTCACCGCGGAGAGCGCCGGCAACGCCCTGGGCATTGGGCTTGCCGACGTCATGCACGAGCGTCTCTTCCGCAAGATCGATCTCCAGAAGCTGTATGCCAATGCGCGCACCTCCATGAATCCGCCCATGCCCCGCCTGCCCATGTACTGCCCCACCGACCGCGAAGCGCTGGATTTCGCGCTTGGCGCGCTGGGCAGCCCCGCCCCGGAAGAACAGGCCGTCGTGTGGGTCCACAACACGCTCCGCCTGGACCGTCTGGCGGTTTCCGAGTCGCTTGCTCCGAAGGCGGCTTCGCTCCAGGGATGGAAACTTGTGCCGGGAATCCGCGCGCCGGAATTCGATGCCAGCGGGGATTTGCGCTCGCCCATCTGAGCGTAAACCGGGGGTCAAACGAAACCGGAGATCGCAAACAGCCGAGGGGTCCCGATTTTCGAATTTCGAATCTCGATTTTCCATTTACGGATTCCGGCGCGCCGCCGCGTGCCCCATGGAGGCCAACAATGAAACTCCTACCTGCCCGCATCTGTGCGCGAATGCTGTTGCTGCCGGTCTTGCTGCTGCCGGGTGTGTGCGCCTTCGCTGCGCCCGCGGAGGTCGCCAAACCTAGCGTGGATATGACGATTTACGGGCACGTCGTGCAGGTGGGTTGGGTCGTGAAGGACTTGGACCGCGTCGTGGATTATTGGGAAAAGCTCGGCCTTCACAACATCAATCGCGCCGGCGTGACGGAATTCCCCGATGTAACCTATCGTGGCAAGAAAACTCCCTTGAGCCTCAAGATGGCGTTTGGGGATATCGGCGGTGTGCAGATTGAATGGATTCAACCTGTCAAAGGGTCCAGTGTTTATAACGAATTCTTGAGCAAACACGGCGACGGGGTTCATCATCTTGCTTATGCCCTGAAGTCCTCCCAGCAACTCGAAGAACAGATCCAATACTTCAAATCCAAAGGAGTCGGCATCGTCCAGCGCGGGAGCTGGGCAGGAACGAAGGGGAAGGGGGTTTTTGCCTATCTCGACACGGCACCCCAGGGCGGAGGCTTGACGATCGAGCTCATGTTCAACCCCGACGCGCCAGCGCGCGACCCCGCCCCAACCTCCAATAACGAATATCCTTTCAACAAGATTGTCCAGTATGCGTTGGTGGTCCGCGACGTCAAAAAGGTTGGCGCCTACTATGAGCGGCTCGGGTTTGGAGGGATGCCCGTGGACCACAACATCAGCGTGGACAGGGTCTATCGTGGCAAACCGGGAAAATTCGAAATGTACCTCGGCTGGGGGCGCTTTGGTGACGTGGTCTTCGAGTGGATCCAATCGCTCAAAGGGTCAAGCGTATACGACGAGTACCTGAAGGCCCATGGCGAAGGGCTCCATCACCTGGCTTTTAATGTTACGGACATGGACGAGGCCATCAAGCTTCTCCAGTCGCGGGGCGCGCCGGTATCGCAAAGCGGCGGCTGGAAGAACGGCAGCGAGGGCCGGTTCGCATACATGGACTCCGAGCCTGACGGAGGCGTCACCATCGAGCTGCTCTGGAACAAGCCGCGGTAGCACGTCGAAGACCTACATGCCTGGAAGCGGGACGTGCGTGCCCGCAACGGCGCATGTACGAAGACCCTGGACAGATGGGTTCTCCGAGACCCCGTCAAGCAATAGAACCCACTTGAGAAAGGTGGCGCACCTGATGAAGCGCGCGGGCGCGCTCGAAGAAGTGCTGGTCGGCAGTGATCAAGGGGCAATCCAGCTCAAAAGCGAGAGCCAGGAACGAGGCGTCATAAAAGGTAAGCCCGAGCCGGCGGCCCAAACGCGCAGCGCGTTTTAGCAAGGGAGAAGCGGGTGGGGCTACCACAAACGGAAGCCTCTCCAGCCGGTCAAGAGCTTCTTCGAGCGCCGCCATCCCAAGCCGGGTCTTCAGCAGGAGAATGTTCCCCACCTCGTATAGGAGCAGGGCCGGAACGTGGACCTGCACGCGCTCGGACTCAATCTCCGCCCTAAGCTTCCACGCCTCGCTCAAAAGCTCTTCATCACGCGATTTAAACCACTTGATAAGGACCGAGGTGTCAACGACGATCTTTGTGGCCATAGCGGGTATCGCGATAGTAACGGATAATGTCGGTTGAATCCCACTTCCCTACCCATTGCTCCTCGAGCTTCCGCAAAGGAGCCAGCGCATCCTTCCACGATCGGCGAGCATGCCTTGCCCCAAGCGTGATCCTCAGCGATTCCCGGATCAGTTCGCTCCGCGACCGCCCCTGGGACCGTGCGGCCCGGTCCACCTTGTTGAGAAACCCACTTGGGAACGAAACCATCACCTTGGCCATCTAGGTTTAACCTCAACCACAAGCATAGCAACCGTCGAATGACGAGGCAATACTTTTTATATATTGCGATGGGGTAGGCAAGTGCGGAGCGAGCGGGAGACTAGCCAATCACACTGCCCAAAACGACGCCGCAGCCGCGGCGCTTGACTCCCGACTGTGTAGACCCGACAATGGTGATGCGGAGGGTTTGGCAAAGTAGAACGCCTGGGTGGGGAACACATGCTGAAGAATCGCGCGGAGAGTTCGGTTGTCTTGATCACAGTGGTGATGGTGACGACGGGATGGCTCGTGGCGCAGGCTCCGGATCAAAGCAGCACGACGAAGGACGCGCAGAAACCGGCGATCCGGCAATCCGAAAAGAAGTCTCCCATCGTCGGGGCGACCCGGGTTAATACGGACGCGGCACTCAAGGATGCCGCCAGGCGCGAGGCCAAGAAGCCAGCCCCGGGCCAGCCGCACAGCGCGGCGAGCTCAAGCGAAACCCAAACACGAGGTGCGCGGCCCGTCTTGGAGGGCGTAGCGCCTGCATCGGAAAAAACGCCGGAGGACTCGGCGGGGCAGGCCGTGGTTGAGTTCCACCCTGCCGCAGCGGATGCGGCAAATTCCCCCAGCGCAGAACAGGAATCCAAGCACTCTAAGAAACCGAAGAATCTCCACGGAGAGGCTTATGGCGCCGACGCGAAGCACCCGTCGGACCAGCGCGCCGGCGGAGCGGTCGGCGCGAGCTCCAAGAGCGGCAAGACCTCGGTCTATGTGGAGACCGAAGGCGATCGTGGCACGCCTCCACGCTAGAGTCGTGCGGACTATTCAGGGCGAATCCAAATGACAGGTAACTTTCGGCCAATTCGAATTGCCCGCGGCACTCTGCTGATCTGCGCGGTCCTACTCGCGCTCGCTGTTCCGGGCTGGGCCGCAGTCGAATCCGAGCCCCAAATAACCTGCGCATCCTTGCAGAGCGCCATCTTGGGGCGCGCGGTGGACTATTGCGTGGCCCTCCCCGCGGGATTCGATCCCTCCGGCACCACACGCTATCCCACTCTGTATTTCCTGCACGGCATGTTTGAGAATGACCGGAGCTGGAGCGAGCGGGGCGGCGCGCGGCTCTGGGAAGATCTGACCGCCAAAAATGAAATTGGCAAGTTCATCGTGGTCCTCCCCGACGCCGGGAAGACTTTCTACGTCAATTCGCTGGACGGCCGCGATCGCTACGAAGATTTCTTTATTCAGGAACTCGTCCCGACAATCGACCGGACATATCCGACCCTGGCTGAACGCGAGGCGCGCGGCATCACGGGAGTCTCGATGGGAGGATACGGTGCCCTGCATCTCGGCATGCGCCACCCGGATGTTTTCGGCTCCGCCAGCGCCCACAGCGCCGCGCTGCTGCCGAAGTTCCCCAACCCCATCCCTACCGAGGGCCGCTGGGGATTCTACGCGCGAATCCTGCAAGGCCCGTTTGGCTCCCCACTCAACGAGGGGTATTGGGAGGCCAACAGCCCGCTCACCATGGCCGAGCATCCGGAAAGGTTCGCGCCCTTGAAGCTTTACTTCGACTGCGGCGACCACGACCGCTACGGTTTCGAGGAGGGCGCGCAGCTTCTGGATCAGATTCTAACCGCCCGAGGGTTTTCCCACGCGTTTGCCCTGCGGCCCGGGGAGCATGGCTGGAGTTATTTGCTCCAGTACATGCCCTATTCCTTCCGCTTCCACTGGGGGCAATTCCACGAGGCCGAGAATAAGCTCGCGTCCGCTTCGGCCAAAGGAACCACGCGGTGACATTGGAAAGCCGAAACTCGAAAATAAAAAATGGAAAATCGAAAAAGGTGGTTCCCGGCCACTTTCGACTGTCGCATTTCGATTTTCGAATTTCGAGTTTCCGCAAGGTGCTGCAGGCCGGGATTGTGGCGATGGCGCTGAGTTGGGGTTTTCTGCCCTTGCCCGCGCGAGCGCAGGCGGACGCGGAGACGCGCGTTCTCAATTACCTCCGCGACCACCTTCAGCCCGGCCAGCCGCTGGTCGTCACCGACCTATACAACCAGGTTTTCACCCAGCCTGACGAGCGCCGGGCGCTCGAACGGCTGTACAACGCGTTCTTTCGCATTCCGCTCTTTGCGGCCCAGTACCAGGAGAAATTCGGCCGGCCCCCGAGTCTGCGGGTCATCGCTGAGCAGTTCGATTTGAAGGCGCCAAGCGCCGCCGATATTCTCTTGCGCGTAATGGAAGCCGACCCGCGCGTGCCTCATTTCCTCACCCGAGACCCGAAGACCGGGGAGATCACGCAGGTGGACGTTGAGACAATCAAGGGCGACGAACGCTTTGGCCAAGCGCTGAACCGGCAGTTAGGCGGCTGGGAAGGCAAGCCCGCGCCGGCGTTCGAGCTGGAACGCCTGGAAGGCGGGCAAATCAGTCTCGCCGATCTGCAGGGTAAGGTGGCCTTGCTCTACGTCTGGTTTACGGGCTGCCCGCCCTGTATGAAGGAAACACCTGACCTCGTGAAGTTGTATCGAGGTTTTTCGGGCCGAGGATTTGAAATCGTCGGGGCCAACGCCGATCGGGTGCTGGGATTGGCGTACGACGATGCCGTTCGGCTCCGCTACCTTCACGAAAAAGAGGTCCGTTTCCCTGTCGTCCATTGGACGCGGGAAAGCGCCCAGGCCTACGGCGGCATCGCCATTTACCCAACCCTTTTTCTGATTAACCGAAAAGGCCTTGTCACCCGGCATTGGATCGGATATGTAGAGCCGGGAGATCTGCGCAACGCGGTCGCACAAGAGCTGGATGAGAAATAGCCAAGGATTTCTGCGAGACGTCATTCGAAAGGAATCACAGACGCGAACCACCCTGGAGTGCCGCGGCTTGCCCCCGCTCTAAAAAGCGCGAGCAGGCTCCCGCCCTCCAGACCCCATTGCGGGGCGAAGGGCGTACGGCGAAAAACCCACGAGAGTACGAGGTCTGACTTACAGGAGGAAACTGCCACCATGACCAAGCTCCATCGGCTTTTCATTGTTGCAAGCGCTATGGCCCTGTTTGTGCTAATCAGCCAGGGCGGCTTCGCTCACGGCGCCGAGCGAGGAAACGCCAAGGCCACGATTGGCGGAGCCCACGTGACCATCGACTACGGCCGCCCTTTGCTCAACGGGCG
>Ga0187771_10001714_pt1 | contig 14879 bp, 13 predicted proteins | sample 0116_SJ02_MP15_1_FD_133139 | JGI IMG/M metagenome (GOLD analysis project Ga0187771, IMG submission 133139) | Tropical peat soil microbial communities from peatlands in Department of Meta, Colombia - 0116_SJ02_MP15_10_MG | ecosystem: Environmental > Terrestrial > Soil > Wetlands > Peat | place...
CGTGGGAGGAGGGGTCGGAGCCGTGGGAGGAGGGGTCGGAGCCGTCGGAGCTGGCCTCGGCTGAGTGGGAGCCTGGCCGAGCGATGGAAAGACGGAGATCGAGCCGGAGGTCGAATCGGTGGATGCGGAACCCGGCGCCGCCGGAGCCGCTGGCGCGGGACTGGCGGGAGCGGCAGCGCCGGCTGGGTTCGCGCCGGCAGCCGCAGCAGCCGTACCGGCCGCGGCGCCTGGCTGTTGCTGCTGCCCTGGAGCACCGGCGCGGCCGGAGTCTTTGGTGATGTCGTAGACGAATTCCCACTCGTTATAAAGCTTGCGGTCACGATACCGCTTGATGCCTTCCTGCTCGACTTTGCTGGCAATCCCCGCAATGCCGCCGCCGACGGCCTGGCCCGCGACGGGCTGCGCGGCAACAGGCTGGCCTGTCGAGCCCGCGGGCGTCTGCAGGCTGGATGTCGCTGTGCCTGCAACGGGATTGCCGAACGCGTCGACGGTCGTCTGCGGAGTTCCGGTGGTGTTGAGGCCCCCGAGTCCGGACGGGCGCGGGGTGGTCAGCAATTGATTGATGAGGCTGGTTGCCGTGCTGGTGGTGCCGGGCTGGTTGGGAAGCTGCACGCCGGGCGGCAACTGCGTGCCGGGTGGGAGCTGGACGCCGGGCGGAAGGCCTCCCGGTATCGGCTGCGTCTGAGTTGGACCGGGCAACTGGCCGGATTGCCCGGGAAGAACGGTCCCGGGAAAACCTGGCATCGTAGTCTGGCTGCCGGGGTACGGTGATTGTCCCGGCAACGGGGTCTGCTGGCCGGGAAGGACCGGGACCGGCTGTCCGGGCAAAGGCGAATTCGGATCGTTCGGGTTGGAGCCGCCAGACCCGTTGCGGCGCGTCGCGATATTGACTCCGCCGCTGCCGCTGGCTGGATCCTGAACCATCGGCAGCTCGGTGATGAAGGTCTGTTTCGCAGCCTGATTCGGGTCCTGCTTTTTCGTGTAGAGGAGCGAATCGGTGAAGACGCCGCCCGGGCCGACGTGAATGAGCCGCCATTCTTCCTTGCCGGTCAGCGGGTCTTCGTAGCGGTGGCGCAGGAAGCGGATATTCTGCGTATTATCCAGAGCATCGAAATCGGCGGGGTAGCGGTTGAATTTGCGGACGTAGAGCTGAATGGCGCGCGAATACTGCTCGCCGCGGTCGATCAGCAACTGCTCGCGGTCGCGCTGCGCTTCGAAGGCGGCGCTCGGAAGCTCGAGCAGGAGCATGATCGCCACCGTTGCCGCCATCGCATAAACGAACAGCAGAGCGAATCCGGCTTCGGGATGGCGCGGGCGCTTCACGCGGCGGAGGGGTCCTCCTGCAGGGTCAGAGTCTGGCTGGCTTTGAACTGCGTGTCTTCGATGGTGATCGTGGTGGGACCGATGCGGAGGATGCGATAGCGGCCGCCTTTGACCGAGTCGTTTTCACCGGCAATGATGATGTCGTCGCCGTCGAGAAGGAAAGCCTCGCGGCGCCCCGTCGCCTTGGAGGTCTTGAAGCCGTAGTACTTGAACGTGATGGGCGGCGCCTTCGGGGCTCCGGGAGCAGCGGGCGCAGCCGCACGCCCCGGAGCGGGAGGCGGGTTGTTCATCGCAATACGCGGCGGATTGGCCGGCAGTGCCACCGGTTTCGGCGGCGCGGGCGGAGGCGGCGCGGCGCCGTACTGGAAGATATTACGCAGGGCCTGCTCCGGTTCGACAGCCTGGATTTTCGCCAGCAGATCGAGCCGGAGAGTCGGATCGATGGTCGCCGGATCCACGCGGTCCTCGGGACGCGCCGGGCCCTGGCGCGGTTTGAACTCGGCGAGCGAGCTCCGGTTGGGATCGCGGCGGGTTGCTTCGGAGGGTGGCGCGGTGATGGGCGCGGCTGCGGGCGGCTGGGCAGCGGGACGAACCGCGACCGGAGCTTCCGAACCACCGGAAAACACGTTGATGTAAAGCACCACCGCGGCGATGACGAGAAGCACCGCGAGGACGGCGATCTTCTTCTTTTCGTCCGCTTTTTTCGGCGCCGCCGTCACATGCCGCTCCTTGCCGGCGCGGCGGTCGGCTCTTCGCGCACGAACGTGTTGAGCTTGAGATTGACGGTCAGGATGTCGCCTTTCGGCTGCGGCGCGGCCTGCAGGCTCTCGATGATCAGGAAACGCGGCGAGCGGTCGAGAAGGTTCACGAGGCGGATGAGCTGCGGATAGCCGCCTTCGAAATTGACCGAGATCGTCATCATGTCGAGATCTTCGCTGCCTTCGATGGCATCGAGCGGGGCGATCGTCGCTTCCTTCATGTTCATGCCGGCGGTTTTGGCGAGTTCGGTGATTTCGCCGATGACGGTCGAATACGTGTGGCGGCGCGATGAGACGTAGCTGTTCAGGAACGCCGTGCCTTCGTCGCGGCCTTTGTCGACGCGGCCGGCCAGCATTTTGCTCCGGCTCAGCTTCGTCTGAGCGGCGAGGAGACGCAGGCGCGCGGCGTTGAGCTGATCGTTGATGCTTTCGGGCGATGCGCCCACCAGGTGAAACGCGAACACGGCCGCGGCGAGATTCGCCACGAGGAGCAGGCCCAGCCCGGCGCGAACCAGAAACTTCGGTTCTCTGAAGTTGAAGGCGAAGTTGAGATTAAAGCTTCTGGGCATAGTTCACCGTAAGGCGGTAACGCCAGAAGGGATCGGTCTGGGTGGGCGGTGCGTAGCCGCTGACCGCGGTGGAACCGAACACATCGGACCCTTCGAGCTGGGTGATGAAGCCGATCACCTGTTCGGGCGCATCGGCCGCGACCTGCATGTCGAGCGAAAGCTGATCCTGCGCATTGACCTGGGGACGGATCGCAATCAGCCGGACGTTGGGCGGAAGAACCTTTTCGAGATCGGCGAAGATGCGCGTCCAGCTGATGGCCTTGCGTTTGATCAGCGTGTTGAACAGGACGCTGCGGTCGAGAACAACCTCGTTGCCCGCCTGGCGCATGGCGGTATCGATTTTCGCCTGCTCGAGCTGGATGGGTGCGAGCTGGCTGTTGACGCGGTTGAGCGCGGCGCGGGCCTCTTCGAGCTGGCGCCGGTCCGACAGCGCGAGAAAGACGAGCAGAATCAGAGTAGCGGCGAGCAGCACGGCAGCGGCCGCCGAAGCGACGAGAATGGGCCGGTCGCGGCGGAACGGCACGCTCGCCAGATTCAGCCGCTGATCGAGACGCGCCAGATAGCCAGCCAGACCGGGATGCGGCTCGGCAACGGTGTCGACCGGGATGTCGAGCTCGATCGAGAGGCGCGTTGCCGCGGTTCCGGCATCGTTTCCGAACCCGGCGAGATACAGCTTCTCGGGACGCGTGCCGGTCTGGTCCTCGATATAGGCGAGGGTCGGGTAGATGTCATTCGAGATTTCGCCGATCGGATCGGGCGAGTCTTCCGTCAGATCGAGCGAGCGGGCGATGGTGACCTCGCCATTCTTCACGGCGAGCACGGTAAGCGAACCCGGGCTGCGGCGCGCCATGAGAAACGAGCCCGTGGACGGCAGAGTCTCGGCCATGGCGAGCGAAGAGACCGTGACGAACCCGGGGTTGAGGCCGGCGGCGCGGAACGGAGCCTCGTAGCGCGCAATGATTTCGGCTGGCGCCAGCGCCACGACCACGCTGTTCCCGGCCTGCTGGTACCAGGCCAGAGCGGCTTCATCGACATCGAAGGGCACGCTCTTGCGCAGGCGGAAGCGGATCAGCGCGCGGCGCTCCTCTTCCTTTTCCGGGAGCGTGTCGAAATCGAGCACGGCGATGCGGACGCAATTATCGGGCAGGATCAGGGCGGCGGTGCGGCGTCCGCCGGATGCCGCGGGCGGAACGAGCTTTTTCACCGCGGCCGCAAAAGCTGCCGCATCGAGAAAGTTCTCTTTCACCGGCGATGGCTCGAGAACGCCCTCGCGCAGCGCGGCATGCTGCACGGCCGCCGGAGGGCGCGTGCGCGAGACCGCGATCCCGTCGGCCGCGATCTCAAACGCGAACTCGGGCGGCGGGTCTCTGAGGATGCCCAGCACGTTGTTGATGAGATCGCTCATTTATTGATCGCTCACGCTCATTCCACGAACGTCACCTTGTTGATTTCGCGCAGCGTGGTCACGCCGGCCCGGACCTTGTTGACAGCCGACTCGCGGAGGAACGTCATGCCTTCTTCGCGGGCGCGGCGCTTGATTTCGGAAGTCGGGCGGCGATCGAGAATCAGTTCGCGAATACGGTCGCTCAGATCGAGCAGTTCGTGGATCGCGGTGCGGCCGCGATAACCCGTGCCGCCGCATTCAAAGCAGCCCGCGCCCTCGAGGAGTTCCGTGTGGCGCCATTCGGCGGGATCGAGACCGCTCTCGATGAAAGCGGAATCCGGATGCTTCACCGGCCGCTTGCAGTGCTCGCAGTTCACGCGCACGAGGCGCTGCGCCAGAATGCAGTTCAGGGCGGAGACGAAGTTGTAGGCTTCGACGCCGATATTGAGGAAGCGGCCGAGCACGTCCACCACGTTGTTGGCGTGGACGGTGGTGAAAACGAGGTGCCCGGTGAGCGCCGAGTTGATGGCGATCTGCGCCGTTTCCTGATCGCGGATTTCGCCGACCATGATCTTGTCGGGATCGTGGCGCAGGATGGAACGCAGGCCGCGGGCGAAGGTCAGCCCCTTCTTCTCGTTGACCGGAATCTGCGTGATGCCCTTGAGCTGGTATTCGACCGGGTCTTCGATGGTGATGATCTTGTCTTCGTCGGTGCGGATTTCGCTCAGCGCGGCGTAGAGCGTGGTGGTCTTGCCGGAACCGGTCGGTCCGGTCACCAGAACCATGCCGTAAGGTTCGGCGATGTAGCGCCGGAATTTCACCAGATCGCTGTCGCTGAACCCGACCACGTCGAGCGAGAGGCTGGCGAACTTCTCGCTCATCGATTCCTTGTCGAGCACGCGCAGCACGGCATCTTCGCCGTAGATGGTGGGCATGATGGAGACGCGGAAATCGATGAGCCGGTTCTTGTAGCGGACGCGGAAACGGCCGTCCTGCGGGACGCGGCGCTCGGCGATATCGAGCTCGCTCATGATCTTGATGCGCGAAAGGATGGTGGAATGCCAGTCCTTCGCGATGGGCGGCATGGCGTAATGCAGGACACCGTCGATGCGGTACTTGATGACCACTTCCTGGTCGCGCGATTCGATATGAATATCGCTCGCGCGGCGCTCGAGGGCGTTGAAGATGGTGGTATCGACGAGCTTGATGACCGGCGCGATATCGCTGTCGACGGCCGAGAGCTTGTCGATCGAAAGCGTTTCGTCCGGGTTGTCCTCGTCGCCGACCACATCGAGCGCGAATCCCTCGGTCACTTCTTCGAGGACGCGCTGGGACTGTTCGGTCTTCTTCAGCAGATCGGCAATCTGCGACGCGGTCGCGACCTTGACCCTCAGCTTCTTGTGCAGCAGAAGGCTGAGTTCGTCGATGGCGGTCAGGTTCCGCGGGTCGGAAAGAGCGATTTCCAGCGTGCCGTTGTATGCGGCGAGCGGCACGAAATTGTAACGGAACATGAGATCGACCGGGATGGAGCGGAAAAGGTCATGTTCGATGGCGGCATCGCGCAGATCGACGAATTCGCAGCGGTAGCGCGCCGCGGCGGCCTGGGTTTCGGTGATTTCCGCTTCGCCCGGCGAGCCGGGGAAGGAAAGGGGACGAATCGGGCCAGTACTCACGTATTTATTGACGTTCGGGAAGCGTGAAACGTGGAGTGGTTTTTCCGCAGGCTAGTCCTTTGGAATCAGCAGGCTAGCCGGGGCCGGAGCTACTTCGCACAAATCACGGTCACAAAGCGCCCGTCGGCCGACGGGATCTCGCCCATGATCTTCAGCCCGGCATGCTCCGCAATCAGCCAGCGCAGCGCCTCGCGCGTGAACCGGTAGCGGAAATTCAGGAAGATCCTCTCGCCGCGTTCGACGTGGATTTCGCGGCCGCTCGCAAAAACGGTCAGGTCGCGGCTCGCCTGGAAGCGCCGCGTCACGATATACAGCCCCGGCCTGCGATTGTCTTCGTTCTCGGCGAACTTCAGTTCGCCGTCCATGGAGGCGACCCCGAGGCTGGCGAGCGGAGCGAAGGCGAAACTCTTCTGCGCCTCGGTCGGTTCCTTCGATTCGCCGTGAATCCGCGCGTCGAGAATCAGGATGTCGCCCGCGTGGAGGCAGGCGGCGACATGCCGGATCTGATCCAGCGGATCGAAACCGCCCAGCGTGTTGCCCACCATGAGGAACAGGCGGGGCGCTTCGCTAACGTCGGCGGCGAGCGTCAGATGCACCGGGCTCGAAATGTCGGCCTTGATGCCCAGCGCTTCGCAATCGTCGTCCTCCGCGGCGGCGCAGGCCATCTCCAGCATCATCTGGCTGGCGTCGACCGGGAAGTATTTGACATCCCGGCCCGCTTCAAGGAGCGCCTTCAGGATGGCGCGGTCCTTCGATCCGTCGCCTGCGCCGAAACTGATGACCGGCACTCTCCCCGGAAACGGCTTCACCAGATCCCCGGCCTTGAGCGCGAGGGCTTCCCACGTGGGGCGAAGGCTTTCATGCGACTCGCCCGCGAGGCCTTTCCACGCCGTCACGGACAGCGGCGTCCAGTAGAAAAACTTCTCCGGCAGATCGCGCGCCTCCATGGCTTCGGCGAACTCGTACGCGATTTCAGCCTCGGTGAGAAGAACCTCGATAATCATCCACACCAGCTTACTCCGTGAGGAAAACCTCGCGGATTCCGCTTAGAATCAAAGCTGCGCTCATGCGTCAGGGGATTGCCGGCAGTATCGCGAAGCTTGCGCTGGTGGTGTGCGCCGCGCTCGGCTCGGCGCAGGCTGCGGTAACGATCACCGGCAGAGTCGCGGATGAAAACGGTGCCCCCGTGCGCGACGTTCGCGTGACTGTATCGGGTGGCGCAACGTCCATCGGCGCCACGTCGGATGCGGCGGGCGTCTTCCGGCTCGAGGTCCCGGAGGATGGGAACTACCGGGTCGAGGCGCAGAGCGACGGCTACTTCCTGTTCGCAGAGCCGTCCGTCGCGCTCAGCGAAGCCGCGCCGCTCGAAATCCGCCTGAACCGGCTGAAGGATCTGGCCGAATCGGTGGATGTCCACTATTCGCCGCCGGTCATCGATCCGCAACAGACTTCCGATACGAAGAAGCTGAACAATCAGGAGATTCTCAACATCCCGTATCCGGCCTCGCAGGATTACCGCAGCGCGCTGCCGCTGATGCCCGGCGTGGTCTCCGACAACTCCGGCCAGATCCATTTCAGCGGCGGCAATACGAACGAGACGAGCTACCGGCTCGATGGCTTCGAAGTGTCCGACCCCTCCACGGGAGCCCTGAATACGCGCATGAATGTCGATACCGTGCAGGCCATTGAATGGAACGCGAGCCGCTTCGGGCCGGATCAGGGCAAAGGCTCGGCGGGCACGGTCGATATCAAAACCGAGATGGGCGACGACCGCTGGCGCTTCGGCGGCACGAACTTCATTCCGGGGTTCGGCACCCAGGATGGCTTTCATCTGAACCACTGGTCGCCGCGGGTGAAGGTGTCCGGACCGCTCCGGAAAGGCCGCATCTGGTTTGAGAATTCGTTCGACACGTTCTACTCGGTCGCGATCGTCCCGGGTCTGCCGAAAGGCGGGAACCAGACGACCGGCGCCAGCGGCACCGACCTGACGCGCCTGCAGTGGAACATCGGCAACGCCGACATTCTGACCGCGAGTTTCCTCCTGAATCTGGAAGATGACACCCGCACCGGGCTGTCGATCTTCGACCCGGCGGAGACCACGGTGAACCGCCGCGTTTCCCTGTTTCTCGGCACCGTGAAGGACCAGTGGATGGTCGGCGGCGGCCTTGTCGAATTCGGCTTTGCCGACAGCGCCGGTTACCGCAGGCTTTCGCCGCAGGGCGACGCGCCCTATGTGATCACGCCGTTCGGATCGAGCGGCAACTACTTCGCCGATCAGACCGCGTGGACCAGCCGCCAGGAATGGCTGGTCAACGGCTTCGTCCGGCCGGTCGCGTGGCATGGAACGCATCAGTTCCGGGTGGGCACGGATGTGCAGCGCAGCGGCCTCGACCAGACGATTCTGCGGCACGATTACGAATCCGTGCGGGTGGACAATTCCCTGATTCGCGACGTGCAGTTTCTCGGTTCGCCGCGTCAGTTTACTCATAACGTCGAAGCCTGGGGTTATCTGCTCGACCGGTGGAATCCGGCGAAGAGCCTGTCTCTCGAAGCCGGCGTGCGCACCCAGTGGGATGAATACACGGGAGGCGCGCCGGCGGCGCCGCGCTTGGCCGCCGCGTGGTCCCCGGCCTGGGCAGGCGGAGCAAGATTTTCGGCGGGGTGGGGCGTCTTCTACGACGCTGTCACCCTCAACATGCTGGCGCTCAGCCAGGAGCAGGACAGCATCAGCACTTTCTACTCGCCCGACGGGACCGTCGTGGGCGGACCGATCCTGACGAGGTTCGAACTGGCCACGCGCGACCTCCGGCTGCCGCGCTTCGCGCTCACCAGTTTTTCCGCCGACCGCAAACTACCCTGGCAAATCTACGGCAAGCTGAACCTGTTATCGCGCCAGGGCAGCCGGGGATTCACGTTCGAGGATTCGGTGGTGAGCCCCACGCTGAATCTGTACATTCTCGACAACATTCAGCGGCAGCGCTACCGCTCGGCCGAAGTGTCGCTGCGCAGGACGTTTCTCGCGCGCTACCAGTGGTTCGCCAGCTACACGCGCTCGGAGGCCCGCGCCAACGCGGTCATCGATTACTCCGTGGAGAATCCTCTGTTCACGCCGCAGGCGGGCGGCCCGCTGCTCTGGGATGCGCCGAATCATTTTCTGACGTGGGGATGGGCGCCGCTCGAGAAGAACTGGTTTCCGGGGTTTCTCGCGAAGATCGTCGGCGAAACCGATCTGCAGGTGCTGTTCGATTACCGCACCGGTTTCCCGTTCAGCGTGACCAATGAGACCGGCAATATCGTGGGCCCGCCCGATTCGATGCGGTTTCCGGATTACGCGACTTTGAACGTCGCAATCGAGCGGCGGTTCCCGTTCCGCGGATACCTCTGGGCGTGGAGGGTCGGCTGGATCAACGCGCTCAACCGCGCCAATCCCAACCAGGTGAACACGGATATCGATTCGCCGCAGTACCTGACGTACGCGCGGGGCCAGGCCCGTGCGGTCAACGTGCGGCTGCGTTTTCTGGGAAGAAAGTGAACTACTTCTGAATCTGGCCGAGCGCGGTCTTCACGCGCGTGTGCAGGCGGCTCTTGTAGCGCGAAGCCGTGCCGGTCTTGATGTAGCCCTTGCGAGCCGCCTTGTCGATGAGCGAGAAGGTCTGCGCCATCACTTCGTTGAGGTTGCCCGGCTGCTTCGCGGCCAGCGCGCGGCGCATGCTGCGGATCTGGTGCCGCAGGCGCGTCTTTGCCAGCCGGTTAAAAGCAGTGCGCCGTTCCGCCACCCGAACCCGCTTCAATGCCCCGAAAGTGTTTGCCATCTGTTAAATCTGATCCTTTACGTGGAACTCGAATCTATAAGATTAACATACCGGGAGAAACTCTTCCTGGCCGCAGGCGTTAGACAATAGCAGAAAGCGCCTATGCGTCGAACCGGCTTTTTTGTCCTGTCGATTGCGCTCCTCACGCTCGCCCCGCGCCTTGAGGCGAAGAAAAAGAAACCGGCTCCGCCAGCCGGCTCTCCCGCAGCCACTCAGAAGAACACATCGGCTCCGGCAGTGCCCACGATGACGCCGGAGCAGAGAACGCTCCACGCCCTGAACCGGCTGACGTTCGGGCCGCGCAAGGGCGATGTGGAAGCCGTGAACGCGATGGGGCTTGAGCAATGGATCGAACTCCAGCTCCATCCGGAACAGATCCCCCTGAACCCGGTGCTCGAAGCCAAGCTGGCGCCGCTCGATACGCTCCAGATGACCACCGCCGAAATGGTGCGGCGGTATCCGACGCCGCAGATGGTCAAACTGATGCTCGACGGCCGGCTGGCGTTTCCCGACGATCAGCAGACCCGCTATTCGGTCGAGAAGCTGGTGGCGCGGTACAAACGCCGCGAAGCGGCCGACAGGATCGGGCTGCCGGGCGACGCGGATATGAAGGCGTCGTCGCTGCCCGAGACCTGGCAGCTCGACGACGAACAGCGCCAGATCCTCGACAACGGCAAGCCGCCCGAACAGGTCGCTCTTCTCGAAACGTTTTCTCCCGCCGAGCAGCTGGACGTTCTCGACACGCTGCCGAACGGCGCGCGGAATCGCCTGATGGGCCTCGCTCCGCCCGACCTGCGCCGGCGCATCCAGATCTTCAACGGACCGGTTCAGGTGGTGAATCAGGATCTGATGGAAGGCAAGATTCTGCGCGCGGTCTACAGCGACCGGCAGCTCGAAGAGGTCCTGACCGATTTCTGGTACAACCACTTCAACGTCAACCTCGATAAAGGCGCCGACCGGTACATGGTGACGAGCTACGAGCGCGACACCATCCGCCCGCATGTGCTCGGCAAGTTCAAGGACCTGCTTCTGGCCACTGCCCAGAGCCCGGCGATGCTGTTCTATCTGGACAACTGGCAATCGGCCGGACCCGATCCGGCAAAGCGCCGCCGCCAGGGGCTGAACGAAAACTACGGCCGTGAACTGATGGAACTCCACACGCTCGGCGTGGATGGCGGCTACACCCAGCAGGACGTGACCGAAGTGGCGCGCTGCTTCACCGGCTGGACCATCAAGGAACCGAATCTCGGCGGCGGCTTCGATTACAACGACAAGCTGCACGATAAGGGCGAGAAGCACGTGCTCGGCGTGATGATTCCGGCCGGCGGCGGGATGAGCGACGGCCTCAAAGTGCTCGATATCCTCGCGCGCCATCCTTCGACCGCGCATTTCATTTCGAAAAGCCTCGCCACGCGCTTCGTGGCCGACGATCCACCCGAGGCGCTGGTGCAGAAGATGGCCGAGACCTTCACAAAGACCGATGGCGATCTGCGCGAAGTGATGCGGACCATGCTGCGCGCGCCGGAATTCTGGGATCCGGCCAACTTCCGCAACAAGGTGAAGTCGCCCTTCGAGTTCGTGGTCAGCGCCATGCGCGCGGTGAATGCCGATATCGATTTCGCGCAGCCGCTCGCAGGCCAGCTCAATCCGCTCGGTGAACCTCTTTATCGCAAGCTCGAACCGACCGGCTATTCGAATCGCGGTTCGGACTGGCTGAATTCGGCATCCCTGCTCGCGCGCATGAATTTCGCGACGGCGCTGACGCGGAATGGAATCGGCGGCGTCAAGGTGGATGCGACGCAATTCACGCTCGACGCATCGGGCCTCGAAAAGAGTCTTCTTTCCGCGGATCCTTCACCCGCGGCAAAGGATGCAATTGAGGCCGCGCTCGCGCAACAGCAGCAGGCCGGCATGCTCGCCGCGGGTTTGACCCTGGGATCTCCGGATTTTCAACGCAGGTAGCTATATGCCGCACTCACGCAGAATCTTCCTTCGCAACTCCGCATTCGCTCTCGCCGGTGTCGGTTCGGCTCCGCTCTGGCTCCAGCGCGCGGCATTGGGGGCTGAACAACCCGGGCAACGGAAGAAAGTGCTGGTGGCCATCTTCCAGCGCGGCGCGGCCGACGGGCTGAACATCGTGGTGCCGCACGCCGAGCGGCGTTATTACGATCTGCGTCCGACCATCTCGATCCCGCGCCCTCTCGCGCGAGGCACTTCGCCCGACGCGGCCATCGACCTCGATGGCTTCTTCGGCCTCCATCCCTCGCTCGCGCCGCTCGTGCCGCTCTGGAAGAAGCAGCAGCTTGCGATCATCCACGCCGCCGGCTCGCCCGACCCCACGCGTTCGCATTTCGACGCGCAGGATTACATGGAGTCCGGCACGCCCGGTCTGAAAGCCACCACGGATGGCTGGCTGAACCGTGCGCTGCCGCCGCAAACGGATGGGCAGCCCTCTGCCGTGCGCGCCGTGAGCCTCGGCGCGACCATGTCCCGAACGCTCGCCGGACCCAACAAGGCCGTGGCCGTCGAAAGCCTCGGCAATTTCACGGTGCGCGACAACAGCGCCGCCAAAGCTCTCCAGGCGATGTACGGGGAAACCAACGACGTGATTCTCGGCGGCACCGCGCGCGAAACCTTCGAAGCAGTTTCGATTCTGCAATCCATCCAGAAGACGCCCTATCAGCCGGCGGGCGGCGCGAATTATCCGCGCGGCCGCTTCGGCGATTCCATGAAGCAGATCGCGCAGCTCATCAAAGCCGATGTGGGTCTCGAAGTGGCGTTCGCCGATATCGGGAACTGGGATCATCACGTGAATGAAGTCGGGCCCAAGGCGTCGGTCGGCGTTCTCGCCAACGTGCTCGGCGAATTCGGCGGCTCGCTCGCGGCCTTCTCTCAGGATCTCGGCGACCGGATGGAAGACGTCGTGGTGGTCACGATGTCCGAATTCGGCCGCACAGCCAGAGAAAACGGCAACCGCGGCACAGACCACGGCCATGCCAACGTCATGTTCGTGATGGGCGGAGCGGTCGCAGGCGGAAAGGTCTATGGCGACTGGCCGGGCCTCGCGCAGGAACAACTCTACGAATCGCGCGATCTCGCCCTCACCACCGATTTCCGCGATGTGCTGAGCGAAGCCGTCGCGTTGCACCTCGGAAACCAGAACATCCAGTCGGTCTTCCCCAACTACGCCGCCAGTCCGGACAAGTTCCGCAACTGGCTCAAAACCGTCTGATAACTTCGGAGAGTGGCCGGCAAAGACTACGCCGCGGCGTGGGCGGACTACAAAAAGCGGCGTCTCATCGCATACCTCGTTCCCGCCGTCCTGCTGCTCCTCAGCTGGTGGATCCGCGACTATTCGCACGTCGCGCCGATCGCGCTCTTCGCCACGGCCGTGATCGCCTGGCTCGGCCTGCAGAACTGGTATGAGCGCTGGCCCTGTCCGCGCTGCGGGAAGCGATTCCACGAGCCGGGAAAAGTCAATCAGACCTGTGCCAGTTGCGGGCTCGACAAGGCTACAATGAGGGTTCCATGAAACGCTTCGCCGGCATCGTCGCATTGAGTCTCGTCGCTGCTGCCGGCTTTGCAGCGCAAACCTTCACGGGCGTCGTCCACAGCAACCAGTGCGTCGGACCCGCCTGCGCCACGCAGTGCCCCATCGACAAGGACCCCGTTTACACCCTCCAGACCGAAGATCGCGCCTGGCGGCTGAGCGATCCCAAAAGCGCGGCCGGGTATGCCGGAAAGAAAGTCATGATCACGGGAACCACGAAGGGCAACGTGCTCAAAATCATCTCCGTCGCTCCGGCCGAATAATGGAAACCCAGACATTGCGGAAGACACCCCTGAATGCGGTTCATCGCGCACTCGGCGCGAAGATGGTCGATTTCGGCGGCTGGGACATGCCGGTTTCCTATTCGGGCCTCGTGGATGAGCACCATACGGTGCGCAACGCCGTCGGCCTCTTCGATGTCAGCCACATGGGCGAAATCGAAATCCGTGGACCGGAAGCGCTCAGGCTCGTCGACTACGTTTCGACCAACGCGGCCTGCCGGCTGAAACAGGGCCAGGCGCATTATTCCGGCCTGCTCTATGAATCCGGCGGCTTTGTCGATGACATCCTGGTCCACAAAGTCTCCGACACCGAATTCTTCATCTGCGTCAATGCCTCGAACCAGGAGAAGGATTTCGAACACATCCGCGGCGCGAACAAATTCGATTGCGAGGTCGAATACGCAAGCCCGAAATACGCGCAGATTGCGATTCAGGGCCCGAAAGCGCTCGAAGCGATTCGCGACCTGACCGATTCCGATCTCGCGTCCCTGAAGTATTACTGGTTCACGGACGGCAGATTCGCCGGCGTTCCCGCGCGCATGGCCCGCACCGGCTACACCGGCGAAGACGGATTCGAAGTCTACGTCGCGCCGGAAAACGCCGTCGCTGTCTGGAACGCCATCATGGATGCCGGGGCCGCCGAGGGTATCAAACCATGCGGTCTCGGCGCGCGCAATACGCTGCGCCTTGAAGCGAAGATGGCGCTCTACGGCCACGAGATCACGGATACGATCACGCCTCTTGAGGCCGATCTCGGGTGGATCGTCAAGTTCGATAAAGGCGACTTCATCGGCAAAGCCGCGCTCGAAAAACAGCTCGAAACCGGATTGACGCGGAAGCTTATAGGGTTCGAGATGCGCGGCCGCGGCATCGGACGCGATGGCTATGAAGTTCTCGTGGAAGGCAAACCAGCCGGCTGGGTCACCAGCGGTTCGCCCTCGCCCACGCTGAACAAAAACATCGGGCTTTGCTATCTCCCGATCGCCCACGCCAGGCCGGGCGAGAAAATCGAAATCGTGGTTCGCAACCAGCCGGTCGAAGCCGAGACCGTGCCGACTCCTTTCTACAAGAGGAAGAAATGAGCTATCCGGAAAATTTCCGATATACCAAAGAGCATGAGTGGGTTCTTCTCGAAGGCGATGTCGCGACATTCGGCATCACCGATCATGCGCAGCGCGAGCTCGGCGATATCGTCTACGTCGATCTGCCGAAGGTGGGGACGAAGTTCGAAGCGGGGAAAAGCTTCGGATCGGTGGAATCGGTAAAGGCGGTTTCCGATATCTATGCGCCGGTCGGGGGCGAAGTGGTGGAGGCCAATGAGCTGCTCGTGAATTCACCGGAGAAGCTCAACGAGGATCCGCACGGCGTGGCGTGGCTGATCAAGGTGAAGGTCAGCGATCCGGCCGAAATCAACAACCTTATGACTCCCGCCGATTACGAAGCCTACGTGGGAGCCGAAGCTTAGCAGGCTGCTGAAAAACATTGGGACAGACCAAACTGGCACCTTTTTCGCCTCAGAAGTTTGCTGA
>Ga0187771_10001715_pt1 | contig 14877 bp, 15 predicted proteins | sample 0116_SJ02_MP15_1_FD_133139 | JGI IMG/M metagenome (GOLD analysis project Ga0187771, IMG submission 133139) | Tropical peat soil microbial communities from peatlands in Department of Meta, Colombia - 0116_SJ02_MP15_10_MG | ecosystem: Environmental > Terrestrial > Soil > Wetlands > Peat | place...
CAACGGGCATAGAGGATGTTCGAGGATGGCGGAGTCCGCAAGATTTGATGCGCACCTTTTTTTCGATTACGAAAGAGTACGATTTGAGAGAGAAGAAGGTCGGCTTCTGCATTCACAGCACGCCCGCCTTCCTTCTATACCGGGTTCAGAAATTGAATCCCAAGATGACGGTTGTCGAGAGCGAAGAGATACTGATGCCGCTCCGCTACGCGAAGGATCCGACTGAGATCGATTTGATGCGTAAAGCTGCGGAGGTGGCCGACAAGGGTCTTGAAGCTGCGATTTCAGCGGTCGCTCCTGGAAGGACTGAGATTGAGGTTGCGGGAGAAGCTGAGTACGCCATGCGAAAATCGGGGGCCATGCGCTTTGCCACAAGCACCTTTGTTGACAGCGGACTTCACTCGTTGCATTTGCACGGTGGCACTTTGCGTCGAAAGATAGAGCCGGGAGATTTAGTAGTCATAGATGTTCATCCAATCGTGGACATGTATGCGTGCGATGCAGCACGAACAGTGACTTGCGGATCTCCAAGCAATCAGCAGGAGAGCTTGATCAGACTCTACGGGGAAGTCCAGGAAACCGTATTGAATGCGATGCGCCCCAACTGGAAAGTCAGCACGGTCACAGATATGTTCATGAAGCTCTTCACAGACAAAGGGTACGGCTCGCAATGGATCTCAGGGCCTATTCATGGAGTTGGATTGGAGTTCGAAGAGTGGCCTCACCCAAGCCATTACCCGAGTCATCTGCGGCTGGAAACAAGAGAGAACTGGACTCTGGCCACAGGGCGCTCGCTACTGACGATTAGGTCCGTCGGAGGAATCAGAATCGAAGACACAGTGCTAGTTAGTCCCAGTGGAGGAGAATGCCTCACTCGAACGCCAAGACTATTGGACTAGGCTGATGCCGTTCTTGGACTTGATTTGTGTGAGCGGGGCACTGGGCCTCTCGTCCTCACAAAGAGGCAACGAGGACGCACCAAGTTTCTTTGGCCTAGGATGGCAAATGCGTTGTTCCGTCCGGCATTTTTCGCATCACGTCGCATTTCCTGCGGCGTGTTCGCTGGTTGGTCGAGGATCACTCTTTGAATCGCGGCAGAAACATGGGAACTCGTTTCTTGTACTTCATGTATTCGTCTCCGAATGTCTTCTCTAGGTCATTCTCCTCCTTCTTGGCAAGATAGTAGAGCACCGCGACACTGACAAGAACCCACGCAAGGGCAAGCAATCGTCTTGAGAGTAGGGCAATCCCAGCGATGATAAACATGATTGCCAGATACACGGGGTTTCTTGTCTTCGAATAGATTCCCGACATCACGAGATTCTTTATCCTGTATGTGCATCTAATCTCCTTGAACGCCATTACCCTGACAACCACACCCATAATCAGCAGTGATGCGCTTAGCATGTCAAGAACAGCGGAGCGTGCCAGAACAAGACCATACTGACGACCATACGAGATGGCGAGCCATCCGAGCAAGACCAAGACAATTCCTGCTGCGACTTGCCTGATCCTTGGCGAAGGGGTCTCACGTGTCATTGCGCGTTTTCTCCTGAACATTTTGTGGCTTCATCTGGACCTTGTCCTGCCCGGTCAGTTCATCTAGCATTGCAATGTCACTAGTGCGCATGCTGCTTATGTCACAGATTGGCGATATTTGAATCGTCGTCCATCATGTCTTCTTGTGGGCAAGTCTCATGGTCCCCTCCGCGCTGGCCAACCGTGGCTTTAGCGGCAAACATCTTTCAAACTCACACGCCTGACCGAGGTTCAATCTACGACGGTCGCACCACGAGACTCACCCCCCCAGAAAAAGAATACCAAAGACGACGTACAACGATTCAAAGTACGACGGACACACCAACAGCTCCACGCACAACTGCAAACGACGAAACGCGCATCGGTGTAGTGTGTAAACGCGAGACGGAATATTGGCCATGTTCTCACTCCCTCAACCCAAGTTCCTCGACCAGATGCTGATTCTTCCTACGAGACACTTCCTTCAGTTCTGATTTGAGGATCGTGGCGAGGATATTACTGCGGTTTGCCAAGAGTATGCCCATCCCAATGTCCGCCATCACATGAATGAATTTGCTGACTGCAGCATGTCCATGCCGCAGAACAGTGAGAGGAGTGATCACCGAAAACGAGTTGTCGAAATAGTCAGTGTACACGGAGGCTTGCCTATACAACGGGTCTTTCGAACGTTTGGCGGTCTTTAACTCTATTCCTATGAATTCATAGCGGGGTTTTCGAATTAGTTCTTTTCGGCCAAGCATTCTGTCAAGACGCCCCTCCGCAGGGCGTTCGATCGTGTCAAAATGCCTAGCGTATGCAACTACGTCCGCTCGAGTGTTCGGTGGAATGCCTACTTCTCTGGGGTAAACAGTGAATCCCTCCGTGGCTAATCTTCGCCGAACCATTGGTTTCATGACTGCCTCACTAGTGGGTTCTTTGTAAGCAGCATTCAAATCTCGCTCAGAGACCGCGTTCACCACAAATTCCGCGAAACTAGTGCTGAAGTGTGATTCTAATTTGCCCACGTTTCGTTCGATAAAGCCCTCGATCGACCGTTGCAACACTCGCGGGCTATTTGAATCAGGCTTTGGGAGTATCCTCCTTTCATCGACTACTGCTTTCAGAACCCAGGCGGGTGTGAGCTCTCTGAACACGAATCGAATCGGTGAGTATCCTATCACTCGTCCGAACTTCACCAGTTATCCCTCGATGGTCTTATGTCCGCAGTTTGGGCAACGAAGCACTTTCTTTTCTCCATAGAATACTCGTCCGCCTGTTCGTCCAACACGCCGCAGCGGTTTGATCCCACCTGAGCTTTTCATTTTTGCCAAAGACGCCCATAGACACAAATTCCATTCTGCGCGCTCTTATGACTTGCCTGTTGGATGTGACCACCTCATCATACCGGGGCCAATACGTAAGGGTGTCTTGCCGAAGGATTGGGAGAACAACTAGCGCTTCTTTTTCCTCTTCCTCCAGGCAATTCCTGCCATGACGTTGTAGTCTCCAATGGTTCCACCTGTCCCCCAACCGCCACCTCTCTTTCTCTTTCTCCCCACTACACTCACCCCCTCGAAGTCTGACTATCTTGACATTCTTCTTTCTGGCATAGTCACTACTTCTTGGGATGCCTCCGTTCTCCGAAGCAACCTGCGCACATAACCCGCTTGTTGAGTAAGTAAGTTCAGACCTCGCGAGTGGGTTTTCCTCGGTGCTTTGGAATCCTCACTATCTGCACACCTAGGACCCCTCTTCCAGTTCGTCCGGCCTGATGTCTTCACTATACCCAGAGTGCAGTTCTTTTGTTTTTGCATTGATTCTCTGAGAGTCGGCTGAAAAAAGGGCTGGATGGAACACATGCGCCCAGTTAGGGTATGACCTTATTGTCTTACCCGCTGGTGATCACACATTCGCTCCTGAATCACCCTCCGAAATCTAGAAGATCGGTGGTGCCTCTTCGAAAGTCCTATCTCTTGGTCCAGCAAATCCAATTACGTTCATTGAGGCGGCGTTCTTGCCCTCTTGCGGAAATTGTGGGCATGAAATGTCAATCGACGACGAGTTCTGTCAGAACTGCGGCACCTCCGCAAAAGCGACTTCTAAACCGGAATCCGAGATCACTGTAACAAGAACCATACTTCGAGGACTTGGAAGACTAAAATCACTGAGCGCGTTACTTCTCATTGCGTTAATTGTAGGCGCGTCTATGCTTGGAGCCAGCTTTGTGCTTCAGCCTCACTCCACTAGCTCTGAGGATCTCGCCAACCTCAGGAATCAATTGGCCGAAGTCACTGACCATCTGGCACAGCTACAACAAGAGGCCGGCAACCTGCATGCACAGATCAATTCGCTCCAGCAACAGATCTCAGCAGCCAAAAGCAGAGTATCTATGCTTCAAGCTGAGATTCAAGGGCTACAGACCCAGCTTACCTCAGTCACATCAGAGAAAGCTAGCCTTCAACAACAACTAAGCAACGTTCAGATTCAGCTGAGCTCTACCCAAGCCTCCTTGAATTCCGCTCAGCAGGAACGCGACCAAATTCAAAGCAACCTACAGGACGCGACAGCTAAAGTAGAGCAACTAGGGTCTGCACTCCAGCAACAGCAAGCGACGCTTCAGACCTACACCACAAATAGGGATCAAGCACAACAAACACATGACTCACTACTAGCAGAGTACAGTACAAGACTTCAGGCATACAACAATAGATACAGCACCTACGAACAGAAGCAGCAGGACTACGATAGTCGCTGGGCGAGCCTGAAAAACAAGATTCTAACTGCGCTTGGCATAGGAGTTGTATGCGCCGTGGGATGCAGCGTTGCCGGAGAAAACTATGCATGTGTCTTGGCATGCTTCTCTACTCTCGGAATTCCAGGCGTCAGTGACATGATAAATGAATACAACTCCCTACAACAGCTTAAGACTTGGCTTCAAAACGAATGGGCTTGGTTGCAGTCAGAGTCTGCGCAATTGCAGGCATTGAAGGCTCAGCTCGATCAGGCAACAAATGACCTTGCCCATTGGAACGACATGGTCCAGAATCAGCAAGCAACAATAGCGAAGACGCAAAGCGACCTCGACTACTGGACCTCCCAGAAGAATCAGCTTACCAGCCAACTGAACGACGCCCAAACGAAGGTTGACCAGCTTACGGCACAGGTGAACAGTCTAGAATCTCAGCAAACGCAGTTACAGCAATCAATTGATGCTGACTCAGCGAAAGAGCAACAGCTGAATTCCTCAATTGACAGCGATCAATCCGAATTGAGCAAAGAACAGGATTCGATTGCATCACTGAACAATCAGAAATTATCCGCCGAGACGACTCTTCACAATTGCGATGCCGATATGCAGAAAACGAAGAGTGAGATTGATGCGGTGAGTTATGAAATCAACCTGGTCGTTATTCACCCATTCTTGGAATGGGGTGGACTGGCAATCTTTGCAGTTGCGATTGCTGCGCTGATCGTGACAACTTTCGGAATTGCGACACTAGTGTCAGGTATGAGGGCCGGGATTGGGACAGTGAGAGGATTGCCTAGGCGATTGCGGAGGATGGGGCCTGTTCCAGAAACGAGCCCACTAGAAACGGCCGAAGAAGCTAAGGGAGCGCTCGCTATGCAACGAGCTGAAGAAGTGCCTGCTAAGCTCGCTGAGGAAGCACCCGCCAAGCCTACGCCTGAAATCACTGTCATTCCCACTGCGCCCGCAAAACCTAAGATGGTTAGACCAAGAAAGAGGAAGCTTATCGCGGCGAAACCGACGAAGAAAGAGAGAGCAAGCAGGAAAAGGAGAACAGAGAGGAAAGTAGCCGGCCGACCTTGAGATCGAGATTGCACGCAGAATTTGTGTCCGATATTTCACAGTCAAAAGTCGCTTGTGACCTGACTTTCGCAACTCTCTAGGCGCTCAGCATCTGGCCGAGCTTCCTAACTGACAAACCCGAAACTGGCCATGTCCACACGGACGTGAAGAAAAAAGAAAGATGTCTACCGAAAAGTCATAGAGCGACTTTCCAGTAGCCGTTCTCGTCGGTCACAACGTCGACCTTCATCCCTGACGCCGGGAAGCGCTTGTACCGCTGCTTGAACCGCGCTAGCTTGCTCTTGGACGAGATCTCTTGGCTCTGTGGTTTGGTGAAGGTTGCGATTCGCATCTCGCGGTCGTTCACTCGACCGTGAATCGTGTACAGTTCCTGTTGAGGGTCTTTGGCTTTGTCTTTGAAGATCTCAGCCGCTTTGACTAGTTGGACTTTAGTGATTGTTGCCTTCCCCTTGAGGCCTGGTTTGGGTTTCTTGTCCACGATCTTGTACGGAAACTCGACTTCACTATTCTTGCTCAACTTGACTCACCCCCTGTCCCGTTTGTTCGCGTATTTGCATGAACCACAGGAACCTTGCAACGGTACAGAGTCACGAACCGCTGTCCGATCCTCTCAAAGAGTTTATTCCAGTCGGGATAGCGGGAGCGGATACGTGCCCTGTTGTAGTCGACTCGGCGGCAGTCATCTCCAAGCAGCCACTGCAACCGATTCGCTAACTCACTGCCGACACTCGATTGGATTGCAATGTAGAAGTGTAACCCCTTCTTGCTGCGACCCATGTCGACAAAAGCGACCCTGAGACGCTTCATCCGGCAAACAGACCTGACCACTCTGACGTAATCCTGTATCCACGACTGATCTACGTCGCAGTCTTTGTCGATCTTCAATATGCTAGCCTTGTTCATTCCTCCCAGTCTCCGTCATCATCCCAGTCAGAATCATCGTAATCTTCCTCTTCCGAAGAGTCGTCGTAGTCGAGATCGTATCTTTCCTCGTCTTCGTCTTCAATCGGAATCGTTTCGCCGGGCAAAGCTCTCGCTGAGACCTGTTTTCCCTTGTAGGTCATCTCTCTAAAGTCGACTTGAATTGCTTTAGAGGGAGTTTGCGCCGGAGTTTCGCGTTCAAATCTGACTTTGATCTTTTCATCCGGCGCGGAGATCCCGTACCATTCTTGGAGCTTCTCTTTCAGGAATTGGACGCCTATGCGAGCTAATTCTTGTCTGTTCTCATGCCTTGACCCTTCGAGCGCGGCTTTGAAGTATGACTCAACCGTGAGTACTCCGCGGTTGCTGGTTTCATCGTAGGCGGGGCCGTACCATGCGGTCCCTCGATAGTCCAGAATTTGACTCATCCAGAAGCACCTCGGGCAATAGGCTTCTCATCGAAATTCACCCAGTTCATTAGGTAGAGAACCCGGTCCACGTCCGCTCGATTGACGACGGATCGTCGCTTGTCGAGAGCCGAAGCTTGCAGCAGGGCCTGGAACTGTTTCTGCAGTCTGAAACCATACGCGTTCTGAGCCTTGGCGATAGTTGTGGTAGATGGGAGAATTGCCTGGGCGTACTTCAGTGGTAGTTTGATTTCCCTGTCTTGCTTGGGAAGATCTAGCTGGATGTCTTTCTCTTTGAGATAGCCTAGTCCAAGGATATGTTCGAAGACCCTGTTTACTGTTGGAATGCCGTAACTATAACTGAACGGTATTGTCCGAGACAGGAAGCCTAGCCGTTCCCACTTATGCCGTTTATCGAAGAATTCGTCGCTCGTAATAGCTGCGATTAACCCGCACTTCAAAGGTTTCGGATAGACGAGGCGAGGTGTGACATAGGTGGATACTGCGGCAATTCCCTCTTCAATGAGACTGTTCATCATGGTGATGAAGGTGTTGACAGTTGATGCCTTTCGAGAAAGAGGTTTCAGTAGGTCAGGTATCATGATGTGGCGTACTTCACCGCGCTCGATTTGATCGAGATAATCGCGCTGTATCCCAAACGCTGTGACGTCGGTCAGATATGCAATGTTCTTGTTTATCGCGAACTTCTTCATCACGTCGGTTTTGCCGGATTCGGGTTTGGCTATTATGAGTAGGCTGTTCGGCTTGGGCACGTTCCGAATGTAAGCGCCCAGAATGACCAGTTTCAGGAAGTCGATGAGCGCGTCAAGGTCCTTCAAGTCACAATGATACTCCTATGGGTTCGATTCTTCTCAACCCGTACCCATAGGTGGGACAATGCTTAAACCTCCCGTGTCCGTTGAAATATCGGTGAAAAGCGGAGATTGACCTCCGACGAAGAACTTGACCTAGAACTAGATCGAGCTGCCAGACTCGTTCTACTGAACGGCCCATTAACCGTGTACAAAGCGCAACAGTACCTTCAAGGAATGAAGCAGCGGGCAGGGAAAATCATTCAACCCGGCAAGAGGGACCCGCCCTTATCGACAGTTCATGGCCACTTCAGCACCCTTGAAAGTGAGGGCGAGATCGTCGTTTATCCCAAGAAGAAGACCGGCCGCAAGGAGAAGTACTACGGATTGACACTCTACGGATTCTTATGGAACCTCTCGCCTAAACTGGTGGAAACGAAATTCGCTGCAATACTCAAGCGATGGCTCAGCGAAGATGCATTCAACTTCTTCCTTCCTAAAGAAGAGATACTGAAATCCACTAACGACCAAAGAGTTGTATCGTCGCTAGGCAGGATTTGTCTTGCAATATCTGACGGCCTCCCTGATACAAGAGACCTTTTAGATTTCCTACGGCCAATGGGGTACGATGAGTCCAACCCGCACGTTGCCCAGTTACTAATACAATTCGCATTAGGAGCAAGCTTCTCGAAGGATCCAGCGGAAATCATCGCAGCACTGAAAGTCCTCTGCAACACGCCGACTCTTCCAAGTGCCCGGAAGGAGATGCAACAATTTGTTAGGTCACAACGCGAAGGCCTCGCGAAGCTGGAACAAGAGCTCGGCATCCTAGAGGGAGATAAGCCATGAACCCACTTCACCTATCAGGATACGGCGTCAAGGTTCGGGTTCGCAACCTCAAAGAACGTTCAGAGCTAGAAGTTAGAGACGGTCGTGACGGTATTACTAAGCCATACGCTACTTCCTTCTACAGGCCTCGCAGATTCCCCTACAGTAGCATCATCATCGACGGGCACTCAGGCTACATCTCGCTGCAAGCCTTGCATTGGCTGTCCAAGAACAGAGTCCCAGTATTCGTAATGAGCTTTGATGGTGGCGTGATCTCAAGTATTCTGCCTCCGATGCCGATTAAGGCTGACCTGCGTGCCGCTCAGGTCGAAGCCTCTATCGACGCTGCAATGAAGTTCAAAGTCGCTAAAGCCATAGTTGAGGCGAAGATTGCTCGAAGTATTCAGGTTCTAGAATGGTTGGCTCAACGTTACGACATTTCTCGTGATGTTGCAGTGGTGAAGCGTGAGGCATTGAGACTCGGACATGCGCGTACTGTTGATGCAATTCGTTCTGTTGAAGGACGAGTTGCGTTGAAGTACTGGGATGTATACGGTAAGGTGCTGCCTGAATCGCTGGACTTTCAGGGCCGCATGACCACTAGCCATCAGAACAATGCAACAGATCCGGTTAATGCTGCTTTGAATTATGGATACGGGTTTATTGAGGGTGAATGTCGCAGGGCAATCAACGCTGTAGGACTAGAACTTTCAATAGGCTTCCTACACGAATCCAGCGATTATCAGACGAAGCAGTCGCTCGTGTATGACTTGCAGGAGCCGTTCCGCTGGATCGCCGATGTGACGGTGATCGAAGGCTTCGAGTCCCAAGTCTTGGACCTGCCGGATTTCTACTTCACTGGCGACGACTACAGGTACCGCTTCGAGCCAGAGGCGAAAGGAAGGTTCCTAGGCTTGCTTCGCGAACGATTCAATTCAGGAGTTACATACAAAACGCATGCATTCAAGTGGGATACGATTATCGAACAAAAGACAGTCGAACTTGGCCGCTTCTTGATCGATCGATCCGCAAGACTTGATTTCATGGAACCCACACCGACTCTTCGGAGAATAGATGATAGAGAGTTCCGGAAGAGAATTCTCAGTCTATCTCAGCGCGAAGCCTGTAAGCTCGGAATCGCCAGAAGTACTCTTCATTACTTGCGAAGGAACACAGAAAATGGACGCTCATTCAGAATTCATGCGAAGACCTTATCCAAAGTGAAAATGCTCGACTCTCAACGGAAAAGAATGATTTCCTGAAGCGAACCAAACTTGATTGCCTTCATATCTCACGCTCAGCAGGACATTGAACCTCTACAAACGCTCAAGCACGCGTTGGATGCTAAGAAGATAGACTACTATGTGGCAGAAGACGACTCTCAACCAGGCAAAGTCCTTTCTTCGAAAATAGCGGACGCTATCAAGGGATCCCACGTTTTGGTTGCCCTGCTGACAGAAAATGGGGCAAGATCACCAACCGTCAACTAAGAAATCGGTATCGCCATCAATTCAGGCAAGAGAGTCGTTCCGCTAGTCGAGAGAGGCGTCAAGGTTGGCCCATTCATAGACGAGCTAGAGCAGCTCCGATTCGATCATGGGGAACTCTCAGAAGAATGTGCATTCGTGGCGAGTTTCCTTTCCAGATTGGCGCGCTCGTCAGAGGTAAGAAGGGACCCTTTTCTGACGCGGGTTTTGCCTGACTTTACGCGTTGCAGAAACTATTCGATCTTGTTTCATAATTCCGACCCAAGTACCGTGAGGGATCTTGTTTCGCACAAATGCTCGGCCTTCGTCGAGAATCCAGACCTACGTTATCCGCAGATGTTTCGTCCACACAATTCACGACCTGATAGCTTGGGTCTCCTGAACCGTCTCCAGCGTGAACTTCACAGTGCACCTGAGCAGAAACGTGAGGAAATACTAGGTAACTATGTCGCCTATCTTTGCGAGATTGACGCGGCCATTGTTGCCCATCTTGAGATTAGGAAGTCCTATGCAATGGTCAGATATCGAAGCGAGTTCGTGAATGTTGTGGACGCATATGATCAGCGACTCCATCGTCTGTACATCAACGAGGTACCGTTCGGACGCACTGACGTGAGCACTTTCTTCCATGAAAGTGTCATCGTCTGGCTCGTTAACGCAGATGAGGAGGATGCGGTCGATTACATCCATTCCTATCTCACCGCAGCACTTTGGACACAGCTCAACCTGAGTCATGGATGGTTTGAAACTGAAGAGGAAAAAGCTTGGGGCAGGGCCAACAGGAAGAAGAGAATTCTGAACAAGGCCCATCAAAGGAAATGGCCGACCAGCACATTGGATTGGCGCCGTGAGCCAGCGTCCGAGTGAAGCCGTTCGCAGCGTACAATGACTGTGACAGAGAGCTATGTGACTCTGTCTCCATATTGTCTCCAAGCTGGAGCCAAGTGCTTACGCCTCATGGAAGAGCTAATACGTTCACTTCACCTTGCATACTTGGTCAAGCATGTCAGATAACCGATCTGACTTGGGTCTGAAAACTTCCCAGACATTGTTAATGAAGGCAAGACTCGACGACGAATGAGTAGGGTCAATCGCCCTGCGTCATTGGGAAAAAAGCTCAAGTGTCTGATAACAGCACCGTATGGCGCGGATCTTCGTCCTATCGAGACGCTGTTAGCGAAAAGACGAATGGATTTTGTCGCTCTGTCAGATCTTCCTGTACGTGGAGCCACATTGCGCGAAAAGGTGACTGAGGCCATTTCAAAAGCAGATCTGTTCATCGCGATACTCGACCCGAAGAGCTCGAACGCAAACGTGTACTTTGAACTCGGATATGCGCAAGGTATTGGAATACGTACGCTCGTCGTGATGCCGCCCGACCTCAAACAACTTCCCCCCGAGATCATGGAGAGTCTCTATGTTCGTGCCGATGCTAGCAACAATGAGGCGGTCAATTTTGCCCTCGATCAAATCATCGCAAGCCCTCAAGCTAGGAAGCATAGACCGATGCGCGGTGTCCGCCTGAGCCACCCGATTGGGGATCAAGCTGACCAACTCATTCGCGAATTGGATGCCCTCGGCGATCGAGCCACTGAAGCTGATCTTCAACGAATGTTAGTCTCGGCAATCGAAACCAGCGGCATTTCATTGTTTACACATTCAAAGAAACCGCACACAGGCGCGGATCTCGCGGTCTGGTCTGACGAACTAGAGCCCATTGGAAATCCTCTTCTCATTGAGATTAAGAAGCAGGTGACAGGCAGAGCGCAGATCAACGACATCCTTGGTCAAGTCTTGAAATATCTTGACGCAAGCAACACGAGATGGGCCTTGGTCCTCTTCGTTAAGGGCCAATTCGATCCATCCTTAGTTACAGACCAAGGATTCGTCTCGCGCGTCATGTTTCTGAAGATACGAGATCTGTTCGATGGACTCAGAAACAGTAGCTTCGTTGACTTGGTTCGCAATCTTCGGAACCGATACGTCCACGGGATTGATACTTAATGCCGGTAGTATCGCAGCACAAGATTGCCAAACTTCTCGCCATCGCTGGGCATGCGACGACGAGCGCGGAAAAAGGGCGTGCTCTTGAAGAAGTGATATGCTATCTATTTGAGAAGGTTCCAGGCATTTCAATTACAATGCGCAATCGGCTCAACGTATTCAAATCGGAAGAAATCGACTTAGCATTCTGGAACGACCAGAACCGTGCTGGACTATACTTCGCTCCACACATAGTCGTTGTGGAATGCAAGAATTGGTCCACGCCGCTCGGGAGTGAAGAGGTAAGCTGGCTTGATCATAAGATAGAAAGACGAGGTCTCAATTTTGGAGTGCTTGTCGCGGCGAATGGTATCACTGGTGACTCAGCAAGTCGGTCGGGGGCCCATGACATAATAGCCAACGCCTTAGCCAAGCAGCGGACTGTTGTTGTGATGACACTAGAAGAAATACTGGCGCTGACGAACACGGATCAGCTTGTGAGAAAGTTCAAGGAGAAATTGTGCGAACTAGCGGTCAGCGGCAGCGTTTTCTCATGATTGGAAGCACCGCTTTTGTGCGCACCACCCTACCTTGAGAGGCACCACCAAAGCGATATCTGATACTTGACTGTCTTCTTACTTGTGGGCCATGTCAATCAAGAGGAAAATCACTGTATCCAGGGAAAAATCGTTCTGGATTATTCTGATCATAGTAGTTGTGACTGGGTTCATAGTGTTCTTCTTGGAGAACCAATATGTTGCAATCACGCAATCTTTCGGTCCCGTTTCGCTAGGTGAAGGTTCCCCTCTCAGCGAAATCGCCATCAGACTCAAATGCGGCTCTCAAGACGGTTCGTATCCGTCCGAGGTGTCGGACATCTATTGCAAGATTTTGGTCAAATCTCTCGGGCCTTCGATAAATGAAGTGGATTTTTCAGTGGTCATCCAGGGTACAGACAATCGAACGTTGATCAACTGTCAAAGCACTGTTCGGGACATTAACTCGTGGTTTACCAGCGAAGGCTATTGCTTAGATCAAGCAGGCAAGGCCTACTTTGCGCTGCCGCGCGGCGACTACACGATCCTGATCAAGAAGTTCGGGGTTCCGGGGCCAGAGGTAGGATTTGTAGTCACCAAGGCAATACCCCCGGTCTTCAGGGGGCAATTACACATAATGTCAGCATTTGAACGCCAGATACGACAGAGAGACGATGGAACCTCACTAGCAACGTTTCTCGCGTTTCTCTTCATAATCCCAACAATGATCGTTGGATTACGCTCTTTCTTGCGCGAAGGGGTTCAGACTACACGGACGAATGTTCAAGAGCTCACGAGCACGAGTACGACCCTTGCTTTATTTGCCGCAGTTGCTTTGCTCGTAGCCGGTGCGATCATCATGAACCGAGGACGGAGTTCTAGGCGGAGAGAAAGATAAGAAGAAAAGCGAGGATTCTCTGGCCGGATTCTCACGAATTGAGCCGATGAATTCTGTCAGCGTACTGAACTCATACTTGTCAGCCGACAGTTGAGGAGTCTTTTCGTCGTCGCGGCTCTAGTGGTGCCGGCGTCGTTGTTTGAACCGGTCGTTCGTCGTTATTGGTATTTCATTTTTCTGGGGGGGGTGCGCACCACGAGACTCGCACAATAGTTCAAGTTGGGATGCTCGTGTGGGTGATAGTGCAAACACGAACGTTTTTCTGGCTGAGCTCAGGGTGACCTTCGTAGGCTTGTGAACAACTAATGTCAGCGAAAGAGACAATCAGTGCAATAGTCGATGCTGAGAAGGAGGCGGCGAAGATGCTTTTCGGGCTTGCCGTGGCGATCAGTGCTATTCCCCTGCTCTTACGGCTTCCCGCTAGGCCGTTCGGGATAGTGATAGACATTTCAGAGTTCGGGTTCAGTTTCTTGATTCTGGTCTCTGTGTGGTTAGGTTATTGGAATATTGTGTCAGTTCTTCCAATGGAGGATAGCGCAATAGTTGCTCTCAATATTGGAATGCTCTTTCTCGTTTCGGTCGAACCTTACCTCTTCTACCTGAACATAACATTCGACTTGTTAGCTCATGAGCAGCTCCTGAACGCTGCTTCTATCCTATACGCGCTAGATATGACGGGACTGATGGTGATTCTCGCCCTATTCACACAACAACTAGCCAGGGAGGAGAAGGGGTTAGTCCAGAAAGAGGCAATGACCCGATACAAGCGGTTTAGGGATGTCCTGTTAATATCGGCCGCGCTTTTCGCCATTACCACACTGCCAGTGTTTTGGAGTACCAAACTCGCAGGTCAACCAATAAGGTTCTATTTCTGGTTCATCCCGCTAGTCATTTCATTGATCAGGAGTTTATCGGCAGGCGGATTTCAACAGTAATCTGATCTCGACTGGGTTCCCTCGACTTTTCGCTGCCAGCGTTCTCAATCCTTTGGGTTGTTAATGCCGGCCCCATCGCTTTCTAGTTGAATCGCGAAACCATTTTTGGATGTTATTTAGCGAGTTCTAAGCTTCCTTGGCTTGGTCAACCGCTGGTTCAGCTTTCCGTTGCTTGAGTTACCGACTAAATATGGGGGCTCTCTGAGACGTGACTATGGAGGACAAGAGATTCGGCCCGTACAGTCGAAGCCAACTAACGTATCACAATAGGAACAACAAGAACAAGAAGGCAACGTAGAGGACCATTACCATCACGATTACGAAATATGAGAATGGCTCAGTTCTGGCTAATCCAGTTCTTGCCAACCAGCTCAGCCTAAGTTTCCTTTTCTCACCGTCTATCGCAAGAGTGACTTCGTCCCCTTGAGACAACATCATTCCACGCGCGATTGTGGCCACCGGGTCAGCCAAGTGACTCTCGAGTTCACGAGCAGAAAACAGAATATAATCAATGTGTTCGCATGCGCGCCGGTGGGCGACCAACCATGCAAATGTTACAGCAAGTCCCACGAGACATAGAATGCGTATGAAAGGAATAGATACCGTGTGATTGTTGCCGATGGTCAGGATAATTGCGCTCAAAATAAGACTGTTGGCAACAACCATCATGTTGAACCTAGACCAGATCATCCGTGTTCTCGCAATCAAAATGCTAAGAGCCGC
>Ga0187771_10001716_pt1 | contig 14877 bp, 14 predicted proteins | sample 0116_SJ02_MP15_1_FD_133139 | JGI IMG/M metagenome (GOLD analysis project Ga0187771, IMG submission 133139) | Tropical peat soil microbial communities from peatlands in Department of Meta, Colombia - 0116_SJ02_MP15_10_MG | ecosystem: Environmental > Terrestrial > Soil > Wetlands > Peat | place...
CGACTTCAAGACCTGGGGCTACATCGACCGGCGGGGAGGTTGGCTGGTAACCCCGCTGTTCGACCGAGCGGACGCGTTGCGGGAGGGTCGCGGGCTGGTGGCTGCCGATGGGGAGTATGGCTTCGTCGACGGGTCGGGAAACCCCGTGGTGCTTCCGCAGTTCGAAGGCGCGCTGCCGTTTTCAGAGGGACGAGCCGCAGTGCGGAAAGGTGGGAAGTGGGGATTCATTGACGGGGCTGGCAATGCCGTCATTCCGTTTCAGTTCGATTCAGTGCAGAGCTTCGAGGATGGAATGGCGACAGTGGTGGTCGAGTCCCGCGCAGCCGTCATCGATCGTAGCGGGAACGTGCTGAAGACCGGGCCCGCCACGCTCACCCAGGTATTCCAGCGCCTGCAGGGCTTCGAGGTCAAGCCGGGATTTCAGGGACCTCTGGATGAGATCCTTCCGATTCTGTCGGTCTATAAAGAACAACTGCGCCAGCTTGCCGTCGACAGTCTGAAAGACAGCGATGACCTCGCTCACGCGAAGAGTCTTATTGAGGCAAAGCTGCGCGATGCTGGCATAAGAGCTGCCGGCAAAGACGAGACGCGGCCCTATGGATTGATCCATGATCTCGAGGTGGTTCGGGCGCCTCATCAACCGGATGTGGTGTCCGTGCTGTTTCATCTCGAGCACGCGGACGCAGTGGATACTTCACTCTCCATCTTTCGGCGCAGTGGAACCGCGTGGGATCTCGCGGACAAGACAGACCGCAACGACTATTTCAAGTGGGAGCTCGACGCGTACCACGTGGCGCCGCCGCAGTTCACAGCGCCGGATGCGAAGGGGACGTTCCTGATGCTTACCGCCTCCGACAGCGGCCGGTCCGGGGATGGCAGCTATGGGTTATGGATTGACGTTTATCGCGTTGATGGGGCGTTTGGGAAAGAGCGGATCTTCCACGAGATCTTTGACAGCAAGGACCATCAGGTTGCGCTCGATGACGACGGCCTCAGGCTCGAGACGATCTCGATGGAGCATGATGCGGCGCGGGCAGGCTATCGGGTTTTTCCATATCGGTATGAGATTCAGGGCGACAAAGTGATGCGCATCGCCCCACTCGGCTTCGACGCCCACGACTTCGTCGGGGAGTGGCGGAATCTGCCATGGGCGGAGGCTGCGAAATGGGCTGATTCCGCCAACCTCGGACCGATCCGCGAATACTACGACAAACTCCGTAGCCCGGACGGATACTTCGGTGGCGAATTCTCGGTCGAGGTTTGCGATCAGCAGCAGCGGATGTGGCAGATCGGGTTCAACCATTCGGACGATCTGAATTTTTGGTTTCTTGTCGAGCGCACGGACAAGTGGACCTTTTTCGTACGGGACATCGGGCCGCAGAAGAAGGATGGATGCAGGGAGGACGAGTGGAAGCCGGGCCGGCCGTTCTCCACGATGTTTGCAAGGCCCCTCGAGTGGTAGCCTCTCTGCCGGATATGCCGATGATCGAGGTGCTTCAAGGTTCCATCGGACGCTGGAGCGCGCTCAGCGGCAGCTTGTTCACTTCGTCGATGATCTTCGCGTAGGCGCGCGTCGTGGATTCAAGACCGGTCCATGGCACGGCGTCGGGTGTTTCGCGATCGGTGTGGAAGTAGTGGTAGAACTCGCTTGAAGCGACACCAGGCAGGAACTTGAAGAAGGGGCCGAGATCGCCCGCGGGTGGACGCGCGTTGGGATCGAGATAGAGCGGCGCACCGAATTCACGGAACGCCTTCGTGACGATGGCCTCGAGTTCGGGGCGGGAGGGTCCGCCGGCATACCACTGCTGCGCGAGCGCCGTGTTGCTCCAGACGATATCGCGCTCTTCCTGATAGCGCGGCCGCACGTAGGTCTGGAGCGTGGCGGGATGCTCGCAGTTGATCATGAGCGCGGTCTTGCTGAAGAACTTCGCGCGGTTTTCCGCCAGCCAGTTGCGGCCCACGCCCGCGCCTTCGCCGGTATTGTGATGGCCGTCGAGCCCGATGAAGACGATCGTGCGGCGGCGCTGCGCTTGCGGAATCTTCGCGTAATATTCGGCGAGCCCGATCATGGATGCGACGCCGCCGCCGTTGTCGCTTGCGCCATCGAACCAGCCATCGCGATGGGCCACGATGTAGATGGTTTCATCCGTGGCGCCGGGCAGCGTGCCCCAGACCAGCGCGGTTTTGAGATTGGGAACTCTGGCGGCGTCCAGCCGGACCTTCACGTGAGCCGGCGCGGCGGCAATGAGGTCGCGCGCGGCATAGCCGTCGTCGCTGCCCACGGTGAAAGCCGGCGCTTTCGTGCCGGCGGGATACGCCTGATACCGCATGTTGCCGGGCAGCATGTCGACTTCGAAGATGGCCGCCGCGCCTTTCGCATCGGCGCGTTTAACGGCGCCTTCGGGCTTGAGGCCCATCATGTTGAATACGAACACGGCTTTGCCGCGCACGTCTTTGCCGGCGAAATCGGCTTCGCTGCCGAGGCCCACGTAGACGGCTTCGAGATCGAGACCGGAGGATGGCGTACCATCCGAACCGTAATCGGGCTGCGCCGATTCGAGATGGATGGTCTTTGCGCCGGAAGCGACCGAGACTTCCCACAATTGCGGCATCCATTGCGGCACGAGATCGAGCGGCTGGACATGGACATCGGAGAGGCCGATGGTTTTGAATTTCGCGGCAAGCCACTGCGCGTCTTCGGCGTCGGCGGAGGTGCCGATGATGCGGCCCCAGAATTTGGGATGACCCTGATCGCGATAGTGGCGCGAGATGGCGGCCTGCTCGACGATATATCCGTGCAGATGTTTGCCGTCGATGGCGCCGTAGCGCTGGTCGGCGGCGGGCAGCGGCCATTCGAGCAGAGCGTCGCCGGCATTGCCGGGGGCGCGTGTCTGCGCGTGCGCGGACTCGAGGGCGAAGCAGAGGAGGACCGCTGCGAAAAAGGTTCGCATAGTGCTTCCGCTTTTATACGCCGGTGGGCGGGGCCTTGTCTATGGCGGCCGCGCCGCGCGTTTCGATGAGCCACTGCTTCGCTTCGTCGAGCATGCGGAAGACGCGGATTGAAGGACCGCCGGCGAGTTCCGCGAGGATCTCGATCATCCGTGCCATCCCGTAGACGAGGTCGTTCTTCGTGACCACGGCGGTCGGGCCGAAGGGTCCGCGCTTCATCAGATCGTTCATGATGGAAACGAGGGCTCGCACCTGATCCGATGTCATGTCGGTGGTAGCCGAGCTGGCGTCGAAGATCTCCCGGTAGCCCAGAGCGCGCGCGGTGGATTCACGATTGAGGTGTTTCCGCAGTTCGGCGAAAGTCACCAGACCGGTGGCGGTCGCCAGCAGAATATCGTTCGCCTCGTCGTAAATGAAGTCGATGGGCATCGGCTGGCCGCCAGTATACAACCGGCTGGCGAAGGCGGTTCACTTTTGGGTTCGCCCTTTCCACTGCCCACCTTTGCCCTGCCAGTGAAGGCGGGCGGAGTCGATGGTTGCGATGAGATAGAGCGCGGCTGCGAAAGGGAGCGTCAGAGCCAGGATAGCCGGCTGTTTGTAGAAGCGGACCATGGGCACATAAAGCGCGGACATGATGAGCCACGCAGCCCCGCCCGGTGCGACTCCGCTGAGAAGGAACAACGGCGGCAGCAGGAACAGCAGCGCCATGCCAGCACAAGTTCCGAGGAGAAGCAGTGGCGAATAGTTCAACTGCGTCCAGGCGCTGCGCGCCACCATGCGATGGATATCGGCGAAGCGCGGGTATTCGCGCAGGCTGCGGATATCGTCCGCGAGCGTCAGTTCGATTTTTCCCCCGTGCCGCTTGATGGCTCTGGCGAGGGCGCAATCGTCGATGAGCGCGGACTGAATGCAGGCGAGTCCGCCGATGGCATCGAGCGCGCGGCGGCGGACCAGCATCACGCCTCCGGCCGCCGCGGCGACCCGGGAGTCGGGACGGTTCGCGCGGCGGAACGGGTAAAGCATCGCGAAGAAGAACACAAAGGCCGGGACGAGCAGTTTTTCGGCAAGGCTCGCGCAATGCAGCCGGACCATGCGCGAGGTGAGGTCAAGGTCTTTTGCGGCGGCGCGAGCGGCGAGACGGCGCAGACTGCCGGGCGGATGTTCGATATCGGCGTCGGTGAAGAGAATGAAATCGGCCCGGCTCTCGGCTGCGCCGGCGTTCATGGCCGCGACTTTGCCGGACCATCCTTCCGCGAGCGGAGGCGGAACGATCACGGTGACGCGATCGTCCGCGCCATAAATTCGGGCGAGGCCGTGCGCGATTTCGCCGGTGCCGTCATCGCTGTGGTCATCCACCACGATGATTCGCCATGCGCCGGGATAATCCTGCCTCAGCAGCGAAGGCAGGCTTTGAGGCAGCGCTTCCGCCTCGTTGCGCGCGGGAACGATGACGTCAATGGATGGCCAGACCGGAGGATCGGCGGACCGGTCCTCGAGGAGCAGTTGCCAGAAGCCGCCGTGGAAGAAAGTCAGCCAGAGCCACGCGGCAAGGGCGAGGCAACTGAGGATCAGAGCTGCATGCGGCAACTATCAACGATAACCGAGCGGGCTGGTTGCGCCTGTTGCGGAAATCCTCCGTGGAGCCGTTACTTGCCTCAGCCCTCTGATTTTCTTTATTCGCTGATCCGGCTCCGCCCTGGCCCCGCCGGGAAAATATTTTTGATTTCCCCCAGGTGCGCGATTTGCCCCAATGCGCAAACCTGCGTGTCGATTTTATAAGGAGGGACCAGGAGAAAGTTGATTTCCACATAAAGACCGGGCGGAATCGCCACGAAACAATCGCGAAACGAGCCCGCACCCGGTCCTGACGGATTTGGCCCTGTGCCTGCTCCCGAAGGCCCGAGAGGTGAAGCATGGTCCGGAAAGGCAACTCACGGAAAGCGATGGTCGCGCTGGCGGCGCTGCTCGTGGGCGGGACGGTCGCGGGAACCGCGGTCGCGCAGAAGGAGAATGTTCCGAAAGCGCAGAACAAGGTCGCGATCGGTGAAGACGAAGTCAGACAGCTCCTGCTGCTGATGGACACGGACAAGAACGGGAAGATTTCGCGCCAGGAGTTCATGAACTTCATGCAGGCCGAGTTCGACCGGCTCGATACCGACAGGAACGGCGAACTGGATCAGAAGGAACTGACGAAGTCGCAAATCCGCGTAGCGCGGCCGTCGATCGGCAAGTAACCGGATAATCCGTGAGGTGCCGGCGCTCCCGGCATATCATCAGGAGTGGACCGCCGAATGAGACGTCTGCTCCCGTTTCTTTGCATCGCGACGCTGGTCGCCGGAGTGTGCCTCGCGCAGCGCGGCGGCAGGCGCGGCGGAGGCGGCGGACGCAGCGCCGCGCGCAGCATGAGCGAAGACCAGATGGTTCAGACTTTCACGCTCCTTCTGCAACTGAAGGATGCGCAGGCGCGGGACCTGAAGGCGATGCTCGATGCCGCTCTGCCCGATGCACTCGCGATGCGGAAAGAGATTGACGCCGGCAAGGACTTGCTGTTCGAGGCGGCAAAGGGCGGGAAGAACGACGAGGAGATCGGGAAGATCGCGAACGCGCAGGCCGAGCTGGCCTATCGGATGAAAGCGCTTGAGGCCCGCACTTTCGCGAAGTTCTGGCGCGCCCTGACGAGCGAGCAGCAGGCCAAAGCGGATTCCTTCTTTTACGACCAGATGGCGCTTTTCCTCGAAAACGGCGAGCAGGCGGCATCGCCGGCCGAAGCCGCTCCCAGGCCGTGAGAGCGCGCCGGCGCCATCCATTGCTCCCGGCGCGCGCAGTTGATAAACTTTCAGGCTCTTGCCGTCGACTCAGGTCTCGAGACGCCTCGCGCGAAGGGAGCCGAAAAAGGCCGCGGTTGAGCACGTCGAGCCCTCCACCGGCGGCTGGTTCGACTGGGCCGAATATCCGGGCTGGGCGCTGCTCGCCCTGCTGGCATTCTTCTTCCTCTCAACGTCCTGGCGAAAGTGGCCGGATGCCCTGATCGACTTCGGGCACGACCTTTACATCCCGTGGCGTCTTGCGCAGGGCAAGTTGCTCTATCGCGACGTGAATGACATCTACGGCCCGCTTTCCCAATACGTGAACGCCGCGCTCTTCCGGCTGTTCGGCACCGGCATGATGGTGCTGGTGCGCGCGAATCTGGTGGTGTTCGCGGGGATTCTGATCGCAACGTACGCGCTGTTTCGCCACGCGTGGGGAAAGCTGGCGGCTTTTTTCGCGGCGGCGATTTTCCTTTCCGTTTTCGCCTTCGCGCAGTATCTGGCAACGGGCAACTACAACTATGCGGCGCCGTATTCGCATGAAGCCACGCACGGCATGCTGGTGCTGCTGCTGCTTCTCCTGGCCCTCGCGCGATGGGCCCGGAAGCCGGATCTGCAGGGCAGCTTCGTTGCAGGATTTCTGCTCGGGATTGAACTCGTGCTCAAGCCGGAATTCATTCTGGCTGGCGCGGTCATAACCCTGGCCGCGGCGGCGGCCGGCTGGCGAAGCGGCCAGCGCCCGGCCGCGGCGGCGGCCGGAGCGTGGGCCGCGGGACTCCTACTGCCGACGCTGGCCTTCGCGATCTGGTTTTCCCTCTACCTTCCTTTTCCCGAGGCGCTCGCCGATGCGTCGCGCGCGTGGCTCAACGCGACGTCCACTTCGCGCTTCACCGCCGATCCCGTGCAGGCCAGTTTTCTCGGGCTCGACCACACCGGGCAGAATCTCTGGCAGCATGTGGCGGTGACGCTGTTTGCCGCATTTGCGATCGCGCTCGTGTGCGGTTTTGCGTGGCTCGCGGAGAAGCGCAGGAGTTTCGGCGAGCAGATACTGATCGGCGCGGCGGCGGTCGTCGCGCTGGGATGGCTGGCAAGCGCTGTCATCGACTGGAATCTGGCGGGGCGCTGCCTGCTCGGGCTCACGCTTGGGTATGCGGCGCTGGCGGGCTGGTCCCTGTTCCGGAGAAGACCGGCCGGCGATACGCGGGTGGCGCCGCGCTTCCTGATTGCGCTGGCGGCCGCGGCGCTGATGGCGCGCATGTTTCTGAATGGCCGCATCTATCATTACGGCTTCTATCAGGCCGCGCTGGCGGGAATGCTGATTCCAGTGGCCGCGATGCTGGAACTGCCGGTATGGCTCGGCTTCGGCAAGCGCGGGAAGACGATGGCGCTCCTCGGAGGTCTGGCGCTCTTCGTACCCGGCATTGTCGCGCTGGTGAGCGAGTCGCAGTACATGCTGAGCCTCAAAACCCTGCCGGTGGGCAGGGGCGACGATCAGTTCTACACGTTCCCGCGCGAAGTGGAACCCACCGGCGAGCTGCTGAACGCGACGACGGAATGGCTGGAGCAGTTTCGGACGCCGCAGACGCTGGTGGTTCTGCCCGAGGGGGAAATGATCAATTACCTCGCGCGCATGCCGAACCCGGTGGCGCCGTTCGTGTTTTATACGGCCACCACGGCCGAAGGGCGCGGCGCGCAGGTGGTGGCGGATCTCGACCGGCAGAAGCCGGCATGGGTCGCGATCATCAGCCGCGATCTGCGCGAGTACGGGATCGAGCGTTATGGCGAAGCGCCGGGCAAAGGCGGAGAGATCATGCAGTGGGTGAACGATCACTACGTCGAAGCGTTCTCGGTGGGAGGCGATCCGCTCGATTACCGGCAGCACGGCGTGGTGATTTTGCGCCGCACCGACGCTGCGCGGAACGCAACCTCCGGCAGGTGAGCCGCGTTCTCTTGCGCGAGGCCGCGCACGATTTGTTTCTCCTGGCGCGGAATGCCGCTCACTCCCTCCGGAAAAGCCCGCGAAGGCACGGTCCCGTGCGCGGCACGGCGATTGCAGGTCCCCGCGCAGGAGTTGACGAGCCATATGAGATTTCAGACTCTCGCGATAACGGCAGTGACGCTCGGAATGGCAGGGCTGGCGCTGGCAAGGGATCCGATGATCCCGGCACCAGGCGGGCCTGTGGAACTCAAAGCAACCGTGGAGGCGATACGGGTCGTCCCGGCGACCGATCCTTTGCCCGGCATGCATGTCGACATGCGCGTGAAAGGGCGTCTGATGGATGTTTATATCGCCCCCATGCCGTTCGTAACGAAGTATGGCGTGAAGCTCGAGAAAGGCGCTTACGCGGAGATCAGCGGAACGCAGTTTCAGAATGCCGTGCTGGCCACCAGCGTGACCACGGGAATCACGGATAAAGTCAGCGGCGTCTTCCATGCCGATCTGACCATTTATCTGCGGGACGGCGCGGGGCAGGGCTTCTGGGTGGAAGAAGATCCGCCGCCCGCGCACTAGCCGCGCGAAGCGACAAGGAAATCGGCAGTGGCTTCGGGAACCGGCGGAAGCGGCTTCGGCCGGAAGCGTTGCTTGAGACGCAGGGCTGGCTCTTCGATGAAGTGCCAGGAGAGAACCGCAACGCCGAGGATGATGGGGAACGTGAGGGCGAGCCGCTTCAGCCAGTTCATCTGAGGGTGATAGAAAACCATCTGCTGCTGCAGCGGGAAAGCGTAAATATAAAGCCCGTAGGAATAATCGCCGAACCGCGTGAAGGGACGGAAGAACAGCGCCGGGTGCAGGCCGAGACAGAGCGTGGCGTAGGCCATTGCCGGCACGATGTAGAGATGGCCCATGTACGGGTCTTCGATCACGTACTTCGAGGCCACCAGCAGGGCCAGCGCCAGCGGAATGTTCAGCCGGATTTCGTTGCGGTTCAGAAAGAACGCGGCGCCGATGAGAAACGTGAACTCCCACTGCGCCACGTTGATGGTGCCGACGAGCGGCAGTGTCTCGGGCCGGACGATCATGCCCGCCACCATGAGCGCCGCCAGCAGCGCGTTGAAGGCCGGCCGCGCGGCATAAAGTCCCAGCAGCCCGAGACCGGCGCAAACCCAATACATGCGGAGTTCGGCGGGCAGCGTCCAGAGCGATCCGTTGACGCTGCGCGCCAGCGGAACATGCAGAAAGGCGCCGGGCAGCGTGTACTGGAGATCCCAGAGGAAGGAGTTGTGCACCCAGTAGCGGATGGTCTGGGGATGGGTCAGATAGCGGCCCCAGGGAACGGCGCTGGCGAAACTCGAAACGATGATCGTGAACGGCACCGCGATCCATAGCGCGGGAAAGATGCGCAGGGCGCGGGCGCTGAGGAATCCGGCCAGATTCGTGCGCGTGAAGCTCTGGGTGACGAGAAAGCCGCTGATCGCGAAAAAGATGAGAACCGCGGTGCTGCCGGAATCCTCACGCCCGTTGGTGAGCCAGTAGATGGGCAGAAGGTTGCCGGGCTTCGCATGGTGCAGGATGACGAGAAACGCGGCCAGAAAGCGCAGCAGGTTGAAGTTGTTATTGCGCCCCCGCGCGACTTCGGCGATGCGGGGCGATTCAAAAAACTGGCGCATGCCGCTCGAAGCCTTCACTGTATCAGGGAATCGGTGCGCCGTCGTAGAATCGAGGGCGAATGTCCGGATGGAAATGGACCGCTCTCCTGATGGCCGCGGCGATTCTGGTTTCCGCTTGCGCCAAGCCGGCGCCGGAACCCCGGCCCGTCGCGCCGCCTCCCATCACCAAACCGGGCACCATGTTCACGGCCACGCCGAATCCGATCCTGCTGGACGAAGTGGATCAGCCCGTCGTGACGCTCCGGTGGTCGACGTCCGCGCAGCACACCGAAGTGCACCTCAACGGTCCGGGTGGCAAGCTGTTCGGCGGCGGCGGCTCCACGGGAACGCTGACCACGGGCCCCTGGGTTTCCAACGGGATGACGTTTTACCTGCAGGATATGGACAACCCGCATCCGGGTTCCGAAGACGCGACGCTCGGGAAAATCACTGCAGTGGTGCAGTAAAGCTCACGGGCTCTGGCGGCGATCGAGCAGGCGCAGCTCTTCCGGGGCATCGGCGAACGGTTCCGGTTGCGCGGCTACCACGTTGCGGCCTTTCTGCTTGGCGGCGTAAAGGGCGCGGTCGGCCGCCTCGATGAGCGCGGCCGAGTTCATGCCCGGCCGGAGGCTGGCAATGCCGAAGCTGGCGGTGACGCTGAAGACGCCCTTGCCGTCGGAGCCGAAGGCGATGGTCTGGAAGCGGAGGCGGACGCGCTCCAGACATTCGGCGGCCTGCGCCGCATTACTGCCGCTCAGCAGCACGCAGAACTCGTCGCCGCCGAGACGGCCGGAGATATCGGAGCTGCGCACGGTTTCCTGGAGGATGCGCGCGAGGTTCACCAGCACGTCGTCGCCGGCGCGGTGGCCGTAGCGGTCGTTGATCGATTTGAAGCGGTCAACGTCGCAGATGCAGAGGCTGAGTTCCTGTCGTTTGGCCTGAGCCGTTGCGATCTTCTTGTCGAGCCAGGAGAGGAAGCAGCCGCGGTTCATCAGGCCGGTGAGCGAATCGAAGCGTGCCTGATAGAGGAGCTGTTCTTCGGCCTGCTTGCGTTCGGTGATATCGCTGTGGGCGCCGATCATGCGCAGCGGATTGCCCTGCGGGTCGAAGGTGGCTTTGCCGCGGGCGAGCACCCATTTATAGGTGCCGTCTTTGGCGCGGATGCGGTACTCGGCCGTGTAGCTCGGGGTTTTGCCCGCCAGGTGGGCATCGAGGGCCGCTTTGGCGCGGCCGAAATCCTGGGGGTGCAGGAGGCCCTCCCAGATTTCGATGCTGTTGGGCAACTCCCAGTCGGCGAAGCCCAGAATCTCCTTCCAGCGCGCCGAGAAGTAAACGGTGTTGTGAATGGCGTCCCAGTCCCAGATGCCGTCGTTGGTGGCTTCGAGAGCGAGATGCCAGCGTTCTTCGCCGCGCCGCGCGAGATCTTCGGCCTGCTTCTCACGGGAGACGTCTTCGATGAGCGCGACGAAATGCGTGGCTTCGCCCTGTGGATTGCGCACCACGCCGATGCTGATTTTGACCCAGACGCAGGATCCGTCCTTGCGGATGCCGCGCTTCTCGTACCGGATGTGATCGGAGCTGCCTTCCTGGGCTCGCTTCCGCCAGTCGAGCGTCATGGTGCGGTCGTCCGGGTGGGTGAGGGCGAGGACATCCAGTCCGAGCATCTCCTTCTCGTCGTAGCCGAGGATCTGGCAGACGGCGGTGTTGACTTCAATCAGACGGCCGGTGGGAGTGGTGACAGCCATGCCGATCGAGGCGTGAAGGAAGACCGTGCGAAAACGGGTTTCCGAATCGCGCAGGGCCGCGAGGGCGCACTCGCGGTCCGCGAGATCGCGGCGCGCGCGGCGCAACTGAACGAGCAGCCGGGCGAGCGCCGCGGCCAGAGCGCCGTCGAGGACGGCGAAGAACATGGCATATCCGGAAAGCATTGACCGCCGGTCTGATGTCTTATCGGCGGAACCGGCGATTTTCTGCAGAGGGCCCTGCCTGAGGATTTCGGCGGCCGCAGCCGATAGAAGGGGTGATGGACCGCAACCGGCACTTATGAGAGCCACTGCGCCCGGCGACCAGCAGTTTGCGCCGGGCTTGCGGCACGCGGGAAAATATCGGCCAGAGGCCCGATCCCTCGTCGCTATACTGACAGGTGGCTGGCGAACTTTGTTCGCGTCCTCTGCGTATTGGCTCAAGGGAAGGCACCAATGGCACCAACAACAGCTCAAGGTACTCTCGAACAGATTCACGCGCTGCTGGCGGCGAAGCGGTATTCGGTCAGCGAAACGGGCCCGGGCATTCTGCGGATACAGGAAGTGGCGAGCGGCATCACGCTGCAGGCGGTGCTCGAGAACGACATCCTTTTCCTCTCCCTGACATGCGCGACCGTGCCCGAAGCGAAGATTACGCCGGCGCTGATGCGGAAGATGCTGGACGCGGGGAACGGAATTGCGACCTCGCACTTCCAGCTTTATAAAGTGAACGCGAGCGACGTGGCGATCACGCTGAACAACTTCTGCAAACTGCAGGAGATGGGACCGGACGACGAGGACGATATCCTCTCGTGCGTGAGTTTCCTGCTGGCGGATGTGGTGCATGCGCGCGATCTGATCGGGGCGGACCTGGCGTAGAGGGAACAGAGGGAAAAAGACATGGGATTCTTTTCGGACATTTTCAATCGCGCCGGACGCGTGGCGCGCGGGCAGGCCAGCCAGGGGATGGCGGCCATCGAGGATGCGACGTTCGAAGCGACCGTCCGGCAGACCGTGGCCGATATGAAGACGCAGCTGAACAATGTGGTGCGCTCGTCCGCGATGGCGATGAGCAACTACAACGAGCTCGATGCCGAGTATCAGAAGTACGTGGCGCAGTCGAATGAATGGAAGGCGCGGGCGAATCAGGCGCTCGACGCGGGGAACGAGGATCTGGCGAAGAAGGCTCTGGCGAAGAAGGCCGAGAGCGACAAGCAGGTGGCTTCGCTCCAGACGGCGGTCGAGCAGGCGAGGCAGGCGAGCGAGGCGCTGAAGAATCGGGTCGCGGAGCTGAAACGGAAGATCGAAGAGGGTGAGCGGACGGCGACCACGCTGGTGGCGCGCAAGAACGCGGCGATGGCGCAGCGCAAGGTTTCCGAAGCACTGGCCGGAGTGGGGAAGGCCGACAATGCGTTTGCGCAGCTGGCGAGCTTCGAACAGTCGGTGAAGAAGGAAGAAGCTACGGCGCAGGCGTTCACGCAGCTGGCGAGTGCCGGCAAGGATGATGCGCTCGAGGCTGAGTTCGCGAAGCTTTCGGGGCATACGGTGGATGACGATCTGGCCGCACTGAAGCGCGAGCGGGCGGCGAAGGTGGAAGTGCAGAAGTCGCTGCCGGCGGGTGGAAATTGAAACGCGACTAAAGTCGCGTCCACATGAAGCTCCTGCATGTTCTTCGATAGGAAACCGGCGGCGCAGCCGGATCTGGCGAACCTCAAGGTCACCGATGCGCGGGTGGGCGATGTGCTTTCCGTGCAGGGCGCGGGCGAGGATTTCAGCGACGTCGATTTCACGGTGGACCGGCTGGATGTTTATGAAGCCGGCAGCCGGACGTGGAGGGTGCTGAGCGGGAGCTGGCGCAACCGGCGGGTGTACCTCGAAATTCATAATGAAGAGAGCGTGCTGGTGATGGGCAATTTCGACGGGAGCACGATTACGCTCGACGAGATGGGCCTTTCGGAAGCCGATATGGCGGAGATCGACAGCCGGCAGAATCCGTCGGATTTCATCGATTTCGAAGGCAAGTTCTGGCTTTACCGGTTCAGCCGCGAGATGGGCGTTTTCAGCGCGGGGCACGGCACCGGACGCGGGTTCTATGCCTGGCAGTTCGCCGAGCAGGATGGGAAGCGGTTCCTCGCCATCCGGAAGTTCCAGGGCGAGCCGTTCGTGGCGAATATCTGGATCAAAGTGGAGCCGGGCGACGTAACTGTTTTCAGAGGAAATTAGTCTATGCGCTGGCGCTTGATTCTGGCGGCCGCGATCGCTTCGGTTCTGGTTTCGTGCGGGAGTCTGCCGCGCACGCTGCGGGATGAGATCGCGGCGGAGCACGACCGGCTGCTGCAGGCCGAACGGCAACTGAAGCGCACGGCGGCGATGCAGAATCCGGGATTGCCGGACTGGAGTTCGCGGCTTCAGGCGGCGCAGCAGGAACTGGATCGCGCGAAGGCGGATGGCGTTCAGCTCGATAAGGCGGCGAACGGGCCGGGCAATAACGATGCCCGGCGGCATGCGCAGCAGTTGCTGGCGGAAGAGCGCGAACTGCGGCTCGGGGCGCTGCGGGACGCCGATGCGCTCGAGGCCGAGGCGAACAAATGGGCCGACATCAGGAACAATGCGCCGAAGTACATCGCCAGAATGCAGGGCGAGTATGACGCGATCCATCAGGCGGATCTGAGCAAGGTTACGGCTGCAGTCGACAGGGCCGGGAAGGACTGGCCGGGGAAGAAGAGCGATCTGGATGCGCGCCTTGCGGCGTTGAAGGCTTCGGCTGCGGATGCCGATTCGCAGTGGAGCGCGGCGGAGGCGGCGCGCAAGGCTGCCGCGGCGGGATCGCTGGATAGCGGCGCGATCGCCACTTTGCTGCAGACGGATGATGCTCTGGCGAAAGAGGCTGACGGGCTCACGAAAGGCGCGGATCAGCTGACGGGGTTGACCGGGCAGCTTTATTATTCGTGGGACAAGATTCTCGAAGACCTGGATCAGAACCGCGAAGGGTTCGACACGGTCTATCGCGAAAAGATCAAGACGGTAAAGACGCACTTCACCGACGTGGCGGCGAAGAAGACGGATGTCTCGTCGGACGTCGAGTGGGAGGATGTGCCGGCGAGCCAGTATCGCGCGGTCGAGAACGATCTCGGGATGGCGATCAGCCATAAGGATGCGGGGCTGTACGATTCCGAGGCGACGACGGTGGCGCAGCCTCCGGGCTTCGCGTACATGGCGACGCCCGAGCAGGGGCGCAATCAGTACGGGTATTGGGATCACGGGGTCTGGACGTGGCTGCCGGAATACCTGATCATGCGCGAGCTGTTCTGGGGTCCGCGTTATGCGCCGGTTTACATCAACGAGTTCAACGGGTATTACACGGCGCGAAACCTGGGGCGCTCGTATTACGGGGCTCCGACGCCGGCAGCGCCGCCGAAGTATGGCTCGCATGGGACTTTCACCGAGCAGCGGTACGCGGGGAGCCGGTATGTGCAGTCGGGTGGTTTCGGCGGGTCGAAGTATTCTTCGGGGCCGCAGACCGCGGCTCGGCCTGGACCCTCGGCTGGCGGCTTTGCGCGCGAGTTCGGGGAGCATGAGGGTGGTTCTCCTTCGGTTGGGAAACGATTCGGCGGTGCGCCTTCGGGGAAGCGGTTTGGGGGTGGTGGCTCGGCGCCGCGGATGGCACCGCGGAGATTTGGTAGACGGTAAAGACGCGCCGAACGGCGCGTGTCCCTCTGGCCGGTTGGCACGGCCTGGACGCGGCTGAAGAGTCTGTGTGAGAACTCTGGTTCACGTGTATTCGGCTGCGA
>Ga0187771_10001717_pt1 | contig 14874 bp, 8 predicted proteins | sample 0116_SJ02_MP15_1_FD_133139 | JGI IMG/M metagenome (GOLD analysis project Ga0187771, IMG submission 133139) | Tropical peat soil microbial communities from peatlands in Department of Meta, Colombia - 0116_SJ02_MP15_10_MG | ecosystem: Environmental > Terrestrial > Soil > Wetlands > Peat | place...
AGCTCGACGATGTTTTGACAGTAATCCGTATCTCCGGACACCGTCATCGATTTCCCATCTTTCGACTCAATCCGGTAACCGACACTTTCAGAAGTGTGGGCCATTGGCTTTGATAAAATTTTCAAGTCCCTATGGAGGAGGCTTTCTTGAGAAATCTCTTTGATGTTTAATTTGTAAGATTGAGGATCGATCCACTGGCCATAGACCTTTTTCAATTTCTCGAAATAAGATTTAAATCCAGGTCCTCCAATGCATAGTAATTCCTTTTCGCGCGGAACATCGGCATATTTCGTCGCAAAAATAATTGGAACCAGGTCAGAAACATGATCAGGGTGGATGTGTGTGTAAAGGATCAAGTCAATATCTCGATAAGTGACACCGACCTCCAGCATCTTCCTCAATGTTCCGGAGCCGCTGTCGATCAATATTTTTGTGTTGCCCGAGAACAGAAGAAGTCCGGGAGACCCTCTTCGTAAAGAAGGAATACCCGTTCCCGATCCCAATACAATCAACTCAGCCAATGTTCTCTCGCCTCAGAAAATAATAGCCCGTTTACTACCCTCTCCCCTGGCGGGAGAGGGCGAGGATGAGGGGGAAACACGGCATGTCCACCCCCGCCTCAATCCTCCCGTATCAAGGGGGAGGATGATGATTGATGTTTCGTTGTTCGAGGGTGACGTAGCCGTCATGAATCGTTGCTCAGAAAATGAGGTGCCCCAATTAATAAATGTGGTGGAGCCGCCCCTACGTTCTTCTTTATTAGATTACCACGAAAGCGATGGAATGTAACTCGATTTCTTCTTTCCGATTTCGTGCTAATATGATTTGACATTGGATGGCCGTTTTAATAATTTATGCATCGGAGGTGTAGATGATAGAAATTGATGGATCATACGGAGAAGGGGGAGGACAGATCTTAAGGACCGCTTTGGCCTTCTCGGCGATTTTGAAGATCCCTTTCCGTATTAAGAACATCAGGGCGAGCCGGAGAAACCCAGGCCTTGGAAATCAGCACCTGGCTGCTGTAAACGCACTGGCCCGGATTTCGGGTGCCGCAATCGAAGGAAATAAGATTGGTTCTCAAACACTGACATTCATTCCTCAAGAAATCCGTCCAGGGGATTATGAGTTTAGAATAGAAACGGCAGGATCGATTACCCTTCTCCTTCAGGCGATTTTTCTCCCGCTCTGTCTGGCCCAGGGAGATTCAACACTGACATTGGTTGGAGGTACACACGTTCCATGGAGTCCACCGTTTCACTATTTTTCTCAAATTTTTCTGCCTACGCTCAAACCGATGAAGGTCTCAGCTGAGGCGATGATTGAAAAGTGGGGATTCTATCCAAAAGGGGGAGGCCGGGTTCAATTGAAAATCAACCGAATCGATGAGTTGAAACCCATCTCTCTGGTTGAGCGGGGTCCGTTGAGGAAAATTAATGGGTTCTCGGCCATTGCCAACCTTCCAAAACACGTGGCAGAAAGGCAGAGAGAGCAAGCGCTGAAGCGGGTCCGAAGAGAACTGAAGATCGATCCGGAGATCAACATCCTTTTTGATGCACCATCCGTTGGGCAGGGTTCCTTTCTATTTTTGTTCGCTGAATACGAAGGAATCCTTGCGGGATTTTCATCGCTGGGCGCGAGGGGAAAGCCTGCGGAGAAAGTGGCAGATGAGGCTGTCGATTATTTGAAAGATTATATCCGATCAAACGGTTGTGTCGATCCTCACCTGGCAGACCAGCTTGTCCTTTTTATGGCTCTGGCCAAAGGGAACTCTTCCTTCACCACCACACAAATGACGGACCATCTTTTCACCAGTTTGTGGGTCGTTGGCCATTTCGTCGAGAGGAAGATCCACACGCGAGGAGAGCCGGGGGAAAGCGGAAGAGTCGATTTCTTTAATGAATAGAAAAACTTGACCCATTCGGCGCCACCACTCCTCCTCTGAAAGATTGAAAAGGTGGCGCTCAGGGTCAACCCTGAGCAAGCCCAATATTAATGGCGGCGAATTGAAGGGTTGACTTGATCTCTCCATCGTATTAGAATTTCTCAAAAAGGAGGAATAAATTAACAGAGTTTACGGGAACACCTTCGGCTTAAAGCCGAACCAAATCAGAAGAATCGAACATATTTACAGAAGGAAGATCCCTCCTCAAAAGGTTGTTACGCCCGAAATTGCCCGCCTCCTGATTGACCTCTCAAATGAGATCCGGCGTCAGATCGGAATTTTGGTCGGTCGTCGCGGGTCTGTTGAGTTCGTCATTGTAGGAGACCAGAGGGGGATTACGATTCCCGATCTCTCCCGTTATCGATCCGGGGCCCTTCGTCTGAGGGGCCTTCGTCTCATTCACACCCATTTGCAAGGGGGACCATTAACGGGGGAGGATCTGACAGATCTCGCTCTCCTCAGACTGGATATGATCGTTGCCCTGGACGCCAACGGTGTTGATGGTCCGGGTTCGGCCTATTCCGCACACATCCTTCCCGGTAACCCGGATAGGAAAGTCTGGGAAATTGATCCTCCGTCTTCGGTGAGCCATTTTGATTTAGATTTCTTGAAATGGATCCAATCTCTCGAGGATGAGTTTCAAAGAGGCCAGAGATCGGTTTTCCTGAAGGAAGCCAGGGATAAGGCAATCCTGATCAGCGTTAGCAAGGAGAGCCGTGAAAGTTTAGAGAATTCGATGGAAGAATTGAAAGAACTGGCCGTATCGAGTGGAGTGTTTGTCGTCGATTCCATCATTCAGCGGCCGCAAAACATTTCTCCCGCAACCTTGATGGGCGAGGGCAAATTGAAAGAATTATTAGTGAAGTGTATGCAGCTTGGAGTCGATTTGATCATTTTTGATCAAAACCTGACACCCGGTCAGATGGCTACGATTTCTGATCTCACGGAGTTAAGAGTGATCGACCGTACCCAGCTTATTCTTGATATCTTTGCCCAGCGAGCCCATACCCTGGATGGAAAGATTCAGGTCGAACTGGCCCAGTTGAAGTACCTACTTCCCCGGCTGGCCAGGAAGACACTGGCTCTCTCTCGTCTGACGGGTGGAATCGGGGGCCGGGGGCCAGGGGAGACGAAATTGGAGATCGACCGTCGAAGGGTCGGGGATCGCATCCATCTTTTGGAAAAGGAATTGGCAAGATTGAGCCGAAGAAGGGAGCAGAGAAGGTCCCGGAGGACGAAGACAGGAATCCCCGTTATTTCCATAATCGGATATACCAATGCGGGAAAATCGACGCTTTTCAACCTTCTGACGAGGAGTCGATCCGAGGTCGAGGACAAGCTCTTTTCCACTCTTGATACGGCAACGAGGAGATTGAGGATCCCGAGGAATCAGAGGGTGGTGATCACCGACACGGTGGGATTTATTAAAGATCTGCCAAGAGACCTGGTAGGGGGGTTTCGACCGACGTTTGATGAGCTGAGAGAATCAGATTTATTGATTCACCTGATTGACATCAGCCACCCTCGCTTTCCGGAGCATATTGAGTCCGTTGAAAAAATTCTCCATGAATTAAAACTGGATATGATCCCCAGATTGTGCGTTTTTAATAAGGAAGATAAATTGAGTCGAGAAAAAGCGGAAGCCATCTGCCAGAAGTTTGGTGGCATCTCCATCTCAGCCCTTCGACCCGAAAGCCTGGAGACCTTTTCCCTGGCGGTCGATAAAAAATTGTGGGAGGTCGGCACGACTCGGAATCGGAAAGATCAAACGCCGGGCGGGGCGGACAATGTTGGGTTGACAAATGAAGATTCGTTTGATATACCAAAGACAAAATTGGATGATGGAAGTGAGGCAGGCCGATGGGAAACCATCCTATAGAGATCGAAGAGTTTCTAACCTTTGACGATGTGTTGCTGGTTCCAACTTTTTCTGAGGTGTTGCCCAAAGATGTGGATGTGAGCACGCAGTTGACCCGGACGATCCGATTAAACATTCCGTTGGTCAGTGCAGCCATGGATACGGTCACCGAATCCAGAACAGCGATCTGCATGGCCCAGGAAGGGGGCCTTGGTATCATTCATCGAAATATGCCAGTTGCCGACCAGGCCACTGAAGTGGATAAAGTGAAGAAGTCTGAGAGCGGGATGATCCTTAATCCCATCACCATGGACCCGGAACAGAAGATTTATGAAGCCCTGGAGATCATGAAGAAATACCGAATCTCTGGGGTGCCCATCACGCGGAATGGAAAGTTAGTCGGGATTCTGACCAATCGCGACTTAAGGTTTGAGAAGCGACTGGAAGAGAAGATCTCTACCGTGATGACGAAGGACCATCTGATCACCGTGCCCGTGGGGACCACCCTGGAGGCCTCCAAAGAAATCCTTCATAAAAACCGGATTGAAAAATTACTGGTCGTGGACGACCAGAATAATCTGAAGGGACTCATCACGATCAAGGATATTGAGAAAATGAGAAAGTACCCCAATTCCTGCAAAGACCCCCTTGGCAGGCTGCGGGCGGGGGCTGCCATCGGGCCCGGAAAGGACAGGGAGGCGAGAACCGAGGCATTGATCAAGGCGGGTGTGGATGTTTTGGTGATCGATACGGCACATGGTCATTCCAGGGACGTGCTGGACGCTGTCCGGGATACGAAAGAGAATTTTCCGGATTGTCAGCTCATCGGGGGCAATGTGGCCACGCGGGAGGGCGCGTTAGACCTTATCAAAGCAGGAGTCGACGCGGTGAAAGTGGGGGTGGGACCTGGATCGATTTGTACCACGCGCGTGATTGCAGGGGTAGGGATTCCGCAACTTTCGGCCATCATGGAAACATCCGAGGTTTCAGAAAAAAATGGAGTTCCTGTTGTGGGCGATGGTGGAATCAAGTTTTCCGGAGATATTACGAAGGCCATCGCGGCAGGGGCGCGCTCCGTGATGATTGGAAATTTATTTGCCGGAACGGATGAAAGCCCCGGAGAGATCGTGCTCTATCAGGGAAGGAGCTACAAAGTTTATCGAGGGATGGGATCGATTGAGGCGATGAAGGAAGGAAGCAAGGACCGGTACTTCCAGGGGGATGTGGAGAGCGAGGCCAAGTTGGTCCCAGAAGGAATCGAAGGAAGGGTGCCCTATCGGGGAGCCCTCTCCTACAGTATCCAGCAACTGATCGGTGGGCTGAAGGCGGGGATGGGGTATGTGGGGGCGAAGAATATCCAGAGATTGAAGCAGAAGGCAAAATTCATTCGGATTACATCATCAGGATTGAAAGAAAGCCATGTCCATGATGTGATCATTACCAAAGAGGCCCCGAACTACCGTTTGGAATAGACCGGGTCTCCTGAGAATCGTTGTCTCATGAAAAAAAGTTTTTTCATCTTAGTGATTATCATCCTGACGCTGCTTTATTACACGGGTCTTCTCACGAAAAGGGAAACCCTCCCTTTTACCAAGGAATTCTTTGCCGTTGAAAGCCCTGTTTCTACAGATCGCCCGTTGGACCTCAAGAGAGGTACCTCCTTGAGCCCGAAGGAGTTGGATCAACTCTACCAGTTGAAATTGGACCAAGGGATACGAAACATTCCCCTCCTCTCCTTCCTACTTATCAGAGAATCCGAAAACATGAGTGGAAGAGGAGACGTTGACCAAGGTGTTCGGATAGCAACCTATGCGATTAAATTTTCCCCCGACCTTCCCCAACCCTATTTTGAGTTGGCGAGAGCCCTCTGGCACCAGAATCCCCTTCAGCTCCATAAGATCCTTCCAGAGGTGCTGAACGGGAAGGCCCAACAATTTCGCTATTACCCCAGTTCCCTCAGATTTTTCTATAACATGTTTTACATTGTTTCCAATGCGATCCTCATGACCTTTATCATCTTCGGCATCGTCGTCATGATCCGATATCTGCCTCTCTATTTCTACGATATCCGGAAAAATGTGACTCAGGAGGTCTCAAGACTTCTCGTCAACAGCCTCAAGATCTTCGTCCTCTTCATCCCGTTCTTCCTGCGCCTGGACGTGCTCTGGGCTATTTTCTTCTGGTCCGTTGTACTGTGGGGGTATGTCACGGACAGAGAAAAGCAACTCATCCTTGTCTTTCTCATCGTCTTGGTCTATCTTCCCTTTTTCCTGCGCACCTCGTCTTCCTTTTTAGATGGGGATTCTTCGGATGTCATTTTGGAAATGAATCAGATGAATCACGAAGACTGGGGAAGGTCGGTAGAAGAGAGATTGCGGGCTTGGTTGGTGACCCACCCGGATGACCCGGATGTTCTTTTCTCCCTGGGCCTGGCGGAAAAAAGACGAGGCCGCTATCCCGAGGCTGAAGAGTTTTATCGACGGGCGACCCAGCATGACCCCAAATTCAGCGAGGCCTTTTCCAATTTAGGCAATGTTTATCTGGCACAAAAAAAGACTCCCCTTGCCATCGCTTCCTATCAACAGGCCGTGGATTTAGATCCCAACCAAGGCGCGTATTATTACAACCTTTACCGGGCCTACTCCCAAGAAACTTTTCTTTCCGGGAAAATTGATAGGGCTTTTCAGAAGGCCAGACAGCTCGACCCGCAGCTGGTTGATTACTACTCGACGATCGACTCCCCCAATCCGAATCGACTGGTGATTGACGGGGTCTTGACCTCTGGGACACTCTGGAAGCGGTTTTTCGCCCAATTCATCGGAAGGGAGGGGTTTTTATTCCGTCTGTTCAAGGCCTGGTTCGAAAAAATTCCGTCGAGAGTTCCTTTTTTGGTGCCCCTCTTATTCCTCGGGTTCTTGATCGGGATGTCCCGGTACTGCCGAACGAAACGTTTTTTGACCCGGTGCCCCATGTGTGGTAGTCCCACCTACCGGTTTTATTTAGGGGCCTCTGACCAGGAATTTATTTGTTTCAATTGTTATCGTATTTTTATTCAAAAGGAAAAACTCCACCCGAGGATTGTTGAGAAGAAGTCCTCTCAGGTTCGCCAATTTCAAAAACAGAATCATCTCATCAGCAAATTGCTTTCCTTCTTTCTGGTCGGGTTTGGTGACCTATGGCGGGGCAAGATTCTCCAAGGGCTTTTTTTCCTCTTCCTCTTTTTTATTTTTATTCTGAAGTTTGCCTATTGGAGTGGAGTGATGCCTTCTGCCCATCCCCAGCTGTTTTCGCCCCTTTGGGATTATCTGTTCTGGGGGGGACTTTTTATTATTTTTTATGTCCTTTCCGTTCGATATTTCTACCGATTGAAACCAAAATTCGAGACGGAAAGTGAGCGGCTGAGAAGCCGTTGAGACATTTTTCCCTTTGACGAGAACCGGTCGATGACCAAAATCCGATCCCATGCGCGGATAGGATGAAAAGGGGAAGGCCATGGCCCTTCAGGGGACCTTAAAAGATTTCAGCATTACCGAGATCATCCAGCTCATCGGTCAACAGCTCAAGACGGGCGTTTTGAAAATCCGCCGCGGAAAGGACCTCGTGGAGATCCATTTTGTGGATGGCATGATCGTCCACGTCTACTCGAATTATCGCGGAAAGAAGGACCTCATCGGTGAGATATTGGTGAAGGCACAGTTGATCACCGAAGACCAATTGGGGCGGGTTTTAAAAATTCAAAGAGACACGCTCAAATATCTGGGGGAAATCCTGGTGGAACTTCAACTTTTGACCAAAGACGATGTGCTCAAGGTGATTTCGACACAGATCTACGAAACGATCTACGATCTTTTTTGGTGGGAAGATGGGCAGTTCAACTTTGATCTGAAGCTGGTTGAAAGCTATAAGAAGATTCCCTTCGCCCTGAGCACGGAACAGGTATTATTGAACATCCTTCGCATGGTGGATGAGTGGTCGGAGATTGAAAAGAAGATTTCTTCACCCCACGTGGTATTTAGAAGGCCCCTCGGACTCGATGAAAAATCGGTCGGCGGACTTCCTTCTCAACGTTATTTGAAGGAGAAACTGAGCTCAGAACAAGAACTGATTTACAATTTGGTGGATGGGACCCGCACCGTTCAAGAGATCATCGATCGGAGCCTCCTGGGAAAGTTCAATGCGAGTGAGATTCTCGTAGACCTCTCCGGGATGGGCCTCATCGAAACGGCAGGAACCCGGGCTCCCAGCCTGATCAAGAAAGTGAGCATGGTCAATTTCAGGGAGGCATTGGCCTTCATTTACTATGGCGCTTTTTTAGTCTTTATCTTTTTCCTTCTCGTCTATTTCAAACCTGATTTTTTGCATCATTTTTGGGATTCGAGAATTGAGCCAGCGGATATTGAAGTCCCCATGCATGTGGTCCACAAAGCACAGCTCGATCGCGTCAAGAACGCTTTAGAACTCTATTATTTGGAAAAGGGACAATATCCTTCGCGACTTGAAGAACTGGTCTCGGCACAGCTTCTACAGGAGAGTGACCTCTTTTACCGCAAGGGGGTCTCCTATCAATACGAATTAAAGGACGGAAAATATCTTTTGAAGCACTGAGCGGGGCTACGCTCTAAACCAAATCCCTTTGCCCTCTTTCCCAATCCTTTTTGATCTGGATACAGAAAATGGAGAAACAGACTTCTTTCGACAAGGTTCTCATCCTCGATTTCGGCTCCCAGTATACGCAATTGATTGCCCGGCGGGTGAGAGAATGCCGCATCTATAGTGAGATTCATCCCTACAGTATTCCTTGGGAAAGGGTGAAATCCCTGGCCCCGAAGGGAATCATCCTTTCTGGAGGGCCGGCAAGCGTCTACGAGAAAAACGCCCCGATCTCCGACCCCAACCTCTTCAGGATGGGTATTCCTATTTTGGGCATTTGTTACGGAATGCAGTTGATCGCCCAGGAGTTGGGAGGGGAGGTCGCCCGCTCGGAAAAGAGGGAATATGGAAAAGCGAAGTTGACATTGGGGAGGAGTGGGAAATTGTTTAGAGGTTGGGGGAGAAAGGGGAATCAACGCATCGTGTGGATGAGCCACGGGGATCATGTCAAGACTTTGCCCCCCGGGTTTCGCGGCATCGCCCATTCGAAGAACACCCCTTTTGCGGGAATTGAGGAGCCTCGAAAGAAGATCTACGGGCTTCAGTTCCATCCAGAGGTGGTTCACACCGAGCGCGGACTCGACCTCATCAGGAATTTCCTTTTCCAGATTTGTGAATGTACGAACCTTTGGACGATTGAGTCTTTTTTGAAGCAGACCAGCCGTGACCTGAAAAGACGGATCGGGACGGGAAGAGTCATCTGTGCATTAAGCGGCGGCGTCGATTCCACTGTGGTGGCCCTTCTCCTCCATCAAGTGATCGGGGATCGGCTGCAATGCATCTTTGTCAACAACGGCCTCCTGAGAAAAAATGAAGCTTCCCAGGTGGTGAATTTGTTTCGTTATCATTTTAAAATACCCTTGATGTATGTCGATGCGGAGCGTTCCTTTCTTAAGAGACTGGAAGGGGTGATCGACCCGGAGGATAAGAGGAAGAGGATCGGGAAGGAATTCATCTCGGTCTTCGAAAGGGAGGCCAGAAAGATCGGGGGCGTGCAATACTTAGCTCAGGGGACCCTCTATCCGGATGTGATTGAAAGCGTATCGGCGAAAGGGCCATCGGCGACAATTAAGAGCCACCACAATGTGGGAGGATTGCCCGAGAAGATGAGACTAAAGCTGGTGGAGCCGCTCCGAGAATTATTTAAAGACGAAGTGAGGCAACTGGGAAAGGTGCTTGGGCTGGCCGATGAGATTATTAACCGGCAACCCTTTCCGGGCCCCGGGCTTGCCATCCGGATTATCGGAGAGGTGAATGGAGAGAGGTTGAGGATCTTAAGGGCTGCCGACGAGATCGTCATGAGGGAGATGGAGAAAAAGGATCTTTTGGGGAAGGTCTGGCAATCGTTTGCGGTATTGCTCCCTGTCAAGACGGTGGGTGTGATGGGAGACGAAAGAACCTATGAAAATGTGATTGCCTTAAGGGTGGTAAGCAGCCAGGATGGCATGACGGCAGATTGGGCCAGGTTGCCTTATGACTTGTTGGAGTCTCTCTCCAACCGGATTATTAATGAAGTGAAGGGGGTCAACCGGGTGGTCTATGATATCAGTTCCAAACCGCCCAGCACGATTGAATGGGAGTAAGCCGATCAGAAAATGTCAGAACCCAAAGTTCAAATGACGAAGAAAAGGATTGCGGTTTTTGAGTTTGGAAATTTGGTACAGATTTGAACTTTGAGCTTTGGAATTTGGATCTTTAGTATGGGACAATCCGGTTTCATCCATCTCCACGTTCATAGCCAATATAGTTTATTGGACGGTGCCATTCGATTCGAAGAGGCCTTCGACTTGGCGAAAAAGTATGGGATGAAGGCCATGGCCCTGACCGATCATGGGAACATGTTCGGCGCGATCGAATTCTATCAAACGGCCATCAAACATGGCATCAAGCCCATTGTCGGGTGTGAGATCTATGTTTCTCCGGGCAGCCGGTTTGAAAAAAGGACGGGAGAGGGTGGGGAGGGGAACTACCACCTCACCCTTCTCGCCAAGAATGAGACCGGTTATTTCAATCTGCTGAAACTGGTCAGCCTCGGCCATCTCGAAGGATTCTATTACAAGCCGAGGGTTGACAAAGAGCTTCTCAGCCGGTATCACGAGGGTCTGATCGCACTGAGCGGTTGCATGAAGGGTGAGATCGCTGTCCATGCTGGCCGCGGAGACATGAAGAAAGCCATTCAAGCCGCCGAGGACTACCGGAGAATTTTTGAAGGCCGCCGATTCTTTGTTGAGATTCAAAATAATGGAGTGGAAAACCAATTACAGGTCAACGAACGACTTTTGGAAATTGGGCAGCGATTCTCCCTTCCTCCGGTCGCGACCAACGATTGTCACTACCTCAACCGGAAGGACGCCAAGGCTCAGGAGGTGCTGCTTTGCATCCAGACCGGGAAGACGCTCCAGGATAGCGATCGGATGAGATTTGCATCGGAGGAGTTCTATTTCAAGTCGCCCCGAGAAATGGCGGACCTCTTCCAAAAAACTCCGGAGGCGATCGCTCATTCGATGGAGATCGCGGAAGAATGCAACCTTGAAATGCGCTTTGACGAGAAGCACATCCCCAGAATTGCCGTCCCGGCGGGAGAAACGGCTGAGGGTTACTTGGAAAAGCTGGCCAGGGAAGGGTTAGACCGGAGGCTTTCCAGATATGAGCGGGAGAGAGATTTCAAGGATCGTGCTTCCCGTTATAGGGCCCGCCTTGAGGAGGAGCTTAAGATCATCAAATCGATGGGCTATCCGGGTTATTTTCTCATCGTTTATGATTTCATCCATTACGCAAAAAGCCATCAGATTCCTGTTGGCCCTGGGCGGGGATCGGCCGCCGGGAGCCTGGTGGCATACGCGCTGAACATTACCGATTTGGATCCCATCGAATACGGCTTGATCTTCGAACGTTTCTTAAATCCCGGCCGAAAGAGCAGCATGCCCGATGTCGATGTCGATTTTTGCATGGAAGGTAGGGATGGGGTCATTCAATACGTCTCGGAGAAGTACGGCAAGGAGAATGTGGCTCAGATCATCACCTTCGGAAAAATGCAAGCGAAGGCAGTCGTTCGGGATGTCGGCCGCGTCCTCGGGGTTCCTTATGCAGAAGTGGACCGGATTGCAAAACTGATTCCGAACAAGATCGATATTACCCTTGAACAAGCCGTGCATCAGGAGGCGGGCCTGAGAGACGCCATTGCCAAAGACACACGGATCGCTTCCCTGTTTGAAATTGCAAGGTCCTTAGAGGGGCTGGCACGCCACGCCTCTACCCATGCGGCAGGGGTCGTGATCGCAAACAAGCCTCTCATGGAGTATCTTCCACTGCAACGGGGCCAGAACGGTGAGATCATGACCCAGTACGCCATGAAGCAGGTGGAAGCCATTGGCTTGGTCAAGTTCGATTTTCTGGGACTCAAGACCCTCACCGTTGTGGATCAGACCATCCAGATGGTTGAAAAGAACCGGGGCATGAAGGTTGAACTTTCTGAGGTTCCGCTGGACGATCCGGAGGTTTATGCCCTTTTGGGAGCCGGTTCAAACCTGGGCATCTTCCAATTGGAAAGCTCAGGGATGCGAGACCTTTTGACCAAACTCAAGCCGCAGAGCTTCAAAGACATCATTGCCCTCGTGGCCCTCTACCGGCCGGGCCCTCTCGACAGCGGCATGGTGGAGAAGTTTATCAAACGAAAACAGGGTCAGGAGTTGATCCGATACGAACTCCCGGCCTTGGAAGAGATCTTGAAAGATACGTATGGCGTGATCGTTTATCAGGAGCAAGTGATGCAGATTGCTAGCGCGCTCGCCAACTTTAGTCTTGAAGACGCAGATAATCTACGGAGGGCGATGTCCAAGAAAGATGCCCTGGAGATGGAGAGGCAGAAAGAAAAGTTCCTGGAAGGGGCCAGAAAGAATAGGATTTCTCCCAAGAAAGCAGAGAAGATTTTTGAACAGATGGAGACTTTCGGCCGGTATGGTTTCAACAAATCTCACAGCGCTGCCTATGCCCTTCTGGCTTACGAGACCGCCTACCTCAAAACCCATTACCCGATCGAATTTATGGCAGCCTTGCTCACGAGTGAGGCGCAGAATGCGGAGAAGATTGTCAAGTATATTTCTGAGTGCCGGGAGATGGGTATCGAGATCTTGCCCCCTGATGTCAACGAGAGTTTCAACCATTTCGCGGTGAGCGGGAATCAGATTCGGTTTGGTTTGACAGCGGTGAAAAACGTCGGGGAGGCAGCGATCGACGCGATCATGACGGAAAGGGAAGGAAAAGGGAGATTCAAGTCCTTGTACGATTTTTGCTATCGCGTTGATTTGAGAAAGGTGAATCGACGGGTGATTGAAAGTTTGATCAAATGCGGAGCCTTCGATTTTTCGAAAATTCACCGGTCTCAGATGCTAACCGCTCTCGGTGATCTTCTCGAACAGTCGCAATCGGCTCAGAGGAAGAAGGGAGAACCTCAACTGAGTATGCTCCTTGACAATTCGAGGGAGTTCAAAGAGGACTATCCGGACGTTGATGAATTTCCCGAAAATCAGTTGATCGCCTTTGAAAAGGAGACGATCGGATTCTATATTTCCAGGCATCCCTTGTCACGCTATGAGGAGGAGATCAAGAAACATACCGATGTCGATACGTCCGATCTGACCAAACTTCAAAATGGCGCCGAGGTGAAGATCTGTGGCCTCGTCAGCGGGCTAAAAGAGATCGTTACGAAAAAGGGAGATCGGATGGGCTTCTTGACACTCGAGGACATGAAGGGATTTGTGGAAGTCATTCTTTTTCCTGAAGTCTTTAAGGCTGCGTTGCCTTGCCTGAGAGGAGGGGATCCCCTTGTCGTGAAAGGGACACTCGACCTCTCTGAGGAACATACCAAGATCAAAGCTACGGGCGTTCAATCTCTTCCGGAGCTATCGTCTTCGTCAACGAAACCGGTTCGTTTAAAGATCCCGGTCGCCTCACTCACTCCCTCGCAGTTGGCGGACTTAAAGGAGGTTATTCTGGCGAACCGAGGATCTGCGAAGGTTTTCCTCCATTTTATGGATGGAACTAACCGAGAGACCGTGGTGGCCCTTTCCGATGAGTATACAGTCGACCCCACTCAACGGTTTAAGAGGGATATTCAAGATCTCTTCAAATTTTCGTCTATCGGTTTCGAATAGACAGGCATCGAGATGGTCAAGCATTATTTAGAGTTCGAAAAACCCCTTATTGAACTGGAAAGAGAAATCGAAAATCTGAAAAGGTTTTCAAGGGGAAAGCCGTTTCGGTTCAACGAGCAATTGGAGAGCTTAGAAGAAAAGCTTCATGGGCTGCAGAAAGAAATATTTTCGAACTTAACGGGGTGGCAGATCACCCAGCTGGCGAGACATATCGATCGCCCCAAATCCTCTCATTATATCCGATGGATGTTTGAGAATTTTGTTGAACTTCATGGGGATCGAAGATACGGAGATGATCCCGCCATCGTCGGAGGCGTGGCAACCTTTCAGGGGAGATCGGTGGTTGTCGTCGCACATCAAAAAGGAGCGGATGCGAAGGAGATGGCCTACCGAAATTTCGGGATGCCCCATCCTGAGGGATATCGAAAGGCCATGAGGCTGATGAAATTGGCGGAGTCTTTCAAGAAACCGATTTTGACGATGATCGACACCCCCGGCGCCTTTCCCGGCGTGGGCGCGGAAGAAAGAGGCCAGGCAGAGGCCATTGCGAAGAATCTTGAGGAAATGGTCATGCTTCGCGTGCCGGTCGTCACCACCGTCATCGGAGAGGGGGGAAGCGGGGGGGCACTGGCCATTGGCGTGGGAGACCGGATCTTAATGCTTGAGAATTCCATCTATTCGGTCATCTCACCGGAAGGATGCGCTGCGATCCTCTGGAGAGACGGCGAAAAGGGAAAGGAAGCCGCTGCGGAATCATTAAAGATGACCGCCGCGGATTTGTTGAGGCTGGGCGTCATCGATGAGGTTGTGAAAGAGCCCCTGGGGGGGGCCCATCGAAACCCTCAAGCCATGGCAGAAACTTTGAGAAACGTCATCAGGCGACACTTGGAGGAGCTGGAAAAATTGGATGGGGAAGAATTGTTGAGACTCCGGTACGAGAAGTTCAGAAGGATCGGTGCGTTTGTCGATGATGGGAAGGGATAAGTAAGAATTCGAAACATGTCCGCTTGGTTGTTCGGAGGAATCTCGGACTCTCCTAACGATTCTGCCCGTAACTTTTCTCTATCAAGAAAGATGCCAAGAAAAATCGAAATCCTCCCAGAATCCGTTTCACAGAGCATCGCCGCGGGGGAGGTCGTTGAGAGGCCTGCCTCCGTAGTGAAAGAGCTGATGGAAAACGCCATTGACGCTGGAAGCTCGGAGATCATAGTGGAATTGGAGGCAGGAGGGCTCCGGCTGATTCGCGTGATGGATAACGGTGAAGGGAT
>Ga0187771_10001718_pt1 | contig 14873 bp, 15 predicted proteins | sample 0116_SJ02_MP15_1_FD_133139 | JGI IMG/M metagenome (GOLD analysis project Ga0187771, IMG submission 133139) | Tropical peat soil microbial communities from peatlands in Department of Meta, Colombia - 0116_SJ02_MP15_10_MG | ecosystem: Environmental > Terrestrial > Soil > Wetlands > Peat | place...
TGGCCTTTTTCGTGAATGGGGAGTACCTTTCTGGTACTGTCCGGTCAAATCCGCTGATAGAACCGTCATTGCAGTAACGTTCGAGAAAGACATAGGCATCAACCAGATTTTGGCGATCTGGTCCGCGGAGCGCCTTTATCGTGTCAAGCCACGTCCCGGTCATAACATGTGTTCCGTCAAAGCCCGCTGCGAGGCACGTGATTTCCATTAAGCGAGCATGCTAAGAAAGAAGTACATTAACAGTGGGCTGATTACACCAATTTTCACGACTAGACAAGGCTGAAAGTTCTGAGGGGCCTTGCCTGGGCCATCGTCAATGACGTTAGAACTTTTTCCCGCAGGGAACCGGGTTTCGTTGTTCCGCTGCTGCCTGAGCCGATTCTGAAACAAATCAAGGCAGCTTAGACCTCCAAGGGCCCGGGAATCGGTACCAGTCGAGAAGGGTTCTTGAGCTAAGCCGGTAAGCCTCAATTTGCAGAGTCTTGTAGAAGCCGAGCGTCCAGAAAAGCGTCGAATATACAGTTGCGTCTTAGGTCTTTTGGCAATCCGAGGACCACGTGAATAAGGCGCACCGCACCGTGCCATTCCTCTTCGGACATCGGGCCAAGCATATCGTCCGCATTTACGAAATATAGAAAGACCAGGGTGCTCGGCACACCATTGAGCTCCCTCAAAAAGTACTGATGGGCTAGCCGGTTTGCGTACTGGTAGAACAAATTGCTCCAGGTCGCGGTTGCCTTGGGAGCGTAAAAGCGCCTCGCTTCGTGCAGACTTCGCCCAATCAACTGGAATGAAGTTGGTGATGCCCGGCTTGCTGGTGAAGCGGCTTCAGCAATGTGCGCCTTTGCTTCCAAAAACAACGGGTATCCGTCAGATGTGATTCCCAGTGCGTCCCATACGGGTCCACGGGCTGGCCAGAAGTCTTTCAGGGGCTTCTTGAGATCGACTACCCCGGCCTTCTCCAGGGCACTCTTGTCCCGATACTCTCGGAACTCGGGTTCAAGCGGTGATCGCCATTTCACAGCGGCTCTTGGACTAATCGCTCCGCTCCTGCGGAGCGCCCCCAAAAGAAGTTCCGGTTTCCGATTGATCGCGATCTGTAGCCACCGCTGACTTCCAGCAGCTGCGAAGCTCACTTTGTGTAACCTCATTTGTGCAGAGCAGCTGACTAGGCGTCAGCAACCTTCCTGAGCAATAAGACCCGGGTAATCCCTCTCGATCAGTTTTCGAAGAGCATCATTTGCGGCTGCCTTGGAGGGACTCGAAAACTCTACTAGACGTCCGTCCCTTCCGGCATTGCCTTTGCGATTTCCCACTCCTCATTCTCGGGATTGAAGTTCCAAGAGAAATTAGTCGGGATCGCTCCGACAACGACTTGAGATTGATATTGCGCCCGGGCAAAAAGGGGGTGAGTTTGTTGTTCTTGGTCATGGTCGCCCTCGGTCAGAAATAATGTAAACGCACGGACATCCCCTCGCTTACAAACTTCGGCGGGCACGCGCTATCAAGTCGTCAATGCGCTGCTGCGAATCCCACTGTCCGAAGTCAAAAGCCTTCCCGAAGGCATCCCAAAGCTTAGCCGGGATCCCGGCTCCGGGGCCTGTTTCGCCGTACCTCCAATGATAAATCTGGCCCCCCGTCCCTATGTAATTGACGAACTGCGCGGCAATCGACTCATTCTCGTTGATCTCGCCGGTCCACAAGAGCCCTGCGATCAGAACAGCGAACGCAGCCGCCTGGGTTGGGTACAGCTTCACAGGACATGCAAATACATCGCGCAGCGTTTCCTTGAGAGGCTCAAAAAGATTGCGGACAGCCACGGACTGCCCCGCTTCGCACGCTGCCAGAAAGATCATCTCGGGACGAAACGGGGCTAACCACTTTCCCAAGGCACCCCACTCAAACCGGTCATCACTCGCTACTCGAATGCCTGTTGAATTGCTGTGGCCTACGATCAGAACCGCTCGGAATCGGCCGTAGCGCTGGAGAACTTCCGCAAACTCCTCATCGAGTCTGGACTTAGAGGAGGTTTTCAGGAGGACGACGGTTTTCTTTGCCAAGAACAGCTTCGCGATCTCATGGTTCAACATCCGGTAGAACAACGAACCAAGATTGAGACGGTCAGCGCCAAGATTTGCGGAGTCGCACTCGATGATGAGCAGATCGTTGCCGGATTGTGTTGGCACTGGGAAAAACCTCTGGACAAGATTAACAGAAAGGCAGGGCGACGCAGCAGTGGCTCGGGAGGAGCTTTTTTCAGGAATAATCCAGAGCTGACCGTCCCGACGCTTCCAGTTCCTTGTTCAGATTTTTCTGAGGAGTGAGTTGGGGGGTGTCTTGCACCCTTCACAGATGCATCAACATTGGTGTGGGCGAAAGGGAGCCCGATTCGGGGCGTACATCGAACTTGGGATGGCGTGCTGAAAAAACTCTGCAAGTATTTCTCGGGAGCTCCAGAAGAGGAGATTGCGATTTCCCTCCACGCGTCCCATGCGGGACGAGGGAAAGAACGCCGCCCAAACTCATTCGTGAAGCATGGCCTCACCGACGAGCCGATCACGCCGGAACAGAGCGGTCCCGAGGGACCGGTGATCGCGTATTAAGTTGTCCCTCCATCTTAGAGTCTCATCCTTCCTTGTGAAGGCTGCTTTTCTTGTCGCGCAGACAGGAGTTGACAATCCTCGCCCCTTCCCTAGAGTGAAGACAGCTCACCCACTATAGAGACCGGTTCCGTTAGATGACCGAATGCAAGACAACTTATGTCGCTCCGTGGTACAAAAAAGATGTTCTTTGACACTTGTAGACGGGTTATAGCTTCCAGCCCATAACGAAAGGTTGTGGCTTGAAAGCTATAACCCGCATCGCGAGATAGATCAGCGGGATAGCAGAGGGAGTTGTATATGAAAAACGATGCCACCCTTCTTCAAGCCAAGCAGCTCCTTGAAATACTCGAAACTCTTGACTGCGCCCAAATCCAGAGATTGATCGCTTCCGGTCTTCTCACGGATCTCAGGCGCTGTGCAACAGAGTTGGACCTCAACAGGATCGACCGCAATCGAGTTCGGCGAGCCCTCGGTCTCTATCCGACCCTCTTCCGCGTGAAGATGGGCGGTCCGGAAGATACCGATCAAATCGTCAAAGCGTTGAACTTCCTCGAATGCGATCCACGAATCACGCAGGAGAATTTTCCTCTTGCGGTCGGCGATGTTCTAGCTGAAGACGAAATCGAGATTGTCGATCTAAATCTCCGACCCGATAACCTTGAAGAAAACGGATTCTACGAACGGGAAGGTCTTGACTTTCTCAAGGCCAAGAGTCTCGACCGGCCAACGTACGCACATGCGATCCGATTTGCCGCGCAGTACGGCAAAGTGACGACCTCAGAGAGAAAGGCGAATATCATGTTCCTGCATGACCCGTGGGAGGGAACGCGAGATCAGCGCGGGCGCTACGTGCTTAGCTTGTGCCGCTTAGCTGATTTTCAGGGGCGTAAATTCCAGTTGGTCCATCCTGAGTCTGCGATTCACGGCAGCTACGTTTTGGCAGGGGTACGCCGAAAAAGATAACTTTCAAGAAATCGTCGTTTTTTCACGTTTGCCCGCTTCGGCTTTTCGAGGCGGGCATCCTTTATTAATTGCGGATTGGCGCTGAGCACCAGCCTTGACTGAGCCAGGTTCGGCAGAGCGAAGTCTTTAGATACTCTTGGGGGCGTTCGCCACATTTGCCCTGTGAGCACCCTGGCGATTTGATGCAGGATGCCGTAAAGTGAAAGAAAGCGTTTTGCCCCAGGCGCATCTTTTTATGCTCCGCAATAATTTCGTTATTCTGTCAAGATCGCGTAGCCCGATTCGGGGCGTACATCGAACTTGGGAGAGAATCCTCAAGCGGCTTCTCAAACATTTTTGTAACGAGTCCGAGGTCGCGCTTGCAAGCTAGCCTCGACTTTTCTTCATCTTATGCTTCGCCCCCATTTCGAGGAAAGCAAGGTCGGCCGCCAACTGGCCGTAGTCTGATTTGCAGAGGTCAATTAGTACAGCCTCGCCGTTCATGACGCGGATGTTTTGAGCACTGAGGTCACCGTGTATGGGTCCGCGCCGATAGAAGTGCTTGGCCGAGTCGTCGAGAAGACGCGTGACTTCAGTTGCGTAAGCGTCCGAGTCAGGCCGGATCGTAGTTTAAGAATATTTAACTTGACGCTTGTCTGGCTTACGTGTTAGGTACTCCCACTCTACGCCGCCTGGCCTGTTTCGCCGCCAGAGTACGGAGGAACCTAATGAAAAGAATCCTCTGCGCGTTGGCTTTGTTTGGATCCCTTGGAGCTAGCATCGGCGCTCGGGCCGGCACGATCACACTTACCTTTGACGGGCTCAAAAATTCGGAGCCAATTAACAATTATTATAATGGCGGGATCGGTGGATTCGGTAGCGGCCCGGGACCTAACTACGGGATTACCTTCACTTCTGATAGCTTGGCATGCATCTCAGTATTAGTGGTGGGCGGAGAGTGCAACTTCAGCAACGTTCCCGCTCCAGGGACCAACGAATCCGCGTTCTTTCTCACTGGTGCAGGCGACACGATGAATGTTCCGGCTGGATTCAATACCGGCTTCTCCTTTTACTACGCAGCCGGCCTGTATCCCGGCTCAGTTTCAGTCTATTCGGGACTGGACGGGACGGGAACGCTGCTGGCTATGTTAACTCTTCCGACCAACGGTTCGTACTGCGATGGCAAGACCTTCTATAGCTGCTGGAGCCAGATCGGCGTTTCGTTCGCGGGAACAGCCAAGTCGGTGATTTTCAGTGGATCGGCAAACTACATCGGCTTCACTGATATCACCGTCGGTTTGGCTGTTGTGCCAAGCCCTCCCATACCGGGGCTTGGATCGCAGTCAGGGAACAAGACCTCGGCCTACGCCACTGAACCAGTGAACACCGGCAATGGCAATTACTATTATCAACACGCCGACTTCACGATCTCCAGCCGCGGATTACCGCTCGTTTTTCAGCGTAGCTATAACAGTCTCGGCAACTATGCCGGGCCGCTGGGCGCCAACTGGATGCACACGTACAACATGGTTTTTAGTCAATATGCGACCACGAACGCCAACGTGGTGTGGATCAGATGGGGAGATGGCCACACCGAGACGTACACGTCCTCGGCCACGGGCTACGTTGCCCAACCGGGCGTGCACAACGCCCTTGTGCAGAATCCCGATGGGACTTTTTCGCTGATCCAAAAGAACCAGACCAAGTACAACTTCTCCGCATACGGTACTCTCATTAGCATTCAGGACAAGAACGGGGACACGACACAACTGACCTATGACGGGAGCGGGAACCTCACGACTATCGCTGCCGCCGGTGGTCGCACGCTCACTCTCGCTTACGATTCAAGCGGCCGGATCCTCTCCGTCACCGACTCGATGGGCCACGTTGAATCGTATTCGTATGACGCCGCGAACGAACTCGTGAGCGCGACCGACCCCCTTGGAGGCGTGACGAAATACGTGTATGACGGGAGCCACCACGTGAGCTCGATCACGCTTCCCAACGGGAATACGCTACTTGAGAACACGTACGACTCGCAAGGCCGCACGATCTCCCAGACCAACGGGCGCGGTTTCACCTGGCAGTTCGCATACAATACGCCCGCCTCGGGTCAAACAACCATCACCGATGCGCGCGGCGCGACGGCCGTCCATACGTACGACAACTCCCTGCGGATCGTAACCATCCTTGACGCGCTCGGCCATACCACAAGCTACGCCTACGACTCGAACAACAACCGGAGGAGCGCCACGAACCAGATGGGTAAAACGACCAATTTCTCCTTCGATTTGAGCGGTAACTTGCTCGGAATCGTCGATCCGCTAGGCGACACCACCAGCTTCACTTACGATTCGAAGAATGATCTGCTCACGGCAACGAACCCCAAGGGCGAGACCACGAGATTCACGTACGACGGCAGCGGCAACCTCCTAACCATTCAGGATGCTCTCGGCGATACGACAACGTTCGCTTACGATGGCTTCGGAGAGCTCATCAGCCGGGAGGACGCACGGGCCAATACCACGACATTTGCGTACGACACATTTGGCGATCTCACGCAGATTACCAATCCGCTTGGCCACGGGACAACGCTTGGCTACGACAGCATCGGGCGGCTGATTTCCATTACCGACCCCAACGGCCAGACCGCAACCTCGGCCTACGATGCGCTAAGTCGGCTGACAATGGTCGCCGACCCATTGGGCGACCAGACACAGTTTTCTTACGACCCGGTTGGCAATCTCTTGAAGGTCATCGATGCAAACGGTCATCAGACGAACTATGCGTACGACGCCACCAACAATCTGGTGGCGGTCACGGATGCCCTCCGCCACGTGACCCGCTACGCCTACGACGCCGACAACAACCGTGTGATGTTCACGAACGCCAAGGGTAATGCGACATTATATTCCTACGATGCGCTAAATCGGCTCATTAAGATTACGGATCCGCTCTCTTTCGTGACTTCGTATGCGTACGACCTCGTTGGGAACGTGGTTTCGACCACCGACGCCAAAGGACAAACCAACACATTTACCTACGATGCCTTGAACCGCCTCTTGACCATCGGGTACGCCGACGGGAACAACGTGGCTTACTCCTACGACGCGGACGGCAACCGCACGAGTATGGTTGATTCGTCAGGCACGACCACATACTCCTACGATGCGCTCGACCGAGTCGCGGCCATCACGCATCCTGGGCCAAAGGTCGTTACGTACGCCTACGACGCTGTGGGTAACCGAAAATCGCTCGGCTATCCAGACGGCAAGCTCGTGACCTATTTGTTCGACCCTGCAAACCGTTTGTCCGCGGTCTCAGATTGGTTGGGGCACACGACGACCTACGCATATGACCCGGCAGGAAATCTGACGAGCACGTCTTATCCGAATGACACGGTAATTCGTTTCGCCTACGACGCGGCGAATCGCCTGACGCAGGTCGTGAACTCCATGAAGCGTATTTTCCCTATCACGTTCGATTACACCCTGGATGCTGTAGGGAATCGAAGCACAATCAGCGTGGATGGGGCGAAAACGAAATTCGCCTATGACGCGTTGAACGAACTCTTGAGCGAGCAACTCGGGCGCTTCAAGACTTCATGGACCTACGACGCGGTGGGTAATCGCCTACAGGAGTCGGGTCCCTTTGAGACTACGGCCTACACTTACGACGCGGATGATCGCATGCTCACGGCTGGAGCGACGACCTTCAGTTATGACGCGGACGGGAACGATATAGCTGCTTCTAGGCCGTTTGGCAGGCGTCCCACGAGCTATCATTACGACGCCGCGAACAGGCTAATTGGGGCCATAGCCGATCGGACAATCAGCAGCTTTGCATACGACGGAGACGGGAACCGAATATCGCAAACGGTTAACGGGGAGACGTATCGCTATCTGAACGATGTTGCTACTCCGCTTCCAGTCGTCCTTCAGGAATCCCAACACGATGACGACACCTGCTTTGTATATGGACAGGCGCTCATCTCGGAATTGAGTCGGTCTTCCAGCAATTTCTATCACTACGACGGTCTCGGGAGCGTGATTGCGCTGTCCGATGCCGATGGCAGGCCCAAGTATCTGTACGCCTATGATCCTTGGGGCAATTCCATACTTAGGGTTGCAGATGAGGCGACAACAAGAAACCCGTTCCGTTTCACAGGGCAGGCACTTGATCCGGGGACGCAACTCTATTACTTCAGGGCAAGATATTACGATCAAATTTCGGGCCGTTTCGGCTCGCGAGATCCACTGCACAGTATTCCTCAAGCTCCTCTCACGGCCAACAAATACACATATTCGCTGAATAATCCCACCAGCTTGGTTGACCCTTACGGTTTGTCGCCGGAGACTCCCTTGACAAATTCTGCCAATCTCTTCCTCCTGCCGGTGGCGAGCACTTTGAACAACGCAGGAACTACAATCTCGATCGTCCCGAATGCAACGCCGTCCGCTCAATCACCACCCTCTGCAAACGCGCCCCGGAAATCGACTTGTTTCATTGAAGTGAATATGCCTGCAGGGACGGATATAGGATTGGATTTCCTCGGCATCGGACTAGGCATTTACGGACTAATCTTAGAGGGGCCGGCGGGCGCTCTAGAGCCATACGGTCCCCTCCCCACTGGACCTCAGGGGCAAGGCTACCTCGTTCCGGTTCCATGCACTACTGGGTATATCACATAGAGATTAACATATGGTTTGCGTAGCTACTTGACGAGGATCGCGACCAGAATAATGACCAGAAGCGATAGGCACAGGATGAGCCAATGGAGAGTATCCCTACAGAGTTTTCTCAAGGAACGTCTCGGAGTTGGATTGAAAACCTCCATCGCGTAACACAAACCTGCCGTGGCACCAACCAAGGCAGCTAGAGCAAAGGGATTGTGGAGGACATCTCCCAAGAAGCCGACATTTTGCTGGGAAAGGTCCAAAAATACGAAAAACATGGAAGTCTTGGTTTCAGGATAGCTCTAATCCATGTTCTTGCCAACCAGGGGCTGTGAGGCTCACTGGTGCGGTAACTCAAGACACCTCAGGCTCGGACTTCCCCACTCCTGGCCTCGATATCATAAACTTGTTTAACTTTCGGTGAAGACGCCCCAAGCTAATTCTACGAGAAATCATGAACAAACCAACTGACCAAGAAATCTTCGACCAAGCACGGGCCTATCTGCTCTCGTTCCCGGCGGTCACCGAGGCCATCCTCAATCAGCAGCTCGCATTCCCAGAGCAAAACCGTCCCAGAACAAAGAGCGATCTTTTTAGAAGAATGATCGAACACGCTAGGAACAGACAGGGGATGCCTAACGCCATCGGCGAAACGGATCGGCTCTCACCATTTCTCGAAAATTTCGACGCCGATGCTGTCTTCGTGAAATATCAAAGGTGGGAAGATCTCTTTGACACGATCAAGCGGCATTATAAACCACCCGGGCGAATGGAAAGCTCTAACCCTCATAATTTCTGGGTGATTTTTTGCAAGTCCATACTTTCCATCGCGAAGTACCTACGCCGCTTCGCCACAATCCAGGATTTCGACAGGTACGCGGGACAGTTCATCACTGACAACCCCGATATCCGACTTGCGCTGCCGCTCATCCTGAAGGAAGAGATTTTTGGATATCAGTTTGCGCTCGCGTGCGACTTTGTGAAGGAGAATATCTCGCCGGACTTCGTAAAGCCGGACGTTCACATCAAAGCGATATTCCTTGGTATTGGTAAGTCGCCCCAAGGTGCCTCTGACTACCAGATCTTTCGTGACGTTGTGGCGTTTGCGAACTCCGTTGGACAGACACCGTACGCAGTCGACAAGTTGTTTTGGCTCATTGGCAGCGGCGATTTTTACTTGAACAAAGTGAAAGTGCCGACCAACAGGCGAGTCTTCATTGATCGCATCAACCGGCTCCAACAGGGAGGAGCTTGACCCACTCTGTTATTCATCGTAAGCTTACAGTTGATTACAGTATGAAGCCCTTAGGAGAGCGCATTCGAGAATTGCGAGATCAGCATGATCTTTCGGTGCGAGAGTTAGCGAAGAAAATTAAGGTCTCCGCGCCTTTCTTGTCCGACATCGAACTGGGACGACGCCATCCGTCAGATGAGGTTCTAAAGTCTATCGCAGCCGCGTTGAGAACCGCACTAGGGGAGCTCAAGAAGCATGATGCCAGACCTCCGGTTCAAGAGTTGAGACGCATCGCAGCGAACGATCCCGCGATGGGTTTCGCGCTGAGGCGAGTGGTCGATGAAGGCGTGGACGCGAACGAGCTTATCGAGTTCTTGGATCGTCACGTCCGAAGCAAGAAGAAATGAAGACCTTCAAAGCCAAGACAGGACCATTTGTCGAACAGCCGTTTTACGAACTTGCTGAGATCGAGACAATCTGCGCAGACGAGCTGAGGCGATTTGACCTATATCCCTCTGACCCCGCACCAGTGCGAATTGACCGCTTCATAGAGAAGCGATTCAACGTTCGGCCTGCATATGCAGACCTGCCGAATGGGCTTCTAGGGTTCACCCTCTTCGGGGAGAAGGGCGTCGCTGAAATCGTCGTCACCAGGTCGCTTGATGATGAGGGGACCGTCCCTGCCGAACGACGGTTAAGAAGCACGCTGGCCCATGAAGGCGGCCATGGACTGCTGCATGCGCATCTTTTCGCGTTCGGCCAAACGCCATACTCACTTTTCGGTGACGGGATCGCATCTGATGCCCCGAAAATACTCTGTCGAAAAGATGGAATGCCCGGAACTGGAGTCACGAGCAAGAAACCTCCCTACAGATGGTGGGAATTTCAAGCGAATCAGGCCATGGGTGCACTCCTTCTCCCCAAGACCCTGGTGGAGAAGGCGATTGCATCCGAATTAGTTCCGATGGGTCATTTTGGTCGTCCCACGCTAGCGAATGACCGTCGCGACTACTCCATCAAGGTCCTATCCGACACGTTTGCGGTAAACCCTATCGTCGCCCGAATCCGGCTTGACGGCCTGTTCCCGCCCGGCGCGCAGCTGCCTCTCTGATTCAGTTGACTGTTAGCAGACGATAGCTTACATTAGACGGTGTACCTCAGTTGTCGCCGGATCGCGTCCGGTTGAGAGGTCGCAACCCATAAAGAGGTGATAAGCCAATCCAATGACGCAAGAACACGATAAGGCGCTTGAGATCAAGATTCAATCCACCCGCGGGACTAAGGATTTTACTTTCGATAAAGAGACGAAAATCGCCGAGGTGATCGCGAAGGCAGTTGCCGCCTTCGGGTTTGCACCGGGCGATAAATTCGAGCTCGTCCTCGCCACGAATCCCAGTGAACCGCTTAGCCCTGAACGCACCCTTGTTTCGTACCACATCACGAACGGCACGGTCCTTATTCTGACGGCCACCGGTGGTGGCGTGTAGCCCTGATGGCTGTTGATCGCGAAATCTCACGGGAGCATTTGCGCCAGGAAATTGCACTTGTGCAGGATCTGGCGGCATCGTATAGGTGGGCTATCGTCCCGGACTATGAAAATCTAGTCGTCCGCATAACGATGTTTGCCATCACAAACGATCTCTATGTTCTAGAGGTCATTTGTAAAGACTATAAGGAACTGCCGCCGATATTCGAGTTTATCGATCCGGACACCGGCCAGCGCGGGACCCGGCATGCCTATCCCAGGGGCGCAGATAGTTTCTTCCACGACTCCGGCCCGTGTATTTGCGCCCCTTTCAACCGCAAGGCGTACAAGTCGTACATTGCAACGGGGCCGCACGAGGATTGGAAATTGGGTGCCTGGCAGGCATGCACCGCCAACGGCATTCAATGGTCGAATTACTCCAAACTCGGGGACATGTTCGGATTGATTCAAACTCGCCTGATGCGCCCGGATCTATACAAGGGAAGAATGCAATGAAGATGTGGCCGTGGCACAATCGCTCGAAGTCACTAACCTCAAGGGCCACGCGGAAGATCTTTATCCCCGCCGCCATTCTCGACCGTACCGTTGAAGTTCTTCAGCAAAGCGGCCATCGTGGCCGATCGCACGAAGGCGTGGTGTATTGGGCGGGGCGGCGCGTGCGAGACGTGTGCTTCATCATGACATGCGTTGCGCCGCTTGCCGTCACGACCGGAGCCTCATTCGATACTTCCTCTGCATCCAACGCCCGAGTCGTCGCGTACCTCGCGGAAGCCGAGCTAGAGATGCTTGGGCAAGTGCATTGCCATCCGGGAGAAATAGTCGATCACTCTGAAGGCGATGAAGAGAAAGCTCTCATGCCTTACAAAGGCTTCTTGTCGGTCGTTGTTCCTCATTACGCGCGTCGCGGGATGCGACCGCTTACAATGTGTGGGGTTCACGTTTGGGAGCGTTCAAGGTTTCGCAGAATTGGAAATCGCGAAATTGAGAGCTGCTTCCGCATCGTCGATCAATTTGTCGACTTAAGAAAATGATCAATTTTCCGAGCGATGCGGAGGAGTTTTACGCGCTGCGCGACGACCGCACAAATCGTTCCTGTGGTGGTCGCAAGTATCAAAGCATCGCATGCTCAGTCCATCTGCCTTCGACAGCCGCCTCGGCCGCCGTGGCTCAAGTTATGCTTCTGGTCGCGGCCAACTTGCTTAGCCGGTGGTGTCGCAGGGTCACCATAGTCATGCCCACCGCCAAAATCCATCCCGCCCTTGGCATGGGGAACGGCGATCTAGGGGCCCTGCTCCTGGCCCAAATGCGCGACGCCGACCCGTTCGGAGAATTTCAGATCGCAAATGGCAATAGCGTCTCTAGCGCCGTCGCACTCTGCATCGGAGATAGCGTCCAAGAAAAGCCCTGTCCCGCGACAGTCTTCGTTGACGCTTCCGGATGGTTTGCCAGCATCTCGACTGAACGTGCAATCGGACTGCCGCCGACCGCCGACTGCAATTGGCTCGGAGCGATTGCGGCCGCTTGCCTCGGTGTAGCTCAGGTTTTCAAGCTCGCCTTGGAAATGCCGCCAACACTGCACATTCGTGACGGAGTGCTCGATCTATTCGGGCTGGCTTGGTCAGAGCATTCTCGACAGGCTCGCTGGCCAGCGAGTTTAGAGATCGGAAATCTGCTCATGGTCGGTGCCGGTTCGGTCGGTTCGTCAGCCGCATATTGCATGCGCTTGAGCGGCCTCGCCGGAGGGATCACCATTGTGGACAATGATGAAGTCAAAGTCGAAAATTTCAATAGATCACCAATCTTTGGACGCCGCACGGTTGGACTTCCAAAGGCAAAGGCAGTCGCAAACTTCTTGGCAGGCTCGGCCCTCTCTGCGAAAGCCGTGCCACGGTGGTGGGACGAATTCCTTCGTGAACGCGGGAGGTCATCGTTCGATTTTGATCTATGGTTGCCGCTTGCCAACGATCGTGGCGTGCGTCTGTCCATGCAGCATAATTTGCCGCCGCTAATGATTCACGCAAGTACGACTTCGAACTGGGGCGTTAACCACGGCCGCCACATTCCGGGCCATGATGATTGTCTTGCGGATCGTTTTCCCGCCGACGTTACTTCGGCTGAGATGGCCTGTGCAACCGGCCAGATCGAAACACCAGAGACCGTCGTTGATGCCGCGCTTCCGTTCGCGTCTCTCTTCGCGGGCCTTTTAGTGGTGGCTGATATGGTAAGGGCGCAGCTACCAGAATACCCACAAGTTCCGAATTTCGCACTGTTCGACTTTTATGGCCCGCTCGATTCAATACATATTTGGGACCGAAAGCCACGAGTAGGTTGCGTGTGTCTAGATCAAGGTCAGAGTTTGCATGAGCGATTCAATGGGAATACGAGATATCGGCAATTATTTTGGTTTGACCGCGAAATGTGAGGCGGGAGACTGAGGCGCTTCAGACATGGCTCACGATTCCCAGAGGTTGAGACGAATCTATGACCGGACCAGCGGCTACTGCCACATTTGCGGTAAGAAACTGAGCTTCACGAATTACGCGCAGGTGGGGAAGAGAGGTGCCTGGGAAGTCGAACATTCAGTTCCGCAGGCCAAAGGTGGAACCGACCATGCAAACAATCTTTTTGCCGCCTGCATTGAATGTAATCGAGCAAAATCCGACTTCACGACTAGGACAGCAAGGCGCTGGCACGGCAACACACGAGCCCCGCTCTCACGTGAAGAAAGGAAGCAAGCCAGGGGATGGAACACTGCGGGCGGAGCGCTGGTCGGAGGTCTCCTTGGGCTCATCGCCGGTCCGGGCGGCGTGGTCTTTGGCTCCCTAATAGGCGCTGCAATCGGTAACAAGATCAAGCCAAACTAGTGTCGGAGTCAGAAGTTCATTGCATAGCAAAACAGACTGTGTGGCGTGTGGGTGGTTTGTTTTCAGCACTTGATGCGCGAAAATTGTTGAACGAATCTGTAACTCAGGACCCTAGCTTGCCTGCGACTAAAAGGATATGGGACGGCCTGTGGGGAACCGTGGATGACCACTAAGGCGCTCTGCCATTGGTGCAAACACAGCTACATTTTTATCTACACTCCTGTAGCTGGAAAACCAGGAGTCCGGGGTATCTCGTTGAAAAGGTTGGTCGGGGCGAGAGGATTTGAACCAGCGACTCCTGGACCCGATGCAGGGGCCACTGCGATCATGACTTCCAAAACGAAGAGGTCCGATCGTCGTCACCATTTGACTCTAGGGCTGGACTCCTTTCACAATTCCCTATTTCAGGTAGACGCTCCTGAAGCGGGGACAGCGGATGAACAACGAACGAGACGAGCTGTCGCGTAGGCAGATCGAACGGCTTCAGACCGAGATCGAAAGCCTGCGTGGGGGACACCGCAACATATATCATCGGAATTACAACGAGTTTTTCGCACATGCAAAGCAAATCGGGCAGGTCTTTAGGGAATCACGAGCGATCCCGCATGGTGAGAGACAACGGCTTTGGGAAGAATTCAGCACCTTGTGTGACAGTGTTCGCCAGGAGCAAAGCCGTAATTTCCAATCTCGGGCCAATAATTCTCGGCTGAAAAAGGAAATGATCGAACCCGACATTCGTGAGGCATATTACTGGGCAAAGGGAGCAAACTCCATCTCTGACTTACGAGAGGCCGAACGGCGGTTGTCCGGGATCACCGAAAAGATAAAAGATGGCTGGGATGGCTTTACTGGGACGACTGACTTCTTTGAGTCGATAAGTGGCAACAACGGGAAACTCACAAGAGAGGACAGAGATTACCTCTGGGAAAAGTGGAGGGAGGCCAAGACTGCCGTCCGGGAGCGTCGAGAATGGCTCTCAGAACTGCACTATGACCGCATGCGCGGGGTCGCTGGTGATTGCTTAAGCCGCGCCCATCAGGACCCGCGGGCAGCTAAAGAGAAAATCAA
>Ga0187771_10001719_pt1 | contig 14870 bp, 11 predicted proteins | sample 0116_SJ02_MP15_1_FD_133139 | JGI IMG/M metagenome (GOLD analysis project Ga0187771, IMG submission 133139) | Tropical peat soil microbial communities from peatlands in Department of Meta, Colombia - 0116_SJ02_MP15_10_MG | ecosystem: Environmental > Terrestrial > Soil > Wetlands > Peat | place...
CTGCCTCGATTTCGGAGACAAGAAATTGACCGTCTTGCTTGACTCTTGGGCTTGGATAGAGTACTATCGCGGAACGCAGCTTGGGGCGAAGGTTCGGCCGATCATAGAGGGATATGAAGAAGCTACGTTTCAACCATCAACGTCGCAAAAGCCAAATTCGCATTCTGCATGCTTTCCTTTTCTACAGGACTCGCACTGACAGAAACATGGAATCCCTTCGGCTTCTTCTGGTCGCCAATCTAGTTCGGCTTCGCTCAAGCGGAGCTACCAGCGTAGAGCTAGACTCGTTAGACGGATTGCCTACTTATTGATCGTGTCACCGCTCATCCGCGCCGCCAACAGCAAGAGTTGCTATCTCGTACAAAGTCCTGCTGGAGGTCCGAAGTCTGTCGATTTCATCCGCTGCCTTACTCATCTCTTCCTGACGTAGAACTTCCTCGAAAGCTCTGCGCGCCACCGGGCTCCAGTTGGTCTTCTTTCGCTTCTTCATCTCGCGCTTCAGGTCTTCGGGCACAGCTATCGTAACGTTCGGCGTACACATCGCCGATATGTGCGTCGGTTGCACATCCTATTTATGAGCGCTGAGTCCTTCAACTCGGTTGCAAGCAGTCACATGCATCGTAACGACAATGCAAGCGCGCTCAGCTTCGCTGGTTGTCTCTCCGAAACGAGGTAGTTTCTCGCGCGCAGGGCCTGGAATGAAGATCACGAACCCGTTCAGCTTTTGGCAAGCTGTTTGAAAGACTCGAAGCACCTATGATCAAAGTAGCCTCTGCGCGACGTGAATATTCGACCACAGAACCCGCATTGAATCTGGTGCCACCCGTCCAGGTATGGATCATAATGAAGCAGCCGCCCACTCTCCAACAATCGAACGCATCCTTGCAGGTGCACATCGTTTCTCTGAGTGTTGGACTAGGAGCTTGTGAAATCACGTTCTGGAATGTGTCACGGAATGTGTTCTGGAATGAAAATCCAGCATCTAGTAGCACTACCATTGCTCCAAATTCATACACGAACTGGGTTCGGTTAACTTGTCGACTCATGAATCGTTCAGCAAAGGCGCCTTGGAGATGGGACTCTGGAGCCAGCCTAACTCCCGTGTGCTGCGCGGTACGAGACAGTGATTGGTGCGAACGTGGGTGATAGCACGAATTTCGGTTCGGGTTGCCAATTTTTCGACTGGATCAACTTAGGAGCAGTGTGTTGAAGAAACTTGGTGCGAGGCTGTTTCGGGTTTCCCTCGACTGCGACGTGTACGGCATGCTTTTGCCTAGGATGCGGACGTAGGTGATGCAAGATGCAGGGAGTCCGTTTCAATGAGCAAGAGCAAGGTGGCTGTCGTGAGATCTGAGTATTATGATTTCCTCAAGAACTTGCGCGAGGCTGTTGACCTAGCTGGAGGGATCGGACCGGGTGGTAAGCGGAGCGTTGCCATCAAGGTGAATCTGTGCGACTGCAGGCCACCTGAGACTGGCGCCATCACTCATCCTGCGTCGCTGGATTGCCTGTTGGAGTATCTCAGAGAGACGCTCGGCGATTTGCCGATATACGTTGTGGAAAGCAATGCGACAATGTCCAGGCCAAACCTGCTGATCGAATGGTTTGGTTTTACTCGGATTCTCAAGAGGTGGAACGCCGAGTGGCACAACCTGAGCGAGGAGAGAACTCACAAGAAGGATATCAACGGGCGACGGTTTCGCAGCGTGAAGGTTCCAGTCATACTTGACGAGAGCCTAGTGATCAACCTCTCCAAGCTGAAGACACATTCACTCACAAAGATCTCCTGTTCCCTGAAGAACCAGTATGGATGCATTCCCTTTTCACGCAAGATCAGATTTCACAAGTTCCTTGACGACGCCATAGTTGACGCGAACGTTGCTATGCCTCCTGATTTCTGTATTGTCGACGGAGTCATTGCGATGGGTGGTACACAAGGTCCAGCCCTGGGGGTTCCGCTTCACAAGAGGCTGCTAGTTGCAGGAAAGGATCCTGTCGCAGTTGACTCGGCGTGTGCTCGTGTCATGCGATTTAACCCGTACTTCATCGGCCATATCAGGAAGGCATGGGAAGCTGGCGTTGGATCCAGGAACTATGAATTGCTCGGGCAGAAGCTTGAAACTGTAAGCTCCGATTTTGAGTTCAGTAGACTAGACCATCTCCCGCTTCGGGTGGCTCGGATCGTGAGGAGGTGGACTAGGGCATGAGGGTGGGAGTTGTAGGGGCCGGTGCGATAGCAACGAAGGCACACATCCCCGCCCTATCAAGTCTCGAAGGCGTCGAAGTCGCAGGCTTAGCGGACGCAGATCTGTCGAAAGCAAACGCATTAGCGAAAAAGTACAAGATTGCCAAGACCTACAAGGACTACAAAGATCTCCTGCGAGAGGAGATTGATATCGTAATAATTTGTGCTCCAAGCTCCTTGCACGCTAGGATCGCTGTGGATGCCCTCGTGGAAGGAAAACACGTGCTTGTCGAGAAACCACTGGCTATGACAGTCTCCGAAGCTGATCAGATCCGTGATCAGGCTAGGAACACGAAACTGAAGGTTGGAGTTGTCTTCAATTATCGCTACTATCCGGCAGTCAGTATGGCCTTAGCGAAGATTCGAGAGGGTCGAGTTGGCCATGTCACTTCGATCGTCGGAGTTTCCCATACTCGACCACCGATGATGGGTTGGGCGCCCTCCGCTTGGTTTTACTCTGAGGGCGGTGTCATAGACGATTTCGGTCCACATCTCTTCGACCTGACAACTCTGATCGCGAATTCGGATCCTCTACGTGTAACGGCCGTCGGGAGAGATATGGCGGGATCAATGGGGTGCGTGAACCAAGCTCAAGTCTTCACGGAGTTCAAGAACGGAATCAGTGCAATGTCCGATGTCTCCTGGATGGTAGGAACCAGGCGCGTAAACTCAACCATCTATGGAACCGGGGGAGACATGTTCCTAGACGTGATCTGTAATTTCACCAGAGAAACACACGGTGAAGTTACACCGATGGACGATCTGCGATATCTTTTGGGTCGGAGCTCGTCCATAACAAAGCTCGCACGTTCCGGCCGACTATTCTTCGGAGCATTATACTATCACAGGACGCTAATACAAGAGTTCATTGCGAGCATCGAAAGGAATCAGCCACCGTCCCCAGGACTAGACGACGGGGTTAGAGTCGTGCAAATCTGCCAAGCTGCAAGAATAAGCGCTGCCGAAGGTAGGTGCGTCAGCATAGATGACCTTTGATAAGATCCGAGTCAAAGAGCCGCATTCACAGATCGAACGCTTTCACCGGGTGAAACTCAAACAGTTCGGAGTCAACTTCAACGCTGTATGAGTGCGCGCATCTGGAAAAACACATCCAATAGTACGAACGTGGATACAGCTGCATAAGAATTCGGAAATCTCAGGACAGCACTTACGCGGTTGGAATGCAACAATATGAGGCCCTGTCGACTTCTACCGAGAAAATCTCAATAAAGAACAGAACACCGTGTCTGAAGAGTCGTAGACATATGTCCAACGAGTGCCATAGTTGTGAATGAAGGTTGCTGCGTCGGTGGCGGATGCCCCGTTCCAAGGTCCCGCAACTGAGACGAAAGTAACATTCCCACCATATTGACCATCGAGACCATCCAAGACCGGTGCCATGTTCTGGCAGTGAGGGCACCATGGCTCCATGAACTCCAACAAAACTACCTTCCCCCGAGTTTTATGCTCTATCTGGGATTTGTTCTAGGAGATTTTCTCAGTGTTGTGAAGCACTCCGCGAGATCGAATCTCCAAGCCTTCCTTTGGTCGTCGAAGAGCTCGTGCGATATCGTCTGTGACTCCCCAGTTTCGAACCGGAGCCTAAGCGCAGGATAAGAGAACGCCTTCTTCTCTCTGCAGGTCTCGTATTCGGAAGAGCTATCGTCAAAAGACTGTACTTGAAGCTAGGCTTTCCGTTCGTTGATGGGAACGAGCGCACACTCCTTGACTTCCTAAAGGAAGCAAAAACGCGCACGCAAGAAATGCGCGCCACATGATGCAATACAAGCCTCGGCCCGAAAGAAGTTGACCCGTCAGCCTTGCGATTCGACTCTAATTTTCGGACAGTCCATCCAACGAGTGAGAGCAATCGTGATTCGTACGTAGGATTGTTTGCTATTGAGAAAGTTGTTCTCCCAGGACTCGTGCCGATAGGATCTGTTTTGGTTTTGCAAAGGCTTTTTTTGTTCCTTTCTCAACCTTGGTTTTGTTTCTTGCGCGCTGGATCACCGCAGTTTCAATCGCAACTCAAGGTGTTCCTTTGATGAAAACATCAATGTACTATATACGGTACATTAATATGCCACGGCGTTCTAATGTTAAATTATAGGTCGGGCAGGCGTATGATTGCCCTGTTCCCACTCGTCATGTTTGTTATCGCGTCAGCTTTCATTATTACTGGATCTATCGGCGTAGCTCACGCACTCTTCAATGCGTAGCGTGTAAGAGATTAAGTCCGGACGCAACGCTCACAAGTCAACTTGGCGTGCTAGCAACAGTGTTCCCAATCTCAGATCAGTGGAACAGTCGAAGTCCCAGGTTTTTTATTGGCCCGAAATTTTTTTGCACTTTGAGGCGTTGGTGACCGCCGACGACCCTGTGGTCCTGGTCAACAATCAACGGGTCAACTGCGTCGTACTTGCGAACGTTTTCTGCGAGGGCGTGAAGTTGCTCCTCGCTCATGAATCGCGGGTTGCCTCTCCATTCTTTCAGCCGCGAAATTGGAACGTAATCAATTCTAATTCGAACACGTTGCTTCATCTTTGACCAATAAGTGAGGATGCGCCCCAATCATTAGGCGTAAGATTCCATCGCATACGAGAAAAACCAGCGACAGGCAGCTCATATGAACCTACTCCAAAAGCTCCGTCCTAAAGCTAGCGGACAATTCCTTCCCAAACCTGACATGAAACGACATAATCACCCTCAGCTCCGCTTAAGAGGGCGACATAAACCCGCCAGCTCCCTAACTGCCTGTGTAGCCTCGTTTCACAAGCCTAAAGTGTGCTAGAGCCGAGGGCAGGTCTAACAGAAAACATGTGCACGCTAAGGAAGCGCGTGGGATTGGACAATAGTAAGGTGGTTGAGCAGGCGGCTGCGCCGTCAGCGCCAACCCAGCCCTCCGCTGTGCGCGTGGCCCGCGGCGCATCCTACTTCATGATCCAAAATTTCACCATCAGCGCCGCTCAAATAGTCTCCTTCGCCATCCTCGCCCGACTAATCACCACCAGCGAAATGGGAATCCTCGCGGTGCTCAACCTGGTAAACGCCGCCTGCCTCACTTTCGGCACAGTCTCACTCCAACAAGCGGCCACACGATTCGTCGCCGAAGCCCACGCGAAAGGAGAAACAGGCGCTGCCGCGGTCTTCTATCAATCCCTCCGAGCAACCTTCATCCTCGCCGGATTGACTGGGGGAGGTGTCTTCTTGGCGTCGGGCTTGCTGGCGGTTCGGTTGGTTGGGGCTCTGAGCTACGCGATCTACTTCCAAGTCTTAGCCCTTGACATTGTCATCTTCACAGGCCTGAACCCTGTTCTTTTGAGCACGATGGTTGGATTGCAGAAATTCAGGGAGGCGGCGGGCATCGGTATTCTGGGAGCACTGATCAGGCAGGCGCTCATCATAGCCCTCATACTCGTGCTGCGAAGTTTCCTCGGCCTCGCAATCGCTTGGGTCCTGTCCGATCTCGTGCTGGCATCGGCGTACGGTGTGTACCTCTTTAGGTACCTGGGGGCGCCTAGGTTTGATTTTCCGCTCCGGAAACTTGTAGACTACTCTTGGCCTTTGCTTGCGAGCAGCGGGGTGAGCTACGTCTACAGTTACTTCGACTCCGCGGTTCTACTCGCCCTGGTTCCACTCGCAACCCTCGGAGTCTACAATGCAACCCTGCAAGCGTTCAACGCTCTCTACGGAGTCTCGAACGCGATCACCACAACACTATTCCCGGCATACTCGGCTTTGCAGAATGTGAAACAGCGAGAGAGTTCGAGCGGCGCAATACGACTGGCATCGCGCTACGTCTGCCTGACGGTGGTTCCGTTGACGTTGGGGCTTTTCGCAACCGCCAAACCTGCCCTCTCCCTCTTCGTCGGTCGAGCGTACGTCACAGGTTCGAATCCGCTAATGATCCTGACAGGCACGTTCGCGGTCACCGCGATTGGGATAGTGTTGGCTCCAATGCTTCTAGCTCGAGCGCACACACGCGCATCTTCAGCGATTACGGCGGCGTCAGTGGTTCTGAGCATAGCGACCGCGCTCCTACTCGTCCCCAATTATGGTATGGTGGGCGCCTCCACCGCCCGCGCGCTAGGAATGATCGCCTCCACCGCCCTGACGATCCTCTTCCTCAGGAGCAGAATGAGTCTCCAACTCGACATTGCAATGATGGTGAAAACCATAACTGCGAGCGTTGTCATGAGCGTAGTTGTTTTGGCGGTTCAGATCCCACTCTACAGCCCATACCTCCTCCCACTCTACATAGTGATCGGCGCAGTAACATACCTAACAGCACTGCGCCTGCTCAAAGCCGTGAAAGAGGAAGACATTGATCTAATCAGGCGATATTTCGGTCACAGATTCAGTTTCGCTCCACGCATACTCAGCCGGATCCTACTGCCAACCGTCAAACGCTGAATACGGCGGCCATCCCAAACCAATAGTCCAAGACCAGTTCTCATTTCATGAGCTGGCGTCTGCAAAACAGCCTAATGCGTATTAGAGTCGGGCCGTCCCCTCTGCGCCTTCCATCTTCTGGCAGGAACGCTGATAGCATCAAACGGTGCTTCAAGGGCTGAAGGCAGAGGTTCAGCGAGGTGTCAGTCTGGGGTTGCACACTGGTCTACTGGACGTGCGTGGGGGCAGCTGAATGTTTCGGGCTGGTTTGAACTCACGTTGGTGGCGGGGTTCGCTAGAACGCTAGGTATGGGTAGGTCGCTGCCTCTCGGACCTGGGTAAGCCCACCATGCCCAGCCAACTTGGTACTTATCGAAGAGCGTCTTCGCATCTCTCAACCAAAGGTCTGCGCTGGCATCACTCATGTTGGCTCCGAATTCTCCTATCCACATAGGCTGATGGAGCTGAAGGACGAACGTATCGTATTTCGCTGCCAGATCAGCCTCAAGCACCGTCAGGTTGTCTGGATAGTACTCGGGGGCGAAGGACAGTGGGCGGAAGTGGGGTGACCAGACGATCTTACTGTCGAACGAGGTGTTGTAGGTGTTCATGTTGGCGGGTTCTAGGAATATGATGTGGTTTGGGTCAACAGCCCTGATCGCCGCTGTGACTTTGATGTTGAAGGCGTCTACAGTTGAAGCGTTGAGTCTTGGAATTATGGAGGTGTAGACGATAGGTTCGTTCAGTAGATCGTAGCCTGCTATTGTGGTTTCGTTGGCATAGTGCCTGGCAACTTTTTCCCAGACCATGGCCAAGTGGTCCTGTAGTGATGAGTCTGCCCAGAAGTTTGAGACGGCGGTTCTCATGCCAAGTTCGTTTGGTGACTACTGTTGCACTGACCAGCCGGGGGCTCCGCAGCCTCCGAACTTTGAGGCCCCGAGGTACTGGTGCATATCCAGTATGATATGCAGTCCATACACCTTCGCCCATTGAACATCCTGATCCACGTGCCATAGCAAGATGGTGATGTCGAAGTAGCCCTCGATAGGTTCGAGGTTACCCCAGGAGATTGGCAGGCGCACAATATTGAATCCCATCTCTGCGAAATTGGCGTAGTCCGATTCCCTGTGCGAGATGAGGGGAGCGCACTCGTAGCCGAGGTAGTTCACGCCTCTGAGCAGGACCAAGTTGCCAGCATTGTCCGTGATCCAAGTGCCTTTCACTGTGAGAAATCCAGTTGACTGCGCGGAAGTGGTCACGCTGCCCGCCATCACCATTCCCAAGATTACGGCCACGGCGAAGAGAACAATCACTTTGCGGTGTTTCATTGACTTTCTCCACGACACTGCTAAGCGAATTGTTCTTGGAAACAGACCGGGTTCGCTCGCTGCAGTCACCACATTAAGGTTGTGAGAGTGGGGTAGAAGGGAGAACTGTTTTAGTCACGTTCAGCTGAAACCATTCTGAGCCAAAATCGTGCGCGATGAGAATCCGATTCGTCTTTGCATGAATTGTGCGATCGCTGCGAGGGAGATGGGGTCAAAATTGCAGTAGCACGTCAAGGGCTATCGGAATCCTCTGCAGGCTTTATTACACGGGCTATTGCGTCACGCGAATGGTTGGCTGTTCTCGATCGGTTTTCTCCGGTTGTCGCCGTGGAGATCCCGATACCGAGGAACGCCAGCCAACTCAAATTCTCACCAACGTGCCCGATCTCTCCGTACATTGCTGGCGCAATGAACAGATAGGAGCTCAAGCGGATTGATTTCAGGATTACAGCAAACCAGGGGGCTCCGTCGCCGGGTTAGCGTTTAGCTCTAGGGTGTGACACTGCGATTAATGCGAAAACGAATGATAACACGAAAGCGGCTTCGCCCAAGTAATCCAACCGGACTGGCAACCACAAGGTGAGCGGGGTATAGACAAGGTCTGGCTGGATTAGCTGAATGGCAATCACGTATAACCAGATGACTACACAATAGCCCCAAATCACAACGCAGAATCGCTGAATCCAAGTCAGACGAGGCTCGGAATGCAGGCCGACCCGCTCAATAACGTCTGAGAAGCTTTCTCCGGACCGCGCAAGCCCTCTCAATCTCGAGTACGTTTCTTCTGAGATCTCTATGCTCTTGGTACCCATGATAGTTCTCTCTGCGGATAGCTAAACAAGAAGTTAGGGGCCTGTTGTGCTCTTTGCTCTTTCTTCCAAGGGCTGCTCCAGAACCGCGTATTCCCGTAGGAACTGCAAACCTTCATCTGTCAACTCGTACTTTGTCCCCTGTTCGGTTGAGTACTGCTTAACGAACTTCTGTAACCCTAAGCGCGAGTTTCCAACGCCTCGTCTCAGCTGCATGTTTGTGATGCCAACCGCAGCCCCGACAAGTGCGCCCACAATCATCGTCGCCAACGCAACGAGCCCAAGCGATCGAACTAGGCTCGTGATGTCGGTGCTGAAGTCGATGGCACCATTCTGATAGTAATTCAAAGACACCGTGTGAAAATGGTAGATGTAGGGGGGGATAAGCAAGGAGATTACGATCCCTGAAGCTAGCACGGCGAGCACGCTTGCCTCGATCAGGTAGAGCCTCCTTGGATCCATTTCGTAAAACCGTCCACAACGTATTCCCATGGAGAAGAATTCCGATTTATGAGTAAGGGAGGCTGGCTCAGAAAACCATGGGGCCATTCTTCTAGAGGATTGTTCTATAGATCTTGATGATGCCTGCCCGCAGCTCTTGCGATCTGTGAAGCAATTGCTCTAAACGAGACGGCTGAAGAGTTGCACCTACAGATGAAGACCTATCTGAATCCACTATATTCTTTATTACATGGGAGGTCTCCAGACAAAAGTGGCTGGCTCGCTTCGATCGGTTTCTTCGGTTGTCGCCCGTGGAAATCTCGATTCTCAAGTTTGGCCAGCCGCCTCAAGCCCTGACCTCAACCGCCTAGTTTTCTGCGCGATTAATGCGGAGATCTCAAATTGTGCTAGGTTAGCTGAGCATATGACCAACGACTAAGTGGCTGTACCGAAGTGATTGAATTGCATGGCATAATGTGGTAGACTCATGACGAGGGGCCGAAGGTCGTCTCTTGCATACAACGAATGGTCTTTCTTGCCTCGGAGAGAGGAAATCCACTCTCGAATGCTGAGATTACCGTTCATGAACAGGTGAATTGAGGCTCTGAGGTCCTCCTCAAGTTGCATCCACTTGACGCCCGCTTCATAATCTTCCGAGTATCGTGTCTCTCTTCCGATGGCGTCAAGGTAAGCAACAAGCATTATGTTAACTCCGCATCTTGCTGAAAGTGTATTGAACCAACCCGACGTTCTCGAATTGACCTCGAGTAGTTTGTAAACGCCGTTTTGTTGGTCCATCTTGAACTCGGCACTGAAAATTCCGCGCCACCCTATTGACCTTAGATAATTGAAGAGTGTTTCCTTCAATGGGGCTATCTCTGAAGCGCGAACGCTTACGCATAGACTACTGTTTCCGAAATCGAGAGGCCACATCCTTATTCTACGACGAGCAAAGAATGCCTTTGGACTTGATTGCCTGTCGAAGTATCCGTCCAAGAATAGGTGATTAGTCCTAGGCCCGTGAATTATCTCTTGAATCATGCATTTGATTCCGAGTCTTCTTAAGACAGCGAAATGTCCAAGCAATTCTGCTTCTGAGTTTGCTACGATGCCTTTCCTTCGGAAACGTTGAAATGATTCGGAAAAATAAGGTTTGATGAAGGTTGGGTACGTTATCTCCTTGCCTATTCTCTCGACATCTTCTAGGTTTTCAGGGAACTGGGTTGTTGGATGGGCCACATTGCGCTTCGTAAGAGACGAGTAGAACCGCCTCTTGTTGAGCAGGATCTCGGCAATTTCCCTCTGGACGATCGGCAGGTGATATGCGGGCAGTTCGTCGACCAAATCTGATAGCGCAAACACATAGGAGTCTGACGCGGGGAAGACAACTGCACCATCGTTCGTTTGGGGTTGGAGCCTGAGCAACGTTCGCTTGAGCTTGGCCTTGTTATGCGCTGTTCCAGGAGCGACTAAATACTCGTTGCAATACTTGGAGTATCTGGCCAAGGATCGGGCCTCCTCGATGTGATACACAGTCACCCCAGCTCTTCCTAGAGATCGTACTGCTCCAAGCCCGGTTGTACCTCCACCGCCTAGCACGACGGCAGGATTGCTGAACTCCTGCATTGCGTGTAACCTCATTATTGCAAGTTTACCACGCGCTTGTAATTGGCATGTAACGAAATATGGTACTTCCAAGGAACACAATAGATTTAGTTTTGATTCACGTGAGTCACGTGTAGCGAGATGGGCGCGCCCAACATCACCTAAATCTCGCCAACGGCTGATCTTGCATGGTAAATTTCAAGCAATTCTTCTGCCAATCCGTGGATCAAACGGATTTGGTCTCGTTGTTAACGGTCACAGTCGTAGTTAAACCGCGTCTCTGGATACTCCCAATTAGCCATTAGTTTAAGGTGTAAATTGGAGCCACCCTCATTGCGGATATTCAGAGATGCGAAAGAAGAATCGAGCCCTGCTGTTGATTACATCTTTCCAAAGTGGGAGAAATGATGCACGTCAAATCTGAGTTGCCGGCACACGCTTTCGCCTATGCGTTCGCTATCCATCTCCTATTCGGTTCCGTAGCAGTGTTGGACTCGCTGGGGTTGACCTTTGTCTTTTACGTGCCCAGAACGATTCAGCTCACGCTGATCAGTTCGAACCTCGATCTTTGGGTCTGGGTTGGATCAGTAGTATTCCTATCCGTTCTAGTCATCTCTTCCCATTTTAGGGGTAAACAGAGGGTTGGCCTTTTTGATTTTGCCATAGCCGTCCTGTCGATAACGGTCAGCTTTCTTCTGATCTTTTCTTTTAACATCAATCCGATGCAGCAAATCATTGTCTACGCTCTCTTTGCTCTCGGAACCATCATGGTTGGGTGGCTCGTGTTGACCCGTAGAAGCGTTCTGGGTCACTCCGCAGCCACGCTGTTTGCAAGGAGCCTGATCTACCTCCTGATCACCTTCGCCGCCATCGAAATCTCCTCGGCCGTCCACTTCGTCACTGAATCATTCAATCCTCCCACGCAGATAGGTCAGCTGGACGCCGGGTTAGAGATGCAGTTCTCTTACATCCCGTACGCTGTCATTCCTTGGTTGTATGTGGCGTTTCTCTTTTCATGGGCGTGGATCCCACTCGTGCGCAGACTCACGCCTAAGCAAGCTGTCAATGCATCGAACCTGAAAACTGCGGTGGAGTTGAAGCAAGTGCCCCCTGCTCAGAGCGACCCCTGGTTTTCCAGTTTGCTGGATCCCCGGTTTCTTCTTGCGCTGGCCGCAGGGTTCTTCGTAGGTTTCTATCCCTACTTCCAGAATCCACCCTGGCTCGTTGGAACGGATGCGAAATATCACTACCTTGAACCGCTCACAAGAATGGCCTCACGAGGGGTAGAGGGGGGGTTCGTTCAGTCGCTGGTTGAGTGGCATCCTGCCGCCCTGTCGCTCATGTACCTGGTCCAATTAGTGTTTCACTCAACACCGTTCTATCTTGTGCGATTCACGCCGCTCTTTCTCATCGTTGCGCTAGCCTTGTCATCGTGGTGGTTTATAGCAGCCAAGGAAGACATTGGGTTCGGTTTGCTCGTCTTCATACTTTCCGTTCTATCTGTCACGACTACGGTTGGCTTCTATTCCAGCATCCTAGCAAACTGGATGGCGCTTCTCTTGTGGACTCTCTTCTTCGCCTACGTGTGTTTCAGAGCTGAACGCGGATTCCGGATCGTAGACGCGGCCGCGCTTTTGACAGTGTCCACCATGATCCTCTTCATTCATCCTTGGTCGTGGGGCGTCTTCGCGGTTACGGTGCTGCTGGCATCCATATTGGCTTTGATCCAGGAAAGACGGGAGGGATTGCGCTTGACGATTGGGCTTGTCTCAGTGGTTCTGATTGATCTGGCTGCGGGGCTACTGAGCCTACTCCTGCTTCCGCAGATGGAGGGGAAAGGAGTCGCAGATGCTCTTTCTTACTATACTTACGTTCTGCGAAATCCCTCCAGCGTGCTCGTCTTCTGGAGCGCCTTGACTCGTCTGACCCAGATATGGGCGCCATTCTTCAGCCCACTCATCCTAGCCGTCAGTATCCTCGGCGTGTTCTACCTAACCCAATCAGAGTTGACGCCGTGGCGTAGGCGGCTCATCTTCGCTTGGCTATTCGTGTCGTGCATCGGATCGATACTGATAGCCCCCGTGGGATTTAATCCGGCAAACCCAACAGGATCCGAAAGCCAGCTTTGGCGACTCCTCTTCCTGACACCATTATGGTTAACGGCACCTGTTGGCGTTGTTGGATTGAAGACAACGATAAGCAGGGTCTTTGGGAATAACCTTCAAAACTCCAATCGTGGTCAGCTTCAATTTGTTTGGATTCCCGCAGTCTTCGGGGTCGGGGTCGTTTTGGCCTTGGTCCCAGAATTCTGGCATCCTTTCTTGACGTTCATTCTGCTTCCCGTAGCGATTGGAATATTCATGGTTAGGTCTAGAACGCAAGAAAGGCAGCTTCTTGGAGACATCGTGCTAATCCTATTCATCCTTGTTGCTTTCAACAATGTGACACGCTCCCTATCCCAACTTCTACTTAGCCCACACAACTGCGACCATTGCTAGAATGACGCGAGTAAGCTTCGCGTGGAGAGACACGTGGAGACACATCTTGAGGCTATTTCGAATCACATTACTGTCCCAAATATAGAACTACAAGAACCAAGAACTGTTGAGCGCACACTTTTATAGCATCTACGGGTGATTTGCTCGATGTAAAATTGGTGGTTAAGAAATGAGGAACCGCCTTCTGCTCTCAACGGCGTTGATCTTTGCAATGATACTGATCCCTGGTAGTTATCTGGTCGGGGCCAGGCAAAATGTTCAGCAGACCACCACGACGACCACTGGTTGCTCAACATACCAGTCAAACCTGCTTGTAGACTGGGTGAACTCAACCCCGCACTCGGTTGTGGTCGGGGACCTGGTCATCACGACCTTTCACGTCGTCTACCCGGACGGTACACCAGTCCTCTTATCCCCCAGGACAGCCTCATTCAACTGGACGGGGCCTTCCGGTTGGAAATATTTCTCCGATATGCCAGTCATCTTTAATGGAACGCCCGGATTCTATTATTACTATCAAAACTTCACTCAGGACATAATTCAAGCCACTGGACCCGGAACGATTACGATCGCCGTGGCCTATTGTAGTTGCAGCGACGCGCTGGGTAATCGCGGTCCCACGGGGGACACTAGTTCAATTCAAACCATAACCCCCCTCGACCTCTCACAGATCGTCCCACTAGTACTAACAACGGCAACCACTCAGGTCACTCCTCCCCCGCCGTTCCCCATTGCCCTCGTCATACCAATCATCATCATCCTACTTCTGATCCTGGCGTTGCTGATGTTCGTGCTTCGCAGAAGAAGAAAGAAAACCTAGCGGACCGCAGATAACAGCTTGGCACCACGATCCTAGGGGCGGAGAGAACTCTACAGCGTCCGCAACCTACCCTTACACACGCCTTCGACGCTACTTACTCACACGCTCGAATTCTTTCAAGTAGCGTCTGACGGCTTCGCGTATGAGGAAGGATCGAGATGGGACCTTGTCGCTCTCAACCAGCTCATCAATCCTATCCAGCACCAAGATTGGGAGGGTGGTTGTGATACTAGCCATCCTTCTCGACTTGTTTCCAAGCATTAGTAGGGCCTTCTAACGATCGGGTACAGAACCACGGGGGGCCGCGGTCGTCGGCGCCAAAGCAACAGCAACAATAGTACGAGAACTACGGCGACCACTACAACGATTCCAACGATCGCCCAGACTATGCTGCTGCTCAAACCGCCGCCTAGAACTGGCGGAGGATAAGCGGTTGTGCTCGTGCTTGTTGTTGGCGTAACACTGACCCCGGTTGTTGTTGACGTGACAATCGTTGACGTGGATGTCCCAGTGCCCGTGCCGGAAACTGTGACAGTCGTAACGTTTGCCACAATCGATGTGACCACAACTGTCGAGGTTACAGTTTGCAATGAGGCCATGGAGCGAAGGATTGTCGAGAGCGCTCCTGCACCGCTCGGAAATGCTAGCCCTGGCCCTGGGAACGCAGGATCCGACCCAACAATCCATCCCATCCCCGGACCCGTCAAATAGATTGATGTGAGGATCGGTGGA
>Ga0187771_10001720_pt1 | contig 14869 bp, 15 predicted proteins | sample 0116_SJ02_MP15_1_FD_133139 | JGI IMG/M metagenome (GOLD analysis project Ga0187771, IMG submission 133139) | Tropical peat soil microbial communities from peatlands in Department of Meta, Colombia - 0116_SJ02_MP15_10_MG | ecosystem: Environmental > Terrestrial > Soil > Wetlands > Peat | place...
ATCGGTTCTCTAATTCGCGTTGTTGCTTGGCGTCTAGTCTTTCGTCCTCGGGAGCTTCTGTGTGGAAGGCCTGAGCCAAAAACACGCACGCCCCGGGCCAATGCAGCCACGGGGCGTGCGGTTCACGAAAGGCTCGCGAATTGAGACGATCAGAAACCGAATCTTACTGCTTCCTCAGCTTGCGCCGCAGAACACCGGCTAGGCTCAACAGGCCCGTCCCGAGCAAGGTGAGGGTACCAGGCTCCGGAACCGGCGACACGATCAAATCGCCGCTGTGGAAGCAGGGTGGGGGGTCTACACCGCACGAGCCCAGGGCGTTTGAGTTAAGGCCTCCGCTGAGCGTGAAAGTCAGTGTCCCCTCCACGAGATTGGGGTCGTTCGGGTTAACAGGTGCTCCCCAGAAGGCAAGCTCCGGAATGAGAATCGGGTCCAGAGTGCCAACCAGGAACGTCCCATTGAAGGTCAGGGTGTTTCCACCTCCGACCGTCAAGGTCGGGTCACCCACGAACGTCCCAAAGAAGCAGGCTCCCGAGGGGCAGTCGTTGTAGATATCATCGGTCACTTCGAGCTCGCCCCCGGAGTATGTGGCCACACTGCCTATTCCACCAGAGCCCGTAAAGCCCACCAGGGAGCCGGTTGCGACTTCAAGCGCTGACCCTTCCATGAAGCTGCAGTCGAGGAAGGGGGTACAACCGGGCACCAAACCGACTGTCATATTCGTTCCGTTGGCTATCAACTGGATAGCGAAGTTAGAAGGGTAATTCCCATTGGCGTCTGTGACATTTAGCGTTTGACCCAGGACACCAGAGGTTACGAACAAGCCACCTGAACCTGCGCTCCAAGCGCTATCCGAGCCACCCGTCGTGTTGAAGTCAAACGAATCCGATTGAGCTACTGCCGCCACAGGCAGAAGAAGCAGCAGCAAGCCGATTCCCAACGCGAGCCTTTTCATTTTTTCATCCTCCTAATGTTATGTCCAAGATAGGCGTTTTCCCCTCAATGCCTCGCTGTCTCCTTTGCAATAGCTGGCCCAAATCTGACCACAAGTCCGTCGCTTTAGATTCAATAAGTTAGCCACCCTCGAGGAAGCTTGGTGACGGTTTGCTGTGAAAGGGTTTGCACAGTTGAACAAAACGGTTTCGTCATGTTTCCGAGTCGTCTGAAAGTCATCCAAAACCCGTAGCTTGTCCGACATAGCAGTGTGCCCGTTCATGACCGTATGCCCCTTACGACGTGCGGGGCTAGCCATCGCGGTAAGCCCAAGAGGGCGCAACGGACTCATCTCCAGAAACGCTCCATAAATGCCTCGGCCGGTGAAGGTGTGTAGAAACGCAGAGAGAGGGAAGACTGCAAACACGCGATTGTTCGTTTTTTCCCTTTACCCTAGAGAACGATGAGGAACCTCTCGCGGACTCTGTGCACGCTGGACGAACGGAATGAATGTGTTGGGATCGGCTCGCCGAGTTACAACCTCTTGAGTGCAGATAGCAACCGACTTCGATTCTTGGTCGAGGCTGGCAAATACGACTCGCTCTGAAAGCAATAGGGGTGCCCAGGCATCTCTGGATGGAGAAAATCGGATTGGCTTATTCGTTGCACTTTTTGCTGCCGTGGGGCTGCCTGTGTTGCAGCGTGGCCACAATCCACGACGTTATCTACTTGCTATGCAAACGGGGCTTGCCGAACCGGGACGGTCGTCAGTATTATGGATTCCGGTCAGGTTTTTCGTCGCAGCACGCCTCAGATCCATTGCCGGGTTTAGCCGGTTGGTGGAACCGGTTTTGATATCAGTGAGGGCGAGGGGTGCCGAGGTGAGACTCCATGCCTCCCGTTCTGGTCTGTGACGAGCGGCTTGGGATCCCGCAAGCCATTCTTGCTCGACAGACAACGTCCCCAAGCTGGGAGAGGCTACAATGAATATGACAAAGCAGGCGCTGATCACGGGCATCACCGGGCAGGACGGCTCCTATCTTGCGGACTTCCTGCTTGCGCAAGGCTACAAGGTATTCGGTCTCATCCGACGTACGAGCACAGTGAACTTCGAACGCCTTCACCATCTGCGTGACAAGCTAGAACTAATCTCAGGCGACCTCCTCGACCAGAACTCTCTAATTAGAGCACTTGAACAGTCGCAACCCGATGAAGTCTACAATCTTGCCGCCCAGTCCTTTGTCGCAACCTCCTGGACGCAGCCCGTCCTGACCGGCGAATTTACGGCGCTCGGAGTGACACGCATGCTGGAGGGCATCCGCGCGGTTGACCCGAAGATCCGCTTTTACCAGGCCTCCAGCAGCGAGATGTTCGGGAATGTCAGTGTGTCGCCGCAGAATGAGCGGACTCCATTTCATCCACGCAGCCCTTATGGGATCGCCAAACTCTACGGGCACTGGATCACCAGGAATTATCGAGAGAGCTTTGGCCTCTTCGCTTGTTCGGGCATTCTTTTCAATCACGAGTCACCCCGGCGAGGCATGGAATTCGTAACTCGCAAAATCACCAACGCCGCGGCCCGCATTAAGCTAGGACTCCAAAAGGAACTCCACCTGGGAAATATCGATGCGCACCGAGACTGGGGGCATGCAAAGGATTACGTCCGAGCGATGTGGTTGATGCTCCAAGCCGCAGCGCCTGACGACTACGTTGTTGCCACCGGCAAGGCGCATTCGGTGCGACAGTTCCTGGACGTCGCCTTTGGGCTCCTCGAGCTGAATTGGCACGAACACGTCCGGCAGGACAAGTCACTGCTTCGTCCCGCGGAAGTTGACCATCTCTTGGGCGACGCGACCAAAGCTCATACCGTACTGAATTGGTACCCGGAGAGTTGTTTTGAGGAACTGGTGAAGGAGATGGTCGAGGCGGACCTGGATCTTGAAAGAAGGAATCAGCCCCACACTATGATGCAAGGAGCGTAGGGGTATTGAGGGCGCTAATCACCGGCATTACGGGTTTTGCGGGCAACTATCTTGCGCAGCTTCTGCTGAAAGAGTCAGTGGAAGTGCACGGAATGGCGAACGATCCACTCTTCGAGCCATTTCTCGACCTGGGCGCAAGATCGATCTGCTACTTCCCCACCGACATCTGCGATCTAGCCGGGGTTCGCAACCTGCTTTCGGAGATTAAACCCGATTGGGTTTTTCATCTGGCGGCAAGGACCTCGCCTTCCAAGTCGCTTGAAGAACCGCTTGAAACGTTCAACGTCAATTGGGGCGGAACCCTGAATCTCTTGGAAGCCATTCGGACCCTCAAGCTCCCCTGCCGATTCTTGCTAGTCAGTTCCGGACAAATCTATGGGAGATCTCAAACGGGTGGGCACACGCTCGCTGAGGTCGCACCTCTGCACCCCGCGACTCCATACGCCGTGTCCAAGGCTGCTTCGGAATTGCTCGCAAGCCAGTATGCATATGCTTACGGTGTCTTAGTGGTTCGAGTTCGGCCTTTCAACCACACAGGCCCGGGTCAGGGGGAAGGGTTTGTTTGCCCGGATATGGCCCGCAAGGTCGCCGAAATCGAATGCGGTCTCCGCCCTCCCTCCTTGCAGGTTCGCAATCCAGACGCCCTGCTGGATCTTACGGACGTGCGGGACATCGTGGAAGGCTATGTGGCCGCCATCCAAAAGGGATTGCGTGGCGAGGTTTATAACCTTTGTTCGGGGAGGGGAATTCCGGTCAGCTTCGTTGCCAGGCACCTCGCGTCGTTGTCGAAAAGAGGGTTTTCTCTCGAGGATTCTCTTGCTGGATCCGCCGCGGGTGAGGAAGGTGCGTTGATTGGAGACAATTCTCGAGCGGAACGAGAATTGGGATGGCGCCCTCGCTATCCTGTCGAGCAGACCCTTCGAGAGGTATTGGATTACTGGCGCGGGATTATGGCCAGCCAAATTACATGAGAATCTCGGCAGACCTGAAACGCGTCGAGAACCCCCTTAATTACCCATTAAGTCAGGATTTCACGCCGTTTTCTCAGGTCGTGGAAAAGATCTTGCATTCCCTAGTGATCTTACTCCGCAACTTCTCTAGTTCCCCTTTGCCTTCCACGGTTTTATCGCCATCATAGACGTGGCCGAAGGTGTGAGGATCGGCGCGTGAATCTGCCTTGCAGGGACGCGCTGGAAATGCCGTCAGCTGAACACGCAGCCCAAGACTGTCCGAGACCGAAGCTGTGCGCCTCGCGCTCGAGCTCTACGGACTGGCCGAGACAGCTCGACAACTTTCGGACGAGCACGACGATAGTTTTATCACCACTGCGCTGGGTGAAGGGTTCACCCTGCAGGTGGTGCCGGCGGGGGCCCAGGCCAGTCTTATTGAGCGTCGGTGCCTAGCCTTGGCTCGTGCCGCGAAACGCGCATCTTCGCGTGCGCTGCCGCACCTCAGTCGGCGACGGGATGGTTGCCTGCTGAACCGCACTTCTCGGGAGGCGAGTGTCAGCTTTGAACGTGACCCAATAGATCAAGTCCTATGTGTCAAGTTCCGAGGCAAGCAGTACAATGGCCTTTCTCAGAGACTCCTTTGTGCGCCAATATAGGTGCAGCGGGGATGTGATCCGATGTGAGTGTCTTTGCCCGGAGAAGTGGACGGTATCCTCGCTAGTGCCCAGGAATGTTTGGTTTTTCTCGATGACGACCTCTGCGGATGGTGCGACAAGGGGTCTAAGTCCAGAGGGTTCAACCAAGAACCTGGCCTAAGGGTGGAGAAAGTCGGTGCCGACATTCAATCTCATACATGAACGGTGGATACCTTTCCTCAACGATGACGGCACAAGTGGACAAGCTGGTTTGAAAGAAGTCCTGTGCCGGGCACATCAGCTCCGGGGAATCTTTGACGCCTCGCCCCTGGTAAACGTAGCTCTTCATCGTTTGCTGTTAGCTTTACTCCATCGGAACTTCGGGCCAAAGGGCCTAAGCGAATGGAAGGCTCTATGGGAAGGTCGTCGCTGGAACGAGGCGGCCCTGACGCAATATTTCGACACCTGGCATGATCGGTTCGATCTGTTCCACAATGAACGCCCCTTTTTTCAGGTCAAGAAAATGCCAGATGCGAGGATCCACCCTGTTGCTCGACTTCAAATGGAAGCCTCTGTCGGGAACAACGCGACACTCTTCGACCACCACTTCGATAACCGACCAGACCCCTTGGACCCTGGGACCGCAGCACGATACCTCCTGGCATGCCAGTCCTTTTCGATTGGGTTCGGAAAAAGCACCCCTTTCAACTTTTCGGACTCGACACTGACTCGCGGCTTCACTGTTCTTGTCGTGGGTCGTAATCTGTTCGAGACTCTCGCACTAAACCTTATCCGTTACAACAACGAGTCCCCACTCCCACATATGGGGAAGGATCTTCCAGCTTGGGAACATGAGGGTCCCCCCAGGCCATGTAAGGAAGGAAGTGCCCCGGCGGGCTATCTTGACTACCTGACGTGGCAAAGCCGACGGGTACATCTTTTCCCTGAACCTGACGGCACGATTCGTCGCCTTCAGATACAGCAAGGCCTCAAATTGTCGAGGCCACAGCCTTTAGATCCCTTTAAGTGCTATCAGATGAGGTCCTTGGGGGGCTCTACGCCTCTCGCCATCAACCCCGAGAAAGCCCTCTGGCGAGATTCCCATGCTCTTTTTCAGTTTCAGGACGACTCAAACAAAAGGCCGGAAGTATTTGAGTGGCTGGCTGCACTCGAGCAGGGGCGACGAGCCAATGAGATCGAGGCATCAATAAAGATTCATTTCTTTGTGACTGGGCTTGCCACAAAGACTGGCAAGTCAGCAAGCGTGGCATTATGGAGGCAGGAACACCTGCCTCTCCCACTTGCTTACTTGCAGGAACCTGAGCTGTCTTCGAAGCTCCGAGAGTGTCTATCCGTCGCCGATAAGGCAGGCGAGCTTCTCCATCAGGCGGCGCGCTTGCTGTCCCGCCGGTGTATTGCCCCGACGGCTGGCAGCGAGGCTTGTCCTGAGGACCGGGAAAAGGATTTCGACTTCCTCGTCGCTAGACTTGCCGTTGGCCGTGCTTTCTGGCCACGCCTCGAATTTCCCTTTAAGCGGTTGCTGGTCGAACTTCCTGATGATGTCGAGAACAACGAACGGGGTGTTCTAACTTACGGAAAACGCGTATTCCCTGATTGGGTGGGCACCGTGCGTCGCACCGCTCTCCTCGCCTTCACGGAGGCAGTCTCGCGGTTAGGACTGAACACACGGGCATTGGTGGCTGTGGGCGCGGTAGAGCCTTTCTTTAGGGTTAGGCTGTTCGGTGAACTACAACCCTACAGGCAGGAGGCCAGGAATGCCTGAGAGAGGAGCAGGGTGGGAGCTTTCCTTCGTCGCGCACCTAGGTTCCCTTGCTCGGCGCAAAGATAGGCGCGCACTGGCAGTGCTGCGCAAAGGACTGGCCGCCGCACCTGGGATGGATCCCATCTGCTACCCTTACGTTTTTCCAATCATCCCTTCTGACCTAGCGCCGTGGAAGCAGCGCCTCGCCTTCACGATTGCCAGCCTTTTCGCTTTACACCCGGAGTCTACAGACAGAGGGAATCTCGGTACAAGCTTTCATCAGATTGGGAAACCAAGTGAAAGCATCGAGAAACGTTTCGTCGCCTTACTCAGTTGCCATCGGGATGACTTGGCCCACCATCTTCGACAAGCCATAAGTTTGTTGCGGTCGAAAGAAGTGCGGGTGAACTGGCTCCAGCTCGTCAGGGACATCGAGAGTTGGAACCGTGACGACAGGGTTGTTCAGAGAAGGTGGGCTGCTGAGTATTGGGGCAGCACTGCGCCTGAGAAGCGTCAGTAAGGTGGCGGAGGGTCCTGCCCCGAGGATCGGAGTGGACGATGAACATCGAGATTCACGTGATTCAGAATTTCGCACCGTCATGCTTGAACCGCGACGATACCAACACCCCCAAGGACTGTGTTTTTGGGGGGGTGCGGCGGGCACGAATCTCGAGTCAATGTATCAAACGCGCTATCCGCACCAGCAGGGTCTTCCAAGCCGAATTGAGAGATTTTCTAGCCAACCGCTCGCTGCGCTTCCCTGAGCAAGTCAGGCGCTCTCTCGTCAAGATGGGGGTATCAGAAGAGACAGCTCGGGCGGCGGCGGCAGAACTACAGAAGATTGCGATGAAGGAGAAGGGTGAAGGAGAGGAGCCTGCCAAGGTCAAATCCAAGAAGGACTCTTCGGAGGTGATTGCCTTGAGAACCCCGCAGATGATCTTTTTTGGAGCCGAAGAGGTTGAAGAGTGTGCGCGCCTAATCAAGGAGTTACTTGATTCGGGGGCTGAGCCCAGAGACCTTCTCAAGTCAATTCTTGATAAGAGGCGTAAGCACATCCCGTTCCCGGTTCCGAAATCGGCCGATATTGCACTATTTGGCCGGATGGTAACTTCCGATGCCTTTATCGGGGTCGACGCTGCTTGCCAAGTTGCCCATGCAATTTCGACGCATAGGGTTGATATAGACTTTGACTTTTACACCGCAGTTGACGACCTGCAGCCAAGAGAAGAAGCCGGCGCTGGAATGATGGGGATGACAGGATACAACTCCGCTTGCTTCTATCGATTTGCAGTTCTTGATCTGGACCAGCTCGAAGAAAACTTATGTGGCGATAAAGAATTAGCGCGGCGTACGGCTGAGGCGTTCCTTCGCTCTGCTATAAACTCCGTCCCGAGCGGGAGGCAAACAACTTTCGCTGCCTACAACCCTCCGAGCCTGATCTTTGCCGTTGTCCGAGAGGATGGGTCATGGAACTTAGCGAACGCCTTCGAGAAGCCCGTCCGGGCGACAGGAGAAATGGGAATTGTGGACGCTTCAATCCTTTCGCTCGACGACCACTATGGGAAGTTGAAGGGCGTTTACGGAACCAGGGGCCTCGTCCGCGAATATCATGTCGTTCTGGGGGATGGCTCAGAGCTGAAGAATCTCGGAACCAACGCACGTGACCTCGAAACGTTAATCCATGGAGTGATGGGCGCAATTCAATCCGCTGCCTAGGAGCGCCAGTGTGAATACGCTCTTGTTTAGACTCTGTGGTCCCCTGCAAGCGTGGGGAACCCAAAGCCGATTCTCAGTTCGCGAGACTGGGAGAGAACCCAGCAAAAGCGGAGTTATCGGTTTGATCTGCGCGGCCCTGGGTCGTCCCCGGACGACCTCCGTGGATGATCTCGCCGCACTCCGAATGGGTGTGCGAGTGGACCGGGAAGGTGAGCTGCTAAGGGATTTCCAAACTGCTATAAATGTCGCAAAGGCAAGCGGCGGAATCAAAGAAACTGAGATTTCCGAACGCTACTACTTGGCCGATGCGGATTTCTTGGTGGGCATGGAGGGTGGGGACCTTTCACTATTGGCGGCGTGTCATGAGGCCTTAGCTCGCCCGAAGTGGGCGCTCTTTCTTGGCAGGAAGGGGTGCCCTCCGGGCCTGCCTATATTCCTGCCTAATGGCCTGATGGAGGGTGTGCGGTTGGAGCAAGCTCTGGAACGCTATCGATGGAATCCTCATTATGGTCAAGCTGAGCCAGAATCGCTGCGTCTCGTTCTGGAAACACCTTTTGGGATTGGCGAAGAAGTGCGCACCGATCAGCCGGTGGGCGCGGCCTTTGCGACACGCAGATTCACCCTGAGGCATTTCACCACTCGTTTTATCCTGCTAAAGGAGGGCAAACGATGTACCTCACCTCCCTGAGACTCAACCCGCGTTCCAGCCAGGTGCAGACCGAAGTCGCAAATGCCTACGAGATGCACCGCACCTTGATGCGAGCTTTTCCTGGCAGCTCGGCGGGAGGGCCGGGCAGGGTCCTCTTTCGCTTCGAAGACGATCGTTACTCGCGGGGTCTGATAGTTCTAGTGCAGTCTGCGAAAAAGCCGGATTGGTCCTTTTTCCAAAACGACCGGGAGTACCTCGACCCGTTAGCCGATAATCCTTGTGAATCCAAGGAGTTCAACCCGCGATTCGTTGCTCGCCAGCGTCTGTCCTTTCGCTTGCGGGGTAACCCAACTGTCAAGCGCAACGGAAGGCGTCTGGGGCTGAGGAAGGAGGAGGAGCAGGTTGGGTGGCTCGATCGGAAGGCAGGGGAGGGCGGCTTCCGGGTCCTTGCGTGCCGAATCACACCCAAGGGACTTCAAAAACCGGCAAAAATCCTCGGCAAGGACTGGACGCAAGAGTTAACATTCTTGGCAACCATCTATGAGGGCGTGTTAGAGGTTACCGATCCAGAGCGCTTCGGCAAGACACTGGCCTCAGGTGTCGGCAGCGGGAAAGGGCTGGGGTTCGGCATGGTTTCAATAGCGCCAGTCAGGGATGAGGCGTGAGATCTTTCGGTACCCCGGCATTGTGATTGCCATCTTAGTGGGTTGAGGCGTCAGAGGAGCTATTGTTGGTTCGGCAGCCCTAAGTGCAGTTGCTCCGTATATCTTCCCCACCTCCGTGGGGGTGAACCGGGCTCGCGGTAGTTCTTGGTTTGCCGCTAGGCTCCTTCCCCACATGTGTGGGGGTCAACCGACGGTGGCGTCCCATTTGAAGTTGATGGGGAGCTATCGGCCGCGAAGGCGATGATTCACTTCACAAAGAAGTCTTGCCCTTTACAAGCCAGGCAGGGAGGTAGCATGAGCGTCCCCCTGCGATGTTTTGATGATCCCAAACCTTCGGATTGCTGGGGGGGCAACCTCCAATGCGGTGGGGGGACAGGAGACTGCGCGGTCCAAAGTTGCGACCCCCTCTTTTGTGCAATTTTGGTGCAGTTTCGGCGCCGAGGTGAGGGCGCGCGACAGTAGGACAGCTGACGCAGTTAGCGGGGCTTGAGCATGACCCAGTCATGACCGTCAAAAACCTCGACGATGAGGTCCGCAAGCGGAATCGCCCGAAGGGTGCCGCACCAATCGGCTGGATTGGCCCCTTCTTCCCTTCCCCATCGTTCAAGTGCGATGCGTATTCTGAGGGGAATCTTCGCTCTCCTTGCGAGCAATGGCCACGCGATGCATTTCTCGGCAGGGTATCCAAATCTAACCAGATTGCCTGCTCGCTGGCGGGCTCGTTTCTTGCCCGCTGCTTGAGCCACGCAGTCGAGGTCACGCCGGTCCTTCTGGGCGGTGGGTTCCCACTCTTGATTTAGGGAGAACCAGAGCACCGGAAGTTCCGGCGGCTTTGCCCCAACATATGTAGGAAGCAACTCGCCGCTGGCGAAAATCGCCCTAAGCTTTCGGCGGATCGTGTAATGCCACGCAATGGTCCGTACAGGCTTTGTCGTCGGCATGCGGAGATTCTTCGGGATAGCACGCCCGTCCAGGTCGACCCTCGGCGGTCACCTCAAAACCGGCCAACCGTGGTCGGGTCAAAACCGGCCAACCAGCCGTTCCTCGACTGAGTAGTTTTAACCTGCCTGCTGCCCCTCCGGCAAGCCCGTTTTGGTTCGCCAGCTTTGCGGGACGCACGACGGATGCGGTTTCCGCTTGCCTTCTGCTATTCTCCCGTCATCATACATGTGGCTGAACGGGCGAGGCTTGGATTGTGAAGCGACCTCGCCAGGGAGATGTTTGAAATGCCCTTCCTCGAGCATGCAGCCCCAAGATTGCCTGAGACGGAAGCGGTCCGCCTCGCGCAGCAGCTCTACGGATTGACTGCGATGGCCCGAAAACTTCCAGGCGAGTACGACGACAATTTTCTGATCACCCAGCAGGGCGAGGAATTCACACTGAAGGTGATGCGGGCAGGGCTCCCGGCAAGTCTTATCGACCTTCAATGCAAAGCTTTGGCTCATGCCGCAGAACGCGCACCATTACTTTCCTTGCCGCGCGTATGCAAGACGATGACGGGCTCGCTCACTGGCCGCGCTCCAGTCTGTGACGGGACGGAACGCTTAATCTGGATGCTCCGTTATGTCCCCGGCCGGCTTCTGGCCGAGGCTAAACCGCACTCTCCCGAACTGTTCCGCAGTCTGGGGCGATTCATGGGATGTTTGGACGCTGCGCTGGCCGATTTCACTCACCCTGCCGCGGACCGTGAACTCAAGTGGGACTTGGCCCACATGGCCTGGACCCGTGACCACCTGGATTGCATTCAGGATCCCGAGCGGCGGAAGCTGGTCGACCGTTTCATGAAATTGTATGACGCTATAGTCGCGCCGGTGCTGCCCGATCTGCGCCGCGGCGTAATCCACAACGATGCCAACGACTACAATGTGCTGGTCGGCGAGGCCCGCACCGAGCCCCGGCAAGTCGTGGGCGTGATCGATTTCGGAGACATGTTGCACACCCTCGTTGTTTCCGAAGTGGCGGTTGCGGCCGCGTATGCGGCGCTCGGGAAGAACGATCCGTTGGCCGCAGCCTCGCAGGTCGTCGCGGGCTACCACAGTGCCTTCCCGCTCAAAGAACTTGAAATTGCGGCATTGTTCCCGCTCATTTGCGCCCGGCTGAGTGTTAGTGTTACGAACTCGGCCTACCGGCGCACGCTCGAGCCGGACGATCCTTACATTACGGTCAGCGAACTGCCCGCCTGGGCGGCGATGGAACGACTGGCTCGCCTTCACCCGCGCTTTGCGCACTTCACCTTTCGTGGAGCCTGCGGTCTGCCACCTGTACCCCACAGTGAAAGGGTGGTTGGCTGGCTGCGCTCGCAAAGTCAAATTGCCCCTGTGCTGGGGGTTGATCTTCGCAGTGCTACCAGCTTCGTCTTCGACCTTAGCGTGGGAAGCCGGTTTTTGGGGGCGGACCCGCGAGCCGCCGAGACGGCAACCTTGACGAAGGCATTAGATGGGCGGATGCGTGATCAAGGCGCGCTGGTTGGGATCGGACGGTACGATGAGGTGCGAGTCTATGCGGGCACCCAATTCTCAAAAGGGGATCATCCCATTGACGAGCATCGGACGGTTCACTTGGGCATTGACCTCTTTGCGAAGCCTGGGTCAACGGTTTATGCGCCCTTGGAGGGGTCAGTCCATTGTCTCGCCAACAATAAGGCGGTCAAAGACTACGGCCCGCTCGTTATCCTCCGGCATGTTACTAGAGAGGGAGCGCACTTCTACACGCTCTATGGCCACCTCGGCGAAGAATCCCTGGCCCAACTCCGGTTAGGCCGAGCTGTTGCGCGAGGAGAGGCGTTCGCTACCATCGGCGTGCCACCTGGGAACGGCGACTGGCCCCCACATCTCCACTTTCAGTTGATCACTGATCTGCTCGAGCTGGACCACGACTTTCCTGGGGTGGCCTTCGCCAGCCAGCGTGCAGTATGGCGCAGTCTCTCGCCGGACCCAAATGTCATTCTTGGGATTCCCGAGAGTCGATTCCCGCTGGCCGAGCCCACCACGGTCGCCATCCGGACCCACCGGCAGGACCACATCGGCAGGAACCTAAAGCTCTCCTATCGTGACCCGATCCAACTCGTGCGTGGTTGGATGCAGTATGTCTACGATGAATCGGGGCGGGCCTACCTGGATGCTTATAACAACGTGCCCCATGTGGGGCACAGCCATCCGCGTGTGGTTCAGGCTGCGCGCGCGCAGATGGCCCTGCTCAACACCAACACCCGCTACCTGCATAACAACCTCGTGGATTACGCGGAGCGCCTTGCGGCCACCCTCCCCGATCCGCTCCGTGTTTGTTTCTTCCTCAACTCAGGCAGCGAAGCGAACGAATTAGCCTTGCGGCTGGCGCGAACATATACCGGGAGGGAGGGTGTCGTCGTTCTGGACGCCGCCTATCACGGACACACAACGACGCTCATCGACATCAGCTCCTACAAGTTCGCCGGACCAGGCGGCAAGGGTTTGAAGCCATGGGTCCACACCGTCTTGCTCCCTGACGATTATCGTGGCCCGTATAGACGCTGTGACCCCGAGGCCGGTCAGAAGTACGCCCGGCATGTGGCCGAAATGGTCCAGGCCGCTAAGGCGGGACCTAGCGGGGTGGCCGCGTTCGTTTGCGAGCCTCTCCCCAGTGTGCCGGGACAGCTCGTGCTGCCGCAAGGCTACTTGCGGGAGGCCTATCACCACGTACGCGCGGCGGGTGGCTTGTGTGTTGCGGACGAAGTGCAAGTGGGCTTCGGACGGCTGGGGACGCACTTTTGGGGCTTTGAGACTCAGGGGGTGGTTCCGGACATCGTTGTGATGGGCAAGCCGATGGGCAATGGTTATCCGTTAGGAGCCGTCGTGACCACTCCCGACATCGCCGCGGCGTTTGACAACGGGATGGAATTTTTCAGCACCTTCGGAGGGAGTACCGTATCCTGTGCTGTAGGCTTAGCCGTGTTGGACGTCCTCGAAACCGAGGGACTCGAAGAGCACGCCCGAATCGTCGGCGCTCACTTGCTCGCCGGATTGAACAGCCTCATGCGGAACCATGCGGTGATTGGCGATGTCCGAGGCCTGGGTCTCTTCCTGGGGGTCGAGCTGGTACGAAACCGAACGACTCGGGAGCCCGCGCCGGAAGAGACTTCTTATGTGGTGAATCGCTTGCGGGAACGCGGCATCCTCACTGGCATCGAGGGACCGCATCACAATGTGATAAAGATTCGGCCTCCGCTGCCTTTCAACCGAGCCGATGCCGACAGGCTTGTGGAAACCCTTGATGAGATTCTGAGCGAGGATTTGGCGCGGGTTTAGGGCCGTTCCAACTTTTCTCTGGCAAATTGCCTCCGCCCGGCATGTAGCCGTTTGCATAACGGCCCTAACTCGCGGGTGAGGGCAATCTACCCTGGGCGTCGAGTTCTGACTTCCACTTGGCCGCAAGGTCTAAAGTCCCCGGGGAGACGCGGCGTGCGCCCACGCCAACGACCGCGCTCTCGCTCCCATTATGATGGCCCACGCGCTCGTGATGGACAGCTCTGGCGATGAAGTGAAGGGGCAACTCCTTCTGCTGAGGGATTTCCTCCGAGTGACCCATCTTCAATTCCAGAGGTTGGTCGGTCCGGATCTGGCTGGGAGCGATGAAGTAAAGGCCTGCGGTGGAGACATTCCGCACCCAGGCGTTGGCTTGCATCAGGACTCCGTCAGGCCTCACCCATCTCGCTAGCACGGGGACGCTGACCGGCAGGCGGCGTTCGCGCCGCCGCTCGGCGGTGGCATCGGCGAAATCGTTTTTCTCCTCGCCGCGCAGCAAGTCGAGTTCCAGTCCCTCAGCAGCGCCGAGGACGTTCGGGAATTCCTCCCTGGCCTTCGCAATGTGGCTATCAACGGATTTGTCCTCCCGGTCCGGATCGTAGTGGAACAGAATCAATCGATTGGTTCCACTTTCGCGGGCCACCCGTGTACCTTCCAGCCAGGAGCTATGTCCCCATCCCTTCTTGGGCCCGAGTAGTTCCTCAGGGGTATATTGGGCATCGTAAACAAGCACATCGGCCTCTCGGGCCAGTTCCCGGATGGCTCGGTCGTGGCGGGCCGAGCCTGGCTCCGTGTCTGTGGCTAGAGCGAACACCGCCCCATCCGCCTCAATCCGATAGCCCACGCAGCCCTGCGGGTGATTCATCGGAGCGTGAGTAATGATCGCTCCATTCAGGTTGATGGGACCTTCACCCAACTGATAGAAATGCCGCACGGCCGCCATCCAGCTTGCGTCTACGGGGAAGTAGGGCGACACCAACTGGCCCTCCAGGGCCTCCTTGAGCTGTTGCCCCGTGCCCAGGACCGAATGGAAAAACATGGAGTCGCCCTTGTTGTATAGAGGCTGGAAGAAAGGTATCCCCTGGATGTGGTCCCAGTGGAAATGCGTCAGGAAGACGTGGCCCACGATGGGTCGGGTTCCAAACTCGCGGCGCAGGCTTTTCCCAAGGGCGCGTAACCCACTGCCACAATCCAGGATGATCAGTGTTCCATTAGCAAGGCGAATCTCGATGCAAGCGGTATTTCCCCCGTAGCGGGAGTTCCTTCTTTCGGGAGTCGGGATGGAGCCGCGCACGCCCCA